>Ga0137410_10000210_pt1 | contig 41170 bp, 36 predicted proteins | sample CZODoug1_16funga_FD_108878 | JGI IMG/M metagenome (GOLD analysis project Ga0137410, IMG submission 108878) | Vadose zone soil fungal communities from Angelo Coast Range Reserve, California, USA - CZODoug1_16fungal (Illumina Assembly) | ecosystem: Environmental > Terrestrial > Soil > Vadose zone... | reverse complement strand
GCACTCGGTTGGTGCGCCGCTTGCGGCCGGGCAGAAGGATGTGAGGTGGCCGTGCAGCAAGGAGCACCGCTACATCGTCCACTACCCCGAGACCAAGGAGATCTGGTCGTTCGGCTCGGGCTACGGCGGCAACGCCTTGCTCGGCAAGAAATGCTTCTCCCTGCGCATCGCTTCCATCATGGGGCGCGAGCAGGGCTGGCTCGCCGAGCACATGCTGATCCTCGGCGTGACCCCGCCTTCGGGTGAAAAGATCTATGTCAGCGCAGCCTTCCCCTCGGCTTGCGGCAAGACCAATTTCGCGATGCTGATCCCGCCCGCGGCGTTCAACGGCTGGAAAATCTCGACGGTCGGCGAGGACATCGCCTGGATCAAGCCGGGCAAAGATGGGCGCTTCTACGCGATCAACCCCGAATCCGGGTTCTTCGGCGTGGCGCCGGGTACGTCCGAGAAGACCAACCCGAACTGCATGAAGATGATCCAGACGAACACTATCTTCACCAACGTCGCCATGACACCCGACGGAGATGTGTGGTGGGAGGGCATGACCGAAGCCCCTCCCGCCAAGCTCACCGATTGGCAAGGCAAGGAATGGACTCCCGACTGCGGTCGCAAGGCCGCGCACCCGAACGCCCGCTTCACCGTTCCGGCCTCGCAGTGCCCCTCGATCGATTCGGCCTGGGAGGACCCCCAAGGCGTTCCCATCTCGGCGTTCGTGTTCGGCGGCCGGCGCTCGGACACGGTTCCGCTCGTGGTCGAGGCGTTCGACTGGGATTCCGGCGTGTACGCTGCGGCGACCATGGGCTCGGAGACCACCGCCGCGGCGACGGGCAAGGTCGGCGTGGTGCGGCGCGACCCCATGGCCATGATCCCCTTCGTCGGCTACAACATGGGCGACTATTTCGGCCATTGGCTCAAGCTGGGTCGCAGCGTTCCCAAGCGCCCGCGCATCTTCGGGGTGAACTGGTTTCGCACCGACGCCTCCGGCAAGTTCATCTGGCCGGGGTTCGGAGAGAACATGCGCGTGCTGAAATGGATCGTCGAGCGCTGCCACGGGAAGGCGAAAGCGGTGGAAACCCCGATCGGCCACGTGCCCACCTTTGCCGATCTGGAGTGGAAGGGGCTCGAGAGCTTCGGCGGCGACAAGTACAAGCGCGTCAGCTCGGTGGATGTCCCGGAGTGGAAGCGCGAGCTGAAGCTGCACGACGAGTTGCTCGAGCTGATCGGCGATCGCCTGCCCAAAGAGCTTGCCGCGCGCAGGGCGCAACTGGAGCGCTCGCTCGGCTGAGGGCCGCTTGGAGCGAGGCGTGCGTGGAAAAGCGGTGGAGCAGCGGTGAACAAGCGGTGCAAACCCTGTGGGTAGCCTGTGGATGTTCCACGTGAAACAGGCGCGCCGAAGATTTCCGTCGGCGCGTTTCACGTGAAACTTCTGTTGTCGTCCTTCGTTTAGCCGTAGAATTTCGCACTTCCTTCCGGTTTGTTGCATGCCATTTCCTGCTCAATTCGACGTCATCGTGGTCGGCGGCGGTCACGCCGGCACCGAGGCGGCGCTCGCTTCAGCGCGGGCGGGATGCAAGACCCTGCTGCTCACCCACAATCTTGAGACGCTCGGTCAGATGTCCTGCAATCCTTCGGTCGGAGGGATCGGAAAAGGGCATCTCGTCAAGGAGATAGACGCACTGGGCGGGGCGATGGCGATCGCCACCGACGAGGCCGGCATCCAGTTTCGCATCCTCAACTCCTCCAAGGGTCCCGCCGTGCGGGCGACCCGCGCCCAGGCCGACCGGCTGCTGTACAAGCGCGCAATCCGCTCGCGCCTGGAAATTCAGCCCAACTTGACCCTGTTCCAGCAGGCGGTCGACGACCTGCTGCTCGAAGACGACCGGGTGGCGGGTGTCGCGACCGACCTGGGCGTGCGCTTCTCCGCGCGCGCCGTGGTGCTGACCACCGGCACCTTTCTCTCGGGTTTGATCCACGTCGGACTCTCCAACCACCGCGCGGGCCGCGCCGGCGATCCACCTTCGCTCAGCCTGGCGGCGCGGCTTCGCGAGCTGAAGCTTCCGGTCGGCCGCCTGAAAACCGGGACGCCACCGCGGCTCGACGGCCGCACGATCGACTTCTCAGTGATGACGCCGCAGCCCGGAGACGAGCCGGTGCCCGTGTTCTCGTTTCTCGGGAGGCGCGAGCTGCATCCGCGGCAGCTGCCGTGCTGGATCACGCACACCAACCCGCGCACGCACGACATCATCCGCGGCGGCCTCGACCGCTCGCCGATGTACACCGGCGTCATCGAGGGAATCGGCCCGCGCTACTGCCCGTCGATCGAGGACAAGATTCACCGCTTTGCGGCGAAGCAGAGCCACCAGATCTTCCTCGAGCCCGAAGGGCTCACGACCAACGAGTTCTACCCCAACGGGATCTCGACGAGCCTGCCCTTCGACGTCCAGGTCGACCTGGTGCAGAGCATTCGCGGGCTGGAGAACGCGCACCTGTTGCGCCCCGGCTACGCCATCGAGTACGACTACTACGATCCGCGCAACCTGAAGTCGTCGCTCGAGACGAAATCGATCGCCGGACTGTTCTTCGCCGGGCAGATCAACGGCACCACGGGCTACGAGGAGGCGGCGGCGCAGGGCATCCTCGCTGGCATCAACGCGGCGCTGTTGGTGAAGGGCGAGCCAGCGTGGTCCCCGAAGCGCGACGAGGCGTACCTCGGTGTCCTCGTCGACGATCTGGTGACGCGCGGCGTGACCGAACCCTACCGCATGTTCACCAGCCGTGCCGAATATCGCCTGATGCTGCGCGAGGACAATGCGGACCTGCGGCTCACTGATCACGGGCGGCGGCTGGGTATCGTCGACGACATCCGCTGGGACGCGTTCAATCGCAAGCGCGACGCGATTGCGCGCGAGCAGGAGCGGCTGAAAGCGACCTGGGTGCGTCCAAGGTCTGTGCCGGCCGAAGTCGCGCAGCGCATTCTCGGCGGCGCGATCGAGCGCGAATACTCGCTTATGGATCTGTTGAAGCGGCCCGGGGTGGACCACGCTGCGCTGAGCGAGCTGTGCGGAGCGAGCGCACCGCTCGATGCCGAAGTCGCAGCCCAAGTGGCGATCCAGGCCAAGTACCAGGGCTATGTCGCGCGCCAGCGCGAGGAAATCGAACGGCACGAGCGCTACGAGACGATGGCCCTGCCGCGGGATCTCGACTACAGCGAGGTGCGCGGGCTGTCGGTGGAAGTGCGGCAGAAGCTGAGTCATGGCCGTCCCGAGACGATCGGCCAGGCGTCGCGCATCTCCGGGATTACGCCCGCAGCGATTTCGCTGCTGCTCGTGCACCTAAAGCGCCGCTCGGGATCGCGGGAGCGGTCGGCCGCATGAGCACGCTGGCGGCGGCGCCGAAGCAGGGCGAGCTCGCCCGGCAGCTGGACGGGGGTGTAGCCGAGCTCGGGCTTGCGCTGGGCGCCGAGGTTCGATCCAAGCTGCTTGCCCATCTGGACCTCCTCGACAAGTGGAATCGGGTGCATAACCTGACCTCCGTGCGGGACAAGGCAAGGGCGGTAAGCGCGCACTTACTAGATAGCCTGGCTGTGGTCCCTTACCTGCCGGAGGGCCGCCTGCTCGACGCGGGAAGCGGTGCGGGTTTCCCCGGGATCCCCGTGGCGCTGGCGAAGCCCGCCGCCCAGGTGGATCTGCTCGACAGCAATCACAAGAAATGCGCGTTTCTCAGGCAGGCGATCGCGGAGATCGGTGTGAGGAACGCCAAGGTGGTGTGCGAGCGCCTCGAGTCCTGGCGTCCCGCGTGGCAATACGACTGCATCCTCTCGCGCGCGCTCGCGGAGCTCGCCGAGGTCATCGCGCTGAGCGCGCACCTGCTCACGCCGCGCGGCGTGATCGCGGCGATGAAAGGCGTGCATCCCTTCGAGGAGATCGAGCGCATCCCGCCCGATTTCCGCGTGCGGCAGGTTCACGCGCTCGCCGTTCCCGGGCTCGAGGCGGACCGGCATCTGGTGCTGATCGAGCGCGCATGAGCCGCATTCTCGCGGTCACCAATCAGAAGGGCGGGGTCGGAAAGACCACCACCAGCGTCAACCTCGCCGCCGGGCTCGCGCAGTCCGGGATGCGCGTGCTGCTCGTCGACCTCGACCCCCAGGGCAACGCCACCATGGGGAGCGGCGTCGACAAGCGCACCTTGAAGATCTCCGTCTACCAGGTGCTCCTTGGCCTCGCGACGGCGGAGTCGGCGCGGCAGAAATCGGAATCCGGGGGCTACGACCTCATTCCCGCCAACCGGGATCTCGCCGGCGCTGAAGTCGAGCTCGTCGACCTCGAGCACCGCGAGTCTAGGCTGAAGGGCGCGCTAAGGACCCTCGTCGATCAGTACGACTTCGTCCTACTCGACTGCCCGCCCGCGCTCAACCTGCTCACGCTCAACGCGCTGGTCGCGGCGCACGCGGTGATGATCCCGATGCAATGCGAGTACTACGCGCTCGAGGGCTTGTCCGACTTGGTGAACACGATCAAGAAGGTGCGCCAGAGCCTGAACCCGAAGCTCGACATCGAGGGCCTGCTGCGCACCATGTACGACCCGCGCAACACGCTCGCGCAGCAGGTGTCGGCGCAGCTCCAGGAGCATTTCGGCGACAAGGTCTACGCGACGGTGATCCCGCGCAACGTGCGGTTGGCGGAGGCGCCGAGCTACGGCGCGCCAGCCGTGAAGCTCGACCGCGAGTGCAAGGGATCGCAGGCCTATGTCGAGCTGGTCGGCGAGATCCTCTCGCGCAACGGCCTTTCCGCAGCGGTGGCGCAATGAAGCTCAGGGGGCTGGGCCGGGGCCTGGACGCGCTCCTCGACCGCGACACCGACGGCGCACCGCTCGCCGAGCATCAGGCCACGCTGCGCGTCGACCAGCTGCAGCGCGGCCGCTATCAGCCGCGCACGAAGATGGACGATGCTTCCCTCCAGGAGCTGGCCGCGTCCATCAGGAAGCAGGGCCTGATGCAGCCCATTTTGGTGCGGCCGATCGACAACGGCCGCCACGAGATCATCGCCGGAGAGCGGCGCTGGCGCGCCGCGAAGATCGCGGGACTCGAGGAAGTCCCGGTGCTGGTGCGCGATGTGCCGGACTCCGCCGCGCTCGCCATGGCGCTGGTCGAGAACATCCAGCGCGAGGACCTCAATCCCCTCGAGGAAGCGAACGGCGTACAGCGCCTGATCGACGAGTTCAAGCTCACCCACCAGGAAGCGGCCGAGGCGATCGGCCGCTCGCGCGCCGCCACCACCAACCTGCTCAGGCTCCGCAATCTGCAAAAGCCCGTGCAGGCGATGGTGTTCGACGGAAAGCTGGAGATGGGCCACGCGCGCGCGCTGCTCGCGCTGGAGGGGCGCCGGCAGGAAACGGTCGCGAAGCGCGTCGCGACACGCGGCCTTTCGGTGCGGCAGACGGAGAATCTCGTCAACGCGATCCTGCATCCCGCGTCCAAGGCCAGGCGCCGCATCAGCTCCGACCGCGACATCGCGCGCCTCGAAGAGGAGCTGTCGGAGGAGGTCGGGACGGCGGTGCATATCAAGCCCGGGAAAAAGGGCGCCGGCAAGCTGGTCATCGCCTATTCGAGCCACGATCATCTGGACGACCTCCTGTCCAGGTTCCGCCGCAAGCGGCTGTCCTGAGCGAGTCGCACGTCATGGAAGCGCGCCGCGCGTGGCCGAAAGAAGGCATCACCCGGATTCCCTACTGGATTTATTCCGACCCGGAGATCTACGCGCGCGAGCAGGAGCGCGTGTTTTGCGGTCCGAGCTGGAGTTACGTCGCGCTCGAAGCCGAGCTTCCCAAGCCCGGCGATTTCAAGCGCACCTTCATCGGCGAGAAGCCGGTGGTCGTGGTGCGGGACAACGACGGCTCGGTCAACGTCGTGGAAAACCGCTGCGCGCACCGCGGCGTGCAGTTCTGCCAGACGCACTTGGGCAACGCATCCGAATTCATGTGCCCGTACCACCAGTGGACCTACGATCTGAAGGGCAACCTGATCGGAGTGCCGTTCAGGCGCGGGGTGAAGAAGCAGGGCGGTATGCCTGCGGATTTCGATCCGAAGAACCACGGGCTGCGGAAGCTTTCCGTTGCGCGCCGCAACGGGGTGATCTTCGCTTCCTTCGCATCGGATCTTCAGCCGCTCGACGAGTATTTCGGGCCATCGATGCTCGCGCTCTACGACCGGGTCTTCGACGGCCGCGAGCTCGCGCTGCTCGGCTACTCGCGCCAGCTCATCCCCGCGAACTGGAAGCTGATGTTCGAGAATATCAAGGATCCCTACCACGCGAGCCTGCTGCACGTGTTCCTGGTGAGCTTCGGCCTGTTCCGCGCTGACCAGCCCTCGAAGATCGAGATGGACTCGACCGGCCGCCATGGCGCTCTCATCTCCTGGCGCGGCGAGCAGAAGAAGACCGACGACAACGTCGACATGAAATCGCTGATCGACAATTTCCGGTTGAGCGATCCGGACCTGCTGGATCCGGTGCGCGAGTTTGCGCAGTACACGGTGGTGATGACCACGCTCTGGCCCAACCTCATCATCCAGCAGCAGTCGAACACCCTGGCGATGCGCCAGCTCATCACGCGCGGGCCGGACGCCTTCGAGCTGGCCTGGACCTTCTTCGGCTACGCCGACGACGACGAGACGATGACCCGGCGCAGGCTGCGGCAGGCGAACCTCATGGGACCGGCGGGTTTCGTGTCGATCGACGACAGCGAAGTGATGAAGTTTTCACAAGCGGGCGTCGCCGCCTACCCCGAGTCCGCCGGGGTCATGGAGATGGGGGGGCGCGACTGGAAGGACGAGCCGCACATGGTGACCGAGTCCGTGATTCGGGCTTTCTATGACTACTATCGCCAAGTGATGCAGATTTAGCACATTGCTAATTATTGAAATATCGTAAAATACGAACGTTCGTTCTATTATAGATGACCGCAGCAGAACGTTACCTTTCGATGAGCGCAGGAGAGCTGCGCCTGGCGCTCGAAGAGCTCTACGCCGACTACGCCGCCTGCCTCGATGAAGAGCGCTTCGAGGACTGGCCCGCGTTCTTTACCGATCCCTGTCTCTACAAGATCGTGCCGCGGGAGAACTTCGAGCGCGGCCTGCCGCTCGCGACCTGGCTGTGCGAAAGCAAAGGCTACCTCGCCGACCGGGTCACGGCCATCCGCAAAACCGCGGTGTACGCGCCGCGCTATATGCGCCGCATGGTAAGCGGCATCCGCGTGCTCGGCTGGAGCGGGACGGTCCTCGAGGTGCGAGCCAGCTATCTCGCGCTCGAGACCCTGCAGGACGAGCTCACGCGCGTCTTCAACACGGGACAATACCGCGACAAGCTGGTGGTCGAGGACGGCAAGCTCAAGTTCCGCGAAAAGCTCTGCATCTTCGACAGCCTCCTCGTGCCCAACAGCCTGATCTATCCCCTATAGAGATGAAAGAAACCTGGATCAAAGTCGCCACCGCCTCCGACGTGCCCGAGGACGGAACCCTGCTCGTCAATCTGGGCGCCGAGCCCGTGTGCCTTTACAACCTGCGCGGGAAGATCTTCGCCACCCACGACACTTGCACCCACGGTCAGGCGAGCCTCGCCGACGGATTCATCGAAGGCGAGGAGATCGAATGCCCGCTGCACCAGGGCAAATTCCATATTCCCAGCGGCAAGGCGACGGGCGTGCCCTGCACCGAGGACATTCGCTCGTACGCTGTGAAGGTTGAAGACGGCGCAGTGCTGCTGAAGGAATAGCGATGGAGAAAGTGGCGCTGACGCTCGCCATCGGCGACTACGAGCACACACGCGACCTCGCCTCGGGTCGCGTGCCGGTGCAGGGCGCGACGCTCAACGTGCTCACCCTGCCCCCCGAGGAGGCCTTCTTTCGCTTTACCCATTTCCGCGAATGGGAAGTGTCCGAGATGTCGATGGGCAAGGTCGTGTCGCTGCGCTCGCAGGGGGACGACGGCTTCGCCGCGATCCCTGTGTTCCCCTCTCGGGTGTTCCGCCATTCGATGATCTACGTGCGCGAGGGCGGGAAGCTCGAGGGGCCCGAGCAGCTCAAGGGCAAGCGCATCGGCGTCCCCGAGTGGGCGCAGACCGCGGTCATCTACGCGCGCGGCTACCTCGCGCATCAGGCGGGCGTGCCGCTCGACTCCGTCGACTGGGTGCAGGCGGGGGTGAACGAGGCCGGGCGCGTGGAGAAGGTGAAGCTGAAGCTCCCGGCCGAGGTGCGGCTCAAGCCCGAGCCCGGGCGGTCGCTCAACGACATGCTGCTCGCCGGCGATCTCGATGCGGTCCTGTCGGCCCGCCCTCCGAAAGGCCTCGGCAGCGGCATCCGGCGCCTCTTTTCGGATTACGAGTCGGCCGAGGAAGGCTACTTCCGCCAGACCGGCATCTTTCCCATCATGCACGTGATCGTGATCAGGTCCGATATCCTCGCTCGTCATCCCTGGCTGGCGATGAACCTGTACAAGGCCTTCGAAGAAGCAAAGCGCCGCTCGATCGAGCGGCTTTCCGAGATCACCGCTTCGCACGCGCCGTTCGCCTGGCTCGCGCCTTACGCGGAGCGCATGAAGGCGCTCTTCGGCGAGGATTTCTGGCCCTACGGCCTGGAGAAGAACCGCAAGACGCTCCAGGCTTTCGTCGACTTCGCGTTCGAGCAGGGCGTCTGCCACCGCCAGCTGTCGCTCGAGGAACTGTTTCCCGTGCAGGTCCTGACCTCGTTCAAGGTGTGACATGAGCAGCGACGCGATCTGGATCACCGAGGCCGAAGTCGTCCAGCTGATGGACCTCAAGGAGGCCATCGCCGCGCTGGAGGCGGCGCTGTGCGAGGAGGCGCGCGGCGAGGCGCAGAACATGACGAAGACCTTGCTTCAGTACGGCAAGAACAACCTGCACGCGATCGGCGCGAAGCTGGGCAAGCTCGTCGGCACGAAAACCTGGACCCATACGCAAGGCGGCACCTGTCCGCTGCTGCTCCTATGGAGCGCAGGGGACGGGTCTCTCGTCGCGGTGATCGAGGCCTTCGCCCTGGGCAACCTGCGTACCGGCGGGATCTCGGGCGTCGCCGCGGACTGGATGGCGAGAAAGGACGCGAGGGTCATGGCCTTGGCGGGCACCGGCAAGCAGGCGCTGGCCCAGGTGGGAACGATGCTCGCGGTGCGGCCGATCGAGCGGCTGCAGATCTACAGCCCGAGGGCGGAATCGCGGCAGGAATTCGCCAGGAAAGCGCGCGAGGAGTTCGGCATCGAGGCCGCGCCCTGCGGCTCCGCGGCAGAAGCGTGCGAAGGTGCGCAGATCGTGACACTCGTGACGCGGGCCGCGCAGCCCTTCGTGAGCGCGGCCATGCTCGAGCGGGGCGCTCACCTGAACGCGGTGGGCGCGATCGCGCCCGACCGCGAGGAATTCGCCCAGGACGTGTTCGACCGCGCGACGCGGGTGGCGGTGGACAATCTGCCGGGCGTGCAGCAGTTCTCCCGCGAGTTCATCACGCGCTATGCTTCGCGCGGCTGGGACGAGGTCCTGCCGCTTTCGAAGCTCATCGCCACCGGCCGGAGGCGCTCCGACTCGGACGATATTTCGCTTTTCAAGGCGATGGGCATGGGCATCTCGGACCTGGCGCTCGGGGCCGAGCTCATCCGCAGGGCCAGCAATCAGGGCCTGGGGCGCTCCCTCCCCCAGCCGAAGAAGGTGAAGCCGCGGCTCGCGGGCACCCGAGCCAGGAGCCCCGTCTAGGGAGTACGATCCGTTCCTCAAGGTAGGAGAGCGGCATGAACGACTTCAGGAAGGACTTTCAGGACTTGCGCGGCCGCTTCGTCGACCGCGCCGGCTGCGAAGCGGCCGACGAAAACAGCTATTGGGCGCCGATCGTGGTCACCAAGGCGGAGATCGACGCCGAGGTCGAGCGACTCGCGAGCCTGCCGCTGCCTGCCAACGGCCGGCGCGAGTCGCTGATCGTGCACCCGCTCGCCGAAGCGAACGCGCCCGGGTTCGCGCCGGGCATCCAGGTCAAGCTCTCGGTGCTCAAGCCCGGCGAGAAATCCGCTCCTTTCCGCCACAACGCGACCGAAGTGAATTTCTGCATCCGCGGCTCGGGGGCGACGCTCGTCGCCGGAAAGCGCATCGCCTTCGCCCAGTACGATGTGTGGAACCATCCGTCGTACGCCGTCTACCGGCACACGAACGACGGCAAGGACCTCCAGGTCCGGCTCACCTACTCGAACGTGCCGCTGCTGCAGCACATGCAGGTGTATCTCCCCGAGGACGAGCCCGCGACCGAGCTGCACCCGGTCGAGGAGGCGAACGAAGGCGCCGACCCGCGCCGCAAGAGCCCCTACGGCATGATCCGCATCGGCGCCGAAGGCGGCATGCTCATGCCCTACGAGATCCTCATCAACCCGGAAGCGGTCGTGTCGAAGCCGCTGCACTTCCCGTGGAAAGAGGTCAAGCGCGAGCTCGACAAGCTCGAGGCGCTCGGCAAGGACTACATCGGCCGGCGCCTGTACATGATGTACAACCCGGTCACCGGCCGCACCAACGGCATCACGCCGAACTTCTTCGCGACCATGACGATCCGCCCGCCGAAGATCGTCGACCGCCCGCACCGCCACGTCTCGGCGGCGATCAACTACTACTTCCACGGAACGGGTTACTCCACGGTCGCGGGCAACCGCTACGAATGGGGCCCCGGCGATCTCATGCTTTCTGCGCCGGGCTGGGCAGTGCACAACCACGCCTCGAACGACGAGCACGTCTACGAGCTCACCGTGCAGGACCAGCCGCTGAACATCTACATGGAATCGCTGCTTTGGCAGGAGAACCTGAAGAAGCCGGCGGCGCTTCTGGGCAGCGAGCCCGGCTTCGAGACCAACCGCAAGGCCGCGGCGTAGCTACTCGGGCTGGATGTTGGCGTCGCGCGCGAGCTTGGTGTACTTCGCGAGCTCGCTCTTCATCACGTCGCGCAGCTCCTCGGGCGTGCTGCCCACCGCTTCGAGGCCCACGGTGTTCATCCGCTCCTTGACGATCTGCGGGTCGCGCACGATCTTGTTGATCTCGGCATTCAGCCGGTCGACGACGGGCCGCGGCGTGCCCGCGGGCGCCATCACTCCCAGCCATACGTTCACCGCATAGCCAGGCAGCGGCCCGGCTTCGGCGATGGTCGGGACGTCGGGCAGGATAGCCGTGCGCGACGAGGCTGCGATCGCGATCGGGCGCAGCTTGCCCGACTTGTAGTGCGGCAGCAGCGAGTTCTCGGCAGCGATGGTGAAGTCGATCTCGCCGGACAGGAGCGCCGGGATGATTCCTGCGGAGCCCTTGTACGGCACGTGCACGACGTTGATCCCGGTCATCGAGCGCAGCAGCTCGACTGCGAGGTGGTGCGGCGCGCCGATGCCCGCCGTGCCGTAGGTGAGCGGCCTGGGCGATTTCTTGGCATACGCGATGAACTCGTTCAGCGTGTGCACGGGCATGCTCGAATTCACCGTCAGCCCGAAGGGAATGGTCGCCGCGAGCGAAATGGGCTGGAAGTCGTTGATCGGATCGTAGGGAAGCTTCGCGCCGACCGCGGCGCTCATCACGTGTGCCGACTCGGACATCAGGATGGTGTAGCCGTCGGCGGGCGCCTTGGCGACGAAATCGCGCGCGATATTGCCCGCGGCGCCCGGCTTGTTCTCGACGACGAAAGGCTGGCCGAGCACGGGCTGCAGGTGCTCGGCGAGCAGCCGCGAGAGATAGTCGGGCGAGCCGCCGGGCGGCAGCGGCACGACGAAGCGTATCGAGCGGCCCGGCCATTGCTGCGCGAGCGCTTCGCCCGTCGACACAGCGAGCAACGCCGATGCGAGCACGATTCGCAGGAGCATGATCAGCGTTTCTGGCTGGCGCCCGAGCCGGCCATGTTGGCGTCGTAGCCCGGCGCGACGCGCACGTCGACGACGCACACGGCACCGTCCTGGACCAGGCGCAAGCCCTTCTCGACCGCCGGAGCGAGATCGGCGAGCTTCGTCACGGGACCCAGGCCCTCGGCGCCTTGAGCGCGCGCCATCATCGCGAGGTCGATATCGGGGCCGCTGATGCGCTGGCCGATCCAGCGGTTCTCGACCGGCCTGGAGCGCTCCTTCGCGACGCGCTCCTGGTGCAGCTCGTCGTTGAAGAAAGAGCGGTTGTTGGCGACGAGGATCAGGCAGGGGATGCCGTAGTGCGTGGCGGTCCACAGGGCCGTGTTCCCCATCAGGAAGTCGCCGTCGCCCATGATCGCGACCGGCACCCTGCCCGAGCCTTTGAGCGCGAGCGCCGCGCCCACCGTGATCCCGGGCCCGGCCCCCACCCCTCCTCCCCCTTCGGAGCCGATGTAGTCCAGGGGGTGGCGGAAGTGACGGTAAGCGCCGTACCAGCCGAGCGGGAGCCGCGTCATGCACAGGTCCACGCCGCGCGTCGCCGCGTTCAGCGCGTCGGCGAGCGTGCGGATGGTGACCTGGTCCGACGCGGCCGGCAGCGGCTGCGGCGCGGGAGCGACCGCAGCGGGGCGCGGTTTCACCGCAGCGAGCAGCAGCGGCACCACCGTGTCCGGCTCGCACATCATGTACACGTCCACCGGCGGCAGGCCCTGGTAGTCCATGCTCCAGCCGCGGTGGAGGTGCGCGTCGGGGGAAACCTGGACGACTTTCGCGCCCACGGCTTCGGCACCCCAGGCCTGCTTGAGCACGCCGGCGAGGTCGACCCAGTCGAGCGCGAGCACGACGTCGGCTTCGCGCACAAGCTTGGCGGCGTCGGGCGAGAGGAAGGTCGCGGGCGGCGCGGCGTGCAGCGGGTGATCCGTGGGAAAGGCCGCGCCGAGCTTGATGTCGGTGAAGACGCGCGCCTGCAGTTTCTCGGCGAGCGCGACGCGGTCCTTCCACGCCGCTTCGCTGCGCGACACGCGGCCGGCCAGGATCACCGGGCGCTTCGCCGCCGAGAGGAGCTTCGCCGCCGTCTCGAGCGCAGAATGCGAAGGCTGCACGGGCTCCGCCGGGCGAAAGCGCTTCGGGTCGGGAAGGGGAGGGAGCGCGCCCACCTTCGCTTCCTGCAGCCCCGCGTCGAGGTTGATGTAGGTCGGGCCGCGGGGAGCAGTGTTCGCGATCTGCGCCGCGCGCAGGATCGCCTCGTACGCGGCCGGAACGGACGCCGGCTGGTTGTCCCACTTGGTGTAGTCGCGCACCAGCGCGCCCTGGTCGGAGGCGGTGTGGATCCAGTCGATCCAGGGGCGACGCTTCGCGGCGTCCCACGGCCCGGTCGCGCCGAGCACCAGCACGGGCACGCGGTCGCACCAGGCGTTGAAGATCGCCATGCTCGCGTGCATGAGCCCCACGTTCGAGTGCACCACCGCGCCCATCATGCGCTCCGAGACCTTCGCGTAGCCCTGCGCGATCGCCACCGCCGACTCCTCGTGCAGGCAAAGGAGCATCTGTGGGCGCGTGTTGCCGAGGTAGTTGACGATCGAGTCGTGCAGGCCGCGGTAGCTCGCGCCCGGGTTGAGCGCGAGGTAGGGAATCTCGATCGCGCGCAGCACCGCGGCGATCGCATCGCTCCCCCAAACCTCCTTCTGCTCCGGGCTTGCGACGGGCGCCTCGGCGCGCACTCCCGAGATATTTTCCTTGGCGTTCATGGCGGCGACCTGGGCTGGCGAAGGGCGATCATAGCAGGTGGCCGAGAGCCCGCGCGAGAAGCGCGCCCGCGTCGTCGGGCGGGGCGTTGCCGCGCCACGCGACATGATGGTCGGGGCGCACCAGCGCGAGATCGCGCGCGTACAGGTCACGCGCCTCGTCGCTAGAGACATCGACGATCTCGAGGGGAGCGCGGTGGCGCCGCGCCGCCGCCTCGATGGAACGCACGTCGACGCTCGGGTCAAAGCGAAGCAACGTGAAGTCGCGGCCGAAGCGATCGAAGATCGAGACGCCGTCGTCGAGCCAGACGTGGGGCGCGCGCGCTCCCGGGATCGCGTCGGGCGTATAGCGGTGCCAGTCGTCCGCGGGCGGGGGCGTGCCGTCAGGGACGACGATCGGCGAGTCCGCATAGAAGACGCCGAGGTGGATCCCCGGGATGTCGAACTCGGTCGCCGCGTGGCGCAGCAGGCGCTCGCCCAGCGCCGCGCGCGCCGCGGCACCGGCAGCGCTATCGTCCTCCAGGTCGGTGGGAAGGTCGATCCTGCCGATCGACTCGGCCATGGCGCGTGCGAAGCGCGTATTGCGCAGCGCGATCGGCCTGCGCTCGCGCTCGTAGCTCGCGAGCAGCGCCGGCCCGCCCCAGCTCTGGCAGGCCGCCGCGAGCTTCCAGCCGAGGTTGGACGCGTCGTCGACCGAGGTGTTGTAGCCCTGTCCGCCGGTCGGCGTAAAGAGGTGCGCCGCGTCGCCCGCGATGAAGACGCGTCCGCTGCCGAAGCGCTCGGCGACCAGCGTGAAGCCCGCCGTCCACTCGGCAATGCCGAGGATCTCGAAGCGGCACTCGCGGCCGGTCGCGCGCAGCAGCGACTCGCGCGCGTAGACGGCGGCGTCCGCGCCCGCGCGCGGGAGCTGCACGTGCATCACCCACAGTTCCCGGCCGTCGATCGCGTTCAGGAGCGCGCGCTGCTCGCGGTTCATGGCCCAGTACTGCCAGGCGCGTGGCGCCAGGTGATAGAGCGCGGAGGAGCGGATGTAGACCGCGAGCATCTTGCCCCCCATGAAATCGCGCTCCTCGCGCGACATGCCCTCGTAGGCGATGCCGAGCGCGGCGCGCACCAGGCTCCGCGGCCCGTCGCAGCCCACCGCGTAGTCGGCTTCGATGCGCTCGGTCCTTCCGCTCGCGAGCTCCTCGGCCTCGAGCGTCACGCCCTCTTCGCTTTGCGCCAGCGCTCGCGCTTGCCAGCCGAAGCGCACGTCCGCGGCGGGCCATCGCTCCGCCTGCCGCTTGAGGATCGCCTCGATGTACATCTGCTGCACCCGGTGCAGGGGCTCGGGCGTCGGCCAGCGCGAGTCTGGGCCCTCGCGCGCGGCGAGGGCCTCCCTGCGGCTGCGCCCCGGCAGGCGCGCCAGCTCGTGCCGCGTATACCGGGTGAAGTAGGCGATGTCCTGCGGGTAATCCTCGGGAAGGCCAAGGGAGCGTATCTCCCCTGCAAATCCCAGCCGCCGGTAGTGCTCCATGGTGCGCGAGGTCGTGGCGTTGGCCTTGGGGAGCGTCGGCGGCGTCGCGTCCTCCTCGAGGAGGACACAGGGGACGCCGCGGCGCCCGAGCTCGATAGCGAGGATCAGGCCCGACGGGCCACCGCCGACGATCGCGACCCTCGTGCGCGCCATCGCGCCTTAGCTGGACTGCGCGGCGAGGGTTCCGACGGCGGCGAACAGAGACTCGACCGACTCGCGCTCCAGGTTCCGGGTGATGAACACGATTCGCGAGCGCCGGTCGTCGCTCGCCCAGGCTTCGAGGCTGACCGGAGGATGGAACACGTGCTGCGCGCCCTGCACCACGACTGGCCCTCGCTCGCCTTCGACGTTGACTAGGCCCTTGACGCGCAGGAGGTCCGAGCCGCGGAGCGAGGTGAGCACCTGCACTGCGGCCGAGAAGCTGTCCCAGGTGAAAGGCTTGTCGAACCACAGGCAGAAGGAGCGGATGGAGGCGTCGTGCGCTCCTCCGCGCGCGCGCTCGCCGAGATAAGCGCCTTCGGCCGGGCGCGATCCCGCGGCAGGCGACAGCCAGCGCTCCACGCCTTTCGCGTCGCGCGTGCTCCTCGGGCCCACGTCGCGCAGGAACGCCACATCCACCTCGCCGTTGACCGCGATCATTCGGGCCGCGTACGGGTTCATCTGCTGGAGCCGCGCCTCGAGCTCGGCCACCGCGGCCGGCGGCGCGATGTCGCTCTTGGTGATGACGATGCGATCGGCGACCGCCGCCTGCTTCGCCGCCTCGGGCGCGTCGTCGAGGTTGCGCAGGCCGTTCACCGCGTCGACCAGCGTCACCACGCAGTCCAGGCGGTACTGCGCGCCGAGCATGCCGTCGGTCTGCAGCGTGTGCAGCACCGGCACCGGGTCGGCCAAGCCCGTGGTCTCGATGAACACTCGGTCGAAGTCGATCACTTCGCCTGCGCGCCGCTTGATGAAGAGCTCGCGCATCGTTTCCTGCAGGTCGGTGCGCACCGAGCAGCACAGGCAGCCGTTCGACAAGAGCGTCATCGACTCGGATGAGTTCGCGACCAGCTCGTGGTCGATCCCGACCTCGCCGAACTCGTTGATGATGACCGCCGCCCGGTTCATTCCCGGGTCTCGCAGCAGGCGCTTCAGGAGCGTGGTTTTCCCGCTGCCGAGGAAGCCGGTGATCAGGCTGACCGGGAGCTTCCCCGCGAGAACGTCGCGCGGGCGCTCGGGCATCACACCGTCATTTCGAGGACGTACAGGCCGCCGGCGAAGCGATCGACGGTGAACACCAGCCCCCGGTCGTCGACGTAGACATCGTTCAGCTGGATCGATCCGGCCTTGGAGAGCTTGGGCGCGGGCGGTACGTAGTAGGCGATCTCCTCGGGTCGGTAGGGGTTGCTCACGTCGAAGGCGCGCACCCCGCCGCCGAAGAAGGTGCCGACGATGATGCTCTCCGAGCGCCACGAGCCCGGCACCGGCAGGTTCTCGTGCAGGTTGTGCGCGCCGAAGCGCCCGCCGTTGCTCGCGAAGGTCTGCACCGGCGGCAGCGGGCAGGTGCTGATCGGAACGAGGTTGGTCTCCATGCGCGCGTCCACCACCCACACGAGCTTCGGCCAGTCCTTGCCGTCGGTCTGGACGCATTCGTCGCTGACGATGAGAAGCTCCGGCCCGAAGAGCGGCAGCACCGTGTGGGTGAAGCCGGTGTAAGGCGGCGAGTAGTGCCAGTGCGAGACGAGCTTTGGCCGGGATTTGTCGGCGATGTCCAGGATCACCGCGCCGCCCGAGATGTAGCCGACATAGGCGCGGTCGGGCCGCTGCGGGAAGACGTTGGTGTTGTGCGCGCGGTAGCCCGAGTCGAACTTGGGATGGCGCTTGAGCGGCGGCACCGAATCGCCCACCCGCGTGCCGGGCAGCCACCAGCGGCCCACTTCCTCGGGCTTCGAGGGCTTGCGCACGTCGATGATGCGGTAGAACTGGTCGTCGGACGGATGGGTGGGCTGGAAGTCGGCGGCGCCCGAGGCCATGTGGATGGTTTCCCCGTCGACGAACCACACCGCGTGCACGCCGCGCGAGTATTGCCCCGAGGCGTCGAAGTGGGAAATGAGCTTGGGGCTTTCGGGTGAGCTGATGTCGAACAGGTCAAAGCCCGCGGGTTTCATATTGACCGCGCTCGTCTGGTAGGCAACCGCCATCACGTCGCCGACCACGTCGAGCGAGTTCGAGCGCACCTTCGCGTGCGGCAGCTCGGTCTGCACCACCATCTTCAGATTCTTCGGGTCGGTGACGTCGACCGCCGTAAAGTTCTTCGGCGCCGATTCGTGCGCCATCCACAGGATCCTGCGGCCGCCCTTTGCGAGCTGCATGCCCATGCCCTCGCCGATGCCGCCGAAGCCCGCGAGCTCGTGGTGCGACAGCAGCTTCATGTTGAGCGAGAGCGCCTGGTCGGGGCGAGTGCCTATTCCGGTGAGCGTCGAGGGCATTCTTGGGTCCTGAAAAATGGAGGGGTGCGCTGCGAAGGCGTAATACTAACGCCTCAGGTACACTTTTTCGAAAAACGACTTCGATGGAGGAGATCATGAAGAGGCTGCTCGCATTGGTTTTCGGACTGACCGGGGCTTTGCTCGCCGGAGCGGCGTTCGCTCAAGCCTGGCCCAGCAAGCCGGTCAAGCTCATCGTCACCTACCCGCCCGGCGGCAGCTCGGACCTGCTGGCGCGCGTGTTCGGGGCGAAGCTCTCGGAGATCTGGGGCCACCCCGTGGTGGTCGAGAGCAAGCCCGGCGCGGCAGGCTCGATCGGCATGGACTACGCAGCGAAGCAGCCGAACGACGGCTACAGCTTCGTGGTCGGCAACATCGGGCCCGCGGCGGTGAACCCGTTGCTGTCGAAAGTGCCTTACAACGTCGAGCGCGATTTCGTAGCGATCTCGCTCATCGCCACCGGACCGAACGTGCTCATCGTGAACCCCGAGGTGCCCGCGAAGTCGCTGCGCGAGCTGACCGACTATGCGAAATCCAGCGCCGCCGGCAAGCTCAACTACGGCACCAGCGGCCCGGGCAGCATCTCGCACCTCGCGGGCGCCATGTATACGAACCTCACCGGGGTCAAGGCCACCGAGGTGCCCTACAAGGGCGGGATCCTCGGCGTGCAGGACCTGGTCGCCGGCCACATCCAGTACATCTTCTCCGATTCGCTGCCGGCGATGCAGTTCATCAAGGCGGGACGCGCGCGCGCCCTGTGTCTCACCGGGGCCGAGCGCAGCCCGATCATGCCGGACCTGCCGCCCTGCGCGGAGGCCGTGCCCGGCCTTGTCGCGGTCAACTGGTGGGGCGTGTACATGCCCGCGGGCGTGCACAAGAGCATCAGCGACAAATTCCACGCGGACCTGGTCAAAGCCATGCAGGACGCCGAGGTCAAGCGGAAATTCGCCGACCTCGGCGTGGAAGCCGTCTACAGCACGCCGGAGCAGTTCGTCTCGTTCATGAAGTCCGAGACGGAGAAGTACGCGAAGCTCATCAAGGACGCGGGGATCAAGGTCGAGGGGCAGTAGTCCTCAGCGTCGCTTCTTGCGCCGCGGGTTGCCCGCCATCTCCTCGAGCACTGCGCACACGGCGCCCGTGTCCTGCTTTCCGAGCCCCATCGCCATCGCGGCGTTGTAGATTGGCGCGCTCGCGGCGAAGAGCGGCGTGGGGCAGTCGAGGTCGCGCGCGAAGTCACCGATGATGGTCATGTCCTTCTGCCACACCTCGTTCTTCATGGTCGCTTCCGAGTAGTCGCCCTTCACCATCATGGGGCCGCGCACTTGGAACATGCGCGAGCCGCCGGCGCCGCCGGCGACCACCTTCAGGATCATCGCGGGGTCGAGCCCCGCTTTCATGCCGAGCACCATCGCCTCGGCCGCGGCGACGTTGTGGATGGCGACCAGCAGGTTGGCGACGAATTTCATCTTCGAGCCGGCACCGAAAGCACCGACGTAGTACGCCGCGCTGGTGAAGCCCGGCAGCACCGGGGCGATCCTGGCGTACGCGGAGCGCTCGCCGCTCACGTAGATCAGGAGATCCTTATTGCGTGCCTGGGCGCCCGTTCCGCTCAAGGGGCAGTCGAGGAGGACGACGCCGCGCTTCGCCAGTGCTTCGCGCGCGGCGGTCTTGACCTCTATCGGCAGGGTGCTCGTTTCGACGACCACCGAGCCGCGCTTCGCGGATTTCGCGAGCTCGACCGCGACCTCGCCGAGGGCGCGCGCCGAAGGTAGGGAGGTGATGATAATGTCGGCGCGGCGGGCGACCTCGCGCGGGCTCTTCGCGGCGATGCCGCCGGCACGCTTGTGCGCGGCGCGGGCGCGCGGCGCGACGTCGTAGCCGATCACGCGAACTCCGGCGCGCACCAGGTTGTACGACATCGCCGAGCCCATGATGCCGAGCCCGATCACTCCGACGGTGTGCTGCGTCATCTCGCTTCCTCCTGGATCCGCATTCTATCTACTGGCGGCACCGGACCGGGAGGTATCCCGGCGGGAGGTTGGTCTTGTTCTCGCCCTTGAGTGTCATCTTCTCCGGCGCGCTCGCGTAGCCGCAGACCCAGGTCACGGGCACGATCACAGCGTCTTCGACGACCGCCGGGCGCAGCGTGAGGACCTTCCCCGCGATTGCGCTGTGGGCGTGGTTGCCGAAGGTGATATGGATCGCTCCGCCCTGCATGGCCACCGACTTGATGAAATTGTTGACGATCTTGTCGGCGACCGGCAGTCCCGCGGCGGCGTTGTCGGCCGGGAAGCTCTGCAGCAGCGCCCATTGCAGTGCGACCGGCGGCTTCGCGATGTCGGCGAGCGGGATCGCCTCCGCGATCTGGTCGCGGATGAACTTGTCCTGATAGGTCGGGATCGCGAGCAGGGCCAGGATCGCGATGATCCCGAGGACGACCATCAGCTCGAGCAGGGTGAAGCCGCGGCTTCGCATCGCTGCGCGTCAGCGCGCCTTGGCCTGCCCGAGCATGTCCACCATGGTCGTGTACCTGCGCGCCAGCGCCCAGCCGCGAGTCGCGGCCATCAAAAGCCGTAGAGCCGTACCGGGTTGTCGACCAGGATCTTCTTGCGGGCCGCGGCGTCGGGCGCCCATACCGGCAGCTGGTTGAGCAGCCGCCCGTCGTCGATCTGGAAGAGCGACGTGACCTGGGTCGCCGGATTCCCGGACGAGGAGTTCGGGTGCGGCCAGTCGGTGCCCCAGACGATGCGGTCGGCATTCGCCGCGATCAGCGTCTTGGCGAGCGGCGCGGCGTCCGAATAGTCGGGCGCCAATTTGGAAGCGCGGTACGCGCCGGAGATCTTCACGTAGGCCTTGCCCGAGCGGACCAGCTCGACGAGGTCGGCGAACCCGGGCTGATCGGTGCCGAGCGCGGCCTGCGCGCCGCCGAAGTGGTCGAAGACCGCCGGGACGGGCGAGGCGAGCACGGCGTCCTTGATCGAGGAGATCACCGCGAGGTTGGTATAGATCTGCACGTGCCACTTGCGCTTCTGCACGCGCTCGACCGCGGCCTCGAAGCGCTTGCGCCCGACGGACGGGTCGTTGACGCCGCCAGTGGCGAGGTTGAGGCGGATGCCGCGGATTCCCGCCTGGTGCATGGCGTCGAGCGCGGACTCCGGCGTCTTGTCGTCGATCACCGCGACGCCGCGCGCGTTCGCCCCGCGCGCCTTCATGCCCCAGAGCGTGGCCGAGTTGTCGGTGCCGTAGACGCTGGGCGTGACGATGACCACGCGCTGCATATGCAGCGCATTGTGGAGCGCGGACATTTCCTCGGGCAGCGCGGTCTCGGGCGTGTACACGCGTCCCGAGAAGAACGGGAAGGTCTCCGGGTCGCCGTGGATGTGCGTGTGGCAATCGCAGGCGCCGGCGGGGATGTCGAAATTCACCGGCGTTGCGGGCTGGGAAGCCTTGGCAAAGCTCGTTCGCATATGCATTGTTGCTCCGGCGGCCAGGGCTCCAACCAGCAGTTCGCGTCGCGTCAGCATGGAGCGGATTTCTTCGGTTGCTTCGGCTTCTTGGGTTCCCTGCGTGGTCTGTCACGGTTGCCCATGTGGACTCCTTTTGTCTGAGGTGAATGAAAGGACCTGCTTCAAGTGCCCGGAGTCTTGTCCGGGGGCGTCGGGGGAGCGGTCTCCGGGGATTGTGTATCCGCCGGCTGAGCAACGGAGGCCTCGGCTTTGCGCCGGCGCTTCTCTTCCTGCTTTTGCTTCTTGGCCAGATCTCTCTGGCGTTTCGCAAAGGCATAGTTGGGTTTTGCCATGGGCGTCCTTCCCGAAAGATTCGAAGGTGCGAGTGTAAGCCGTTTGCCGTCGCGCCGGGTCGATACCCACAGAGTACCCTGACGCTCCGCAAAAATACGCTACCATCCCGCCCTCAGCCCCGCGGGAATAAGACAAAGTGGCACGGTTTCTGGTCGGAGTGGACATCGGCGGCACCTTCACGGATTGCGTAGTGCTCGACCGCTCGGGCCGCATCACCGCCACCAAGGCTTCTTCGACGCCGCGCGATTTCGCCGAGGGCATGCTCGCCGCCATGCGCGTTGCAGCTGAGCACCTCGGGCTGCGGTTCGAGGAGTTCTGCAGCGAGGTCGAGGTGCTGACCCACGGTACGACGGTCGGAACGAACGCGCTGATCCAGCGCAAAGGCGCGAAGGTCGGCCTGATCACCACGCGCGGCCACGAGGACGTGATCCACATCATGCGCGGGTCGCGCGGCGTGTCCTCGCGCGATATCGCCAAGGTGGTGCACTTTCCCTCGAGCCAGAAGCCCTCGCCGATCGTGCCCAAGCGCCTGATCGAGGGCGTGTCCGAGCGCGTCGACTGTTTCGGCGAGGTGGTAGTGCCGCTGAACGAGTCCGAGGCCGAGGCCGCGATCAAGGGCCTCGTCGCGCAGGGCGTGGACGCGATCGCGGTGTGCTTTCTGTGGTCCTTCAAGAATCCGGCGCACGAGCGGCGGCTGAAGGCGATGATCCACAAGCTTGCGCCCAACGTGTTCGTGTCTTGCTCGGTCGACATCGCGCCGAAGTGGGGCGAGTATGAGCGCACCACCGCCACCGCGCTGAACGCCTATATCGGGCCGGTGATGGCGAAGTACCTCGGCAATCTCGACAAGCAGCTCAAGGCCTCAGGGTACAAGCAGCCGCTGCAGATCACGCAGTGTGGCGGCGGCTCCATCTCGGTCGACCACGCGATGGCGTCGCCGCTGCTCACGCTCGACTCCGGACCGGTGTCGGGCGTCACGGGTTCCCTCTACCTCGGCAAGCTCATGGGGCTGCCCAACATCATCACCACCGACATGGGCGGCACCTCGTTCGACGTGGGCATCATCCACGGCGGCCAGCCCGAGTATTCCTTCGTGTCGAACGTGGTGCAGTACGAATACTTTCTTCCCAAGGTCGATATTCAGGCGATCGGCTCGGGCGGTGGCTCGCTCGCACGGGTGGACGCGGTTTCCAGGACGCTCGCCGTAGGGCCGGAATCCGCTGGCGCCGACCCGGGGCCGGTGTGCTACGGCAAGGGCGGGACGATTGCCACTGTGACCGATGCCGACGTGGTGCTCAGGACTATCAATCCGGATAATTTTCTCGGCGGCCGTATCAAGCTCGACCGAAAGAAGTCGGTGGAAGCCGTGCAGCGCGTCGCCGACGGCCTGGGGCTTTCGCTCTTCCAGGCGGCGGCGGGGATCGCACAGATCGCCGAGTTCAAGATGGCCGACATCATTCGCAAGATGACCGTCGAGAAGGGCTTCGACCCGCGCGATTTCGTGCTGTTCGCCTTCGGCGGCGCCGGACCGGCGCACGCCGGCGTATTCGCCAAAGAGCTCGGCGTGCAGAAGGTGGTGATCCCGCAGAAGGAGATCGCCTCGACCTGGTGCGCCTTCGGCGCCGCGTCGGCGGACATCCTGCACGTCTACGAGCAGGTCGACATCCAGACCAGCCCGTTCGAGGCCGCGCGCGTCAACGAGGTTCTCGCGCGGCTCGAGTCCAGGGCGAACGCCCAGATGGACAAGGACGGCATCGAGAAAGGCCGCCGCAAGTTTGCCTTTTCGCTCGACATGCGTCACCGCGGGCAGATCAACGAGGTCGAGGTGATGCTGCCCGAGAAGCGCGTGAAGGGCACGCTCTTCGCGCCGCTGCGCGAGCGCTTCAAGGCGCGCTACGAGCAGCTCTACGGCCGCGGCTCGTCCTACGCCGACGCGCGCCTGGAGATGGTGACCCTGCGGCTGCGCGCCACCGCCGCAACCCCGCGGCCCAAGCTGTCCGCCGCGAGAAAGCTCAGCGCGAAAATCGCCGCGAAGGCGAAGCGCGACAAGCGCAGCGTCTACTGGGCCGAGCTGAAGAAGGGCGCGGCGACGCCCATATACGACGGGGCGTTCCTCGTCCCCGGCAATGCCATCAAGGGCCCGGCCGTGATCGAGACCACCGATACGACGGTCGTCGTTCACCCGGGGCGCACGCTGCGCGTGGACAGGTTCGGCAACTTCGAGATCGAGTTCGGGAGGTAGCCGCGCGATCGTGGACAAAGAAGATCTCGCCCGCCGCTACCGCGACATCAGCGACGAAGAGCTGCTGAGGATGGCCTCGTCGGGGAATCTGACGACACTCGCGCAGGCAGTGGCGGCTGCGGAGCTGAGGAGCCGGGGCATCGCTCCGGTCCCGGAGCGAAACGAGGAGACGGCGGCGCCGGAAACGCTGCCGGCATCCGACTTCGTGACCATCTACAGCACGCTCGACTGGCACCAGGCGCAGGCATTCAGGGGCCGACTCGAAGCCGAGGGTATCCCGATCTACGTTGGCGACGCGCACACCAACCAGACGGACGCCTTGCTCTCGCCGGCCCTCGGGGGATTCCGGATCCGCGTGCCGGCACAGCGGGTTCGCGAGGCGAAGGAGATCCTCGCCGCCATCCAGGCGGGAAAGTTCGCGCTCGACGACGGTGATCCGGTATCGTGATCTATCGACAGGAACTCCATGCCTAAAGTGAGCGAAATGAAGGACGCGGTCTTCGACGGCCGCAAGCTGGGCTACGTGCCACCGAAGCAGCTGAAGATCTCTCCCAAGCTCAAGCTGCACCGGAAGAGCGCGAAGAAGATCGACCCGATCACCTACGAGGTGATCCGCCACAGCCTGTGGCACGTGAACGAGGAGCACGGCGCGACGATCCAGCGGCTCTCCGGGTCGCCGGTGGCGATGTACGCGCTCGACCTGAATCCCTCGATCCTCACCGAGGACGGCGAATTCATCTACTTCGGGCCCTACATGCAGTACATGTCCGGGGTGACCGACACCCAGGTGAAGTGGACGCTCGAGTACCGCAGCGACAACCCGGGCATCCGCGACGGGGACATGTTCCTCGCGAACGACCCCTGGGTGGGCGCAGCGCACCAGCAGGACGTGATGCTGATCTGCCCGGTGTTCTGGAAGGGCGAGCTGTTCTGCTGGGTGACGAACTGCCTGCACCAGTACGACATCGGCGGCATCACGCCCTCGTCGTTCTGCGGCGGCGCGAAGGATGCCTTCGACGAGGGCATCTGCATTCCGCCCGTGAAGATCATCGAGGAGAACGAGATCCGCCGCGACATCGAGGAGCTGTACCTGCGCTCCTCGCGCAAGCCCGAGGCCGTAGCGCTCGACTTCCGCGCCCAGCTTGCCGGCAACCTCACCGCACGCGACCGGGTGCTGGCCCTCATCAAGCGCTACGGGCCGGACGTGGTGAAGGGCGTGATGCGCAAGATTCTCGACAACGGCGAGCGCGCTTTTCTCGCGAAACTGAAGCGCCTGCCCGACGGCGTGTGGCGCGAGCGCACCTACGTCGAGTGCTGCCGCCCGGGCGACCGCCGCACCCACCGCGTGATGCTGACGCTCAGAAAGAAGGGCAACAGCCTCGTTTTCGAGAACGACGGCACTGCGCCCCAGGACGGCGCGATGAACGCGACCTACTCCGGGTGGCGCGGCTCGATCATGGTGGCGCTGAACCAGCTGCTGTGCTGGGATCAGTATTTCTCCATCGGCGGCGCGCTGCGCCATGTCGAGTTCGACCCGAGCCCCGGTACGTTCAACTGCGCAGACTATCCGGCCTCGGTGTCGACCGCGCCGATCCAGGCGATGGAGATCTCGCTGTATCCGGCGTACAACGTGCTCTCGAAGATGATCCACGCCGACCCCGAGATGCGCAAGGACATCATGTGCATCGGCGGCACCAGCCAGTGGCCAGCCACCATCTTCCGCGGCACGGATCAGTGGGGCGAGCGCTACGGCTACATCCTCGTCGATCCGATCGGCGGGGCGATCGGCGCCTTCTCCGGCGGCGACGGCATCTCGACCGGCGGCCAGGCGCGCACGCCCATGTGCAAGCTGCCCAACGTCGAGCACACCGAGCAGTCGTTTCCGCTGCTTTTCCTGTATCGCAAGGAGGTGATCGACTCGGGCGGCGCCGGGAGACACCGCGGCGGGCTGTCGGCCGAGTCCTGCTTCATCCCGCACCACACCGACGCGATCACCCAGGACACGCTGTCCTCGGGCAACGCGATGCCGACCTCGCCGGGCATGATGGCCGGCTACCCGGGCTCGGTGAACGTCTACAAGTTCAAGCGCGCCACGGACGTGTTCGATCGCTTCCGGAAACGCGAGATCCCGACCGACATCGCGCAGGTGAAGGGCGAGGAGGTCACGCTGCAGCTCCGCCAGGAGAACTTCGTCCAGAATCCCTCGGACGTCTACGCGGTGATCTGGTCCGCCGCGGGCGGCTTCGGCGATCCGCTCGAGCGCGATCCCCTCAAGGTGCGCGAGGACGTGCTCGACCAGCGCTCGGTATCCGTCGCGGCGGCACGCGCGATCTACGGCGTCGTCATCGACCGCGACCACCTTGATCCCGTCGCGACGAAGAAGCTCCGCGCCGAGCGGCGCGCGGCGAACCGCAAGGAAGGCACGGCGAAGCTCTCGGGCAAGGTCGTCGCCCGCATCACCGACAACATCGAAGTGCGCCGCGAGGCCGGGGCCCTGCGCTGCGCCTGCGCAAAGTGCGCCGCCGACCTGGGACCGCTGCGCGACAACTACAAGGACCACTGCGTGCGCCGCGAGTCCGACATCAGCGCCGCCAACCCCAACATCGGCGACTACAAGCGCTACATCGACGACCGGCCGGTGTTCCGCCAGTTCTTCTGCCCGGGCTGCGGCGCGCTGGTCGAGAACGAGATCGCGCGCTCCGAGGACGAGGTGCTGCGCGACATAGAGCTCGAGCTGCGATGACCGCCGCGGCGCACGCGCTGCCGCGCTCGTTCGAGTGGAAATGGGTCGTCATCGGGCTGTGCGTCGCTCTCACGGCCTACATCGCCGTGGTGCCGCTCGCTTTTCTGCTGTGGCAAAGCTTCTTCACGCCGCAGACGGCGTCCAAGGCGGCGCAGTTCACGCTCGACAACTACGCGCAGGCCTACGGCTCGTCCGACACCGCGCGGCTCTTCTGGAATTCGCTGCAGTTCGCGGTCGGCGCCTCGCTGTTCTCGTTCGTGCTGGGCACGGCGCTCGCCTGGATGAACGAGCGCACCAACACGCCCTTCAAGACGCTGTTCTTCGCGCTCTCGATCATTCCGCTGGTGATACCCGGCATCCTGTTCACGGTCGCGTGGATCCTGCTCGGCAGTCCCAAGATCGGCATCCTCAATCTCGCTCTGCAGGACTGGTTCGGCCTGGAGAAGCCGATCTTCAATGTCTACTCGCTGTGGGGCATGATGTGGGTCGACGGCCTGCACTACTCGCCGATGGCTTTCCTGCTGATGACCGCGGCGTTCCGCGCGATGGACCCGTCGCTCGAGGAATCCGCGACCATGAGCGGGGCGAACCTCTTCCAGGTGGCGCGGCGCGTGACGCTGAAGCTCGCCTGGCCCGCGATCCTCGCGACGCTGCTCGTGCTGTTCGTGCGCGCGATCGAGTCCTTCGAGGTGCCGGCGCTGCTCGGGCTGCCGGTCGGCATCCACGTGTTCACCTCGGCGATCTACCAGGCGGTGCACCGCTACCCCAGCCAGATCGGCCTCGCCTCGGCCTACGGCATGACGCTGCTGATGATCACCTCGATCGGCGTGTACTTCGTGTCGCGGCTCTCCAGCCGCGGAAGCCGCTACGCGACCATGACCGGCAAGGGCTTCCGGCCGCGTCGCATCGACCTCGGCGCCTGGCGCTGGGTTTGCGCCGCGATCTTCGTTGCCTACTTCCTGCTGATCGTGGTGCTGCCTTTCTCGGTGCTGCTCTGGTCCTCGTTCCAGAAGTTCTACTCGGTCCCCTCCTGGCAGGCGCTCGCGCACCTCACGCTCGACCCCTACCGCTTCATCTTCAGCTACCCGAACCTGGGCCGCACCGTGTGGAACACGCTGCTCCTCTCGTTCGGCAGCGCGACCCTGATCATGCTGGTCACCTCGGTGATCTGCTGGATCGTGGTGAAAACGAAAATCCCCGGGCGCTGGCTGCTCGACAACGTCGCCTCGCTGCCCATGGTCTTCCCGGGGCTCGTTCTCGGCCTGGCCATCATGATCTTCTATCTCAACGTCGACGTCGGCGTCTACGGAACGATGTGGATCATGTTCATCGCCTACGTTACGCGCTTCATGCCCTACGGCCTGCGCTACAACACCGCCTCGATGCTGCAGATCCACAAGGAGCTCGAGGAGTCCGCGGCGATGAGCGGAGCGTCCTGGGGCACGACCTTCGTGCGCGTGATCCTGCCGCTGCTGAAGCCCGGGCTCGTCGCCGGCTGGATCTACGTGATGATCGTCTCGATCCGCGAGCTCTCCAGCTCGATCCTGCTCTACAGCCCGGGCACCGAGGTGCTTTCGATCACCATCTGGGAGCTGTGGGAGAACGGGCAGTACGTGGAGCTGTCGGCGCTGGGCGTGCTCTTCATCCTCACGCTGTTCGTCCTGGTCCTGGCTGCGCAGTGGCTGGGCGGCAAGTTCGGCGTCAGGGAGTAGGGCGACATGCTGAAAGTCGAGAGCCTCAACACCGAGTACCCGAACGAGCGCGGCGAGGTCGTCAAGGCCGCGCAGGACGTGAGCTTCGAGGTGCCGGAGGGGAAGCTCTTCACGCTGCTCGGGCCAAGCGGCTGCGGCAAGACGACCACGCTGCGCTCGATCGCGGGCCTCGAGCGCCCGCGATCGGGCGAGATCAGCGTGGGCGACCGCGTCGTCTACTCCGGCAGCCGCGGCATCTTCGTCGCCCCCAACCGGCGCGGCTTCGGCATGGTGTTCCAGTCCTACGCGATCTGGCCGCACATGAACGTGTTCAAGAACGCCGCCTTTCCGCTGGAGGTCGGCGCGCGCCGGATTCCGAGGAAGGAAATCCGCGAGAAGGTCATGCGCGTGCTCACCGCGGTGCAGCTCGACGGCTTCGCCGACCGCGAGGCGACCAAGCTCTCGGGAGGCCAGCAGCAGCGCCTCGCCCTCGCCCGCGCGCTGGCGATGGAACCGCCCCTGCTCCTGCTCGACGAGCCGCTCTCCAACCTGGACGCGAAGCTGCGCGAGCTGATGCGCTTCGAGCTGAAGCGCCTGCAGCGCGAGCTGGGGATCACGACGGTGTACGTGACCCACGACCAGAGCGAGGCGCTCGCGCTGTCGCACTCGATCGCGGTGATGAGCGACGGACGCATCCGGCAGATCGGCCCGCCGCGCGACATCTACGAGAGGCCGGCAAGCCGCTTCGTCGCCGACTTCGTCGGCACGACGAACTTCATCGACGGCGAGATGCTCGCCGCCGGCCGCGTGCGCACGAGCATCGGCGAGGTCGAGATCGCCGCCGGCGAGCTGCGCGAAGGCGAGCGCGTGGTGCTGTCGGTGCGGCCGGAGGACGTCGAGCTGTCGGAGGCCCGGCCCGAGGGAGCCAACGTGTGGCAGGGGCGCGTCGACCAGAAGGTGTTCCTCGGCGAGTTCGTCGACTTCCAGGTGAAGCTGGGCGGTCGCATCCTGCTCTCCCGCCGCCATCCGTCGCTGCGCACCCCGATCGGCGATACGATCTACGTGTGCCTGCACCCCGAGAAGTGCGTCGCGTTCAAGGTCTAGGCGCGTTGACAGCCTGGGCGGTCACGGGGTAGAAGTCCCGGCAAATGAGCCGTTTCCCGCTCCTCGCGGCGCTGGCGCTCGCCGCCGCGCCTGCCCTCGCCCAGATCAAGCCCAACGCCACCGCGGCGGACGTCGCCCTCTACGCCGGCGCAGACCGGCTGCAGAAGCTGATCGAGGGCGCGAAGAAGGAGGGCGAGCTCAACCTGTATACATCCGCCCAGGCCGACGACATCGGAGCGGTCGCGGCCGCCTACGAGAAGAAATACGGCGTCAAGGTGAGCATGTGGCGCTCGAGCTCCGAGAAGGTGCTGCAGCGCGCGGTCGCCGAGGCGCGCGCCAATCGGCGCAGCATGGACGTCGCCGAGACCAACGGGCCCGAGATGGAGTCGCTGCATCGCGAGAACGTGCTTCAGGCGGTCAAATCGCCTCACCTCGCCGATCTGATCGCGCCGGCGCTGCTGCCGCACGGCGAGTGGGTCGGCACCCGCCTGAACGTGTTCGTCCAGGCGTACAACACCAAGGCGGTGAGAAAAGCCGACCTGCCCAGGTCCTGGGAGGACCTGTCCGACCCGAAATGGAAGGGGAAGATCGGCATCGAGCAGGAGGATGCGGACTGGCTCGCGGGCATGCTGGGCGAGCTGGGCGAGGCGAAGGGGACGAAGCTCTTCCGCGACATCGTCGCGAAGAACGGCATGTCCATGCGCAAGGGCCACACGCTGCTCGCGCAGCTCGTCGTCTCCGGCGAGGTTCCGCTCGCGCTCACCGTGTACAACTACAAGGCCGAGCAGCTCAAGCGCCAGGGCGCTCCGATCGACTGGTTCGCAATCGGCACCGCGATCGCGCGGCCCAACGGCGTCGGCGTGGCGCGCGCGGCCCCGCATCCGCACGCGGCGGTGCTGTTCTACGACTTCGAGATCAGCGAGGAGGGCCAGAAGATCCTCGCGCAGCGCGACTTCGTCCCGGTGAGCAGGAAGGTCGACACCCCGCTCAACAAGCTGCCGCTCAAGTTCGTCGACCCGCGCGTGACCCTCGACCAGTACGACAAGTGGGTCAACCTCTACCAGGACATCTTCGGGGCCGGCGCGCGCTGATGCGCTGGATCCCGATCCTCGCCCTCGCCCTCGCGCAAGGCTCGGCCGCGCAGGCGCTCTTCGACTACGGTGGTCCCGACCGCATGCCGAAGATCGTCGCGGCGGCGAAGAAGGAGGGCACGCTGACGATCTACACGACTTTCGCCCCGCAGGATCAGCCCGCGCTGCTCAATCCCTTCGAGGCGAAGTACGGCATCAAGGTCGAGGTGTGGCGCGCCGGGACCGACAAGGTGCGGCAGCGGGCGATCGCCGAGGCCGCGGCGAGGAAGTACGACGTGGACGTGATCCACTTCGGCTCACCCGAAATGGAAGCCTTGTCGCGAGAGAAAATCCTCCAGGCGGTGAGCTCTCCGGTGCACAAGGACCTGCGGCCGGGCTCGGTGCCGTCGCACCGCGAGTGGGCGGCGACGCTGCTCTCGGTGTGGGTGCAGGTCTACAACACCAACCTCATCCGCAAGCAAGACCTGCCGAGGACCTACGCCGAGCTGCTCGATCCGCGCTGGAAGGGCAAGCTCGGCATCGAGGCGAAGAACGAGGACTGGTTCGCCTCGGTCGTGGACGCCATGGGCGGCGGCGAGAAGGGCCTGCAGTTCTTCCGCGACCTCGTCGCGAGGAACGGCCTCTCGCCGCGCACCGGCCACACGCTGCTCAACAACATGGTGATCGCCGGCGAGGTACCGCTCGCGCTCGACATCTACAACTACATGCCCGAGCAGGCGAAGAAGAAAGGCGCGCCGATCGACTGGTTCGCGCTCGAGCCGGCGATCGCGCGCTCCAACGCCGTCGGCGTCGCGCGGCGGGCGCCGCACCCCAACGCGGCGCTGCTGTTCTACGAGTACATGCTGGGCGCGGAAGGCCAGCAGGCTCTCGCCAGGATGGATTACGTGCCGTCGAACACCAGGGTGGCCTCACCGCTGAAGGGCGTGAAGATCCTGCAGACCGATCCGATCCGCACGCTCGACGAGAGCGCGAAATGGACCGGGCTGTTCGAGCAGATCGTCCTCAACCCCGCCAAATGAGCCTCGCCGTCGCCGTCCCCGAATCGCGCGGGTCCTACAAGGAGATGTGGCTGATCACCCTCGGCCACTCGCTCACGCACTGGTATCCCGCGACCTTCTACCTGCTGCTTCCCATCATCGGCAAGGAGCTGGGTCTCTCCTACAGCCAGATCGGCCTGATCATGACCTGCCAGTACATCGCCGGGGCGGTGGCCAACATTCCGGGCGGCGTGCTGGTCGACACCGTGGGCAGGAAGGGCGTGCTCATGGCGACCTCGCTCTTCTGGGTGGGCTTTCCGTACCTGCTGATGGGCTTCGCGCACAGCTACCTGATGCTGCTCGGCTGCGTCGCGCTGGTCGGCTTCGGCAACAGCCTGTGGCACCCGACCGCGATTCCCACGCTCGCCCGGCGCTTCCCCGACCGCAAAGGCCTGGTGCTGTCGCTGCACAGCATGGGGGGCAACGTCGGCGACGCCCTCGCGCCGCTCGCGGTGGGGGCGCTGCTGTCGGTGCTCACCTGGCGCCAGGCGGTGGTGGTGAACGTCGCGCCGGGGATCCTGCTGGCGCTGCTCATCTTCGTGTTCCTGGGCACGATGCAAATCGGGGCGAATAAGGCGGCCCCCGCAGGCGCGCAATCGCTGCGCGATTACTTCCGCGGAGTCCCGGAGCTGTTCCGGAATCGCGGGCTGGTCGTGCTCGCTTTCAGCTCGGCATTCCGCTCGATGACGCAGAACGCGCTGCTCACCTTCCTGCCGGTGTACCTCGCCTATGAGCTCGGCTACTCGCCCTTCTGGGTGGGCGCGTGCATGTTCGCGCTGCAGGCGGCGGGCTTCGCCGCCGCGCCGGTCGCCGGGCATCTTTCGGACCGCATGGGCCGCCGCAGCGTGATGATGACCAGCATGGCGATGACCGCCGTGGTGCTGGTATTCATGGCGCTCGCGGGCAAGTCGGCGGCGTTCGTGTTCTTCGTCACCATCCTCGGGTTCTTCCTCTACGCGATCCGGCCGGTGCTCCAGGCCTGGCTGCTCGAGACGACGCCGAGGAACATGGGCGGCACCAGCATCGGCGTGCTGTTCGGCGCGCAAGCGCTCGGCTCCTCGGTCGGGCCGGTGCTGGGTGGGCTCGTCGCCGACGGCTACGGGCTCTCCGCGGCGTTCATCTTCCTCGCGGTGACTATCGTCATCGCGAACGTGTTCATCTTCTTCATGCCGAAGGCGGAGCCGGCCGGTCCCTGACCGAGAGCACGCCGCTCGCGAAGAGAAACGCGGCGTTGGCCCAGAACACGGGCGTCAGCCCGAACACGGCGCCGATGCCGCCGAACACCACCGGGATCGCGATCTGGGTGACCTTGTTCACCGTGAGGCGCATGCCGAGCGCCTCGCCCGAGCGCCCCGGCGGTGCGTGGTGGTAGGTCAGCATGATGGTGAGCGGCTGCGCCGACCCCAGGCCCAGCCCCAGCAGGAACGCGAGCAGCACCAGCATCGGCACGCCCGAGAGCAGCGGAAAGGCCGCGTACGTCGCCGCGGCGATGAACAGCGACGCGGTCAGCACGCTGGTCTCCGTATAGCGCCGTGCGAGATCCCGCATCACGAGGCGCACCACGAACGCCGCGCCCGCGTACGCGGAGAGCACCAGGCCGATGCCCGTGGCGGACAGGCCGATCGACTTTCCGTAGATCGGCATGTAGAAGGAGAACAGCTCGATGCCGGTGAGCGCCGCGCCGCTCATGAAGAGCGTGCGCCGCAGCGGCCCGTCCCTGAACAGGTCGAGCGCGCGCCCTCCCGTCCTGGCGCGCTCGTCCGCGGCGCGCTCGGGCATGCGCTGGCGGAACGTCAGGGCGAGCAGCACCACGGCGAGCGACATCGAGGCGAGGACGAAGTAGGTCGGCCGAAAGCCGAGCGCGTCGATCGAGAAGCCGGCAAGCGACGGGCCGACGAAGGTGGCGATCGACGCGCCGAGCGAGAAGGTGCCGAAATTGCCCGCGCGCTCCTCGGCGCCGCCGATCGACCCCACGGCATTCTGGATCGACACCTGGACGAAGATCTGCCCCAGGCCGATCAGCGTCGGGCACGCGAGCAGCAGGAACAGGTCCTCGTGCATCGCCGGGAGCAGCAGGGCCAGCGCCATGCCGGCCGAGCCGAGGACGATGGGCGCGCGCACGCCCACGCGGTCGGAGACCCTGCCCGCATAGAGCGCAAGCGCCAGGGGAAACACCGAGAACAGCGCCGCGAGCACCCCGACCATGAAGGAGTTCGCGCCGAGATGCAAAGCGGACAGCGACACCAGCACCCGGCTGCCGCGCAGTCCGATGTTCGAGAGCACCGACAGCAGAACGACGAAATAGACCGACGGAGCGCCCGGCATGCGGCAAGTCTACCCTGCTCGAGCCGCCGGATTTCCCAGGTTCGCGGGGTTGGCTTGACAAATCGCGCCTGCCTTTCATAATCGCCGGACAGGCCCACGGGAGGGCCATAAGGCGGGATCGACCGCCCGGTATTTCATCTAGGAGGAAACATGCCAGGCAAACACGTTCTATCCATTCTGGGGCGCCTGTTGCCCGCCTTCGCGCTCGCTTTCACCTTCGCGGGCGGCGCGTTCGCTCAGCAGCAGCAGCCGCCGCTCAAGATCGGCTTCGGCATGAGCCTCACCGGGCCGCTCGCCGGCAACGGCAAGGCGGCGCTGATCTCGATGGAGATCTGGAAGGACGACGTCAACACCAAGGGCGGCATCCTCGGGCGCAAGGTCGAGTTCGTGTACTACGACGACCAGACCAGCCCGGCGACGGTGCCTGGCCTGTACACCAAGCTGCTGGACGTAGACAAGGTCGACCTCGTCGTGTCCGGATACGGCACCGCGGTGATCGCGCCCGCGATGCCGCTGATGATGCAGCGCAACCTCATGTTCATGACGCTGTTCGGGCTGAACGTGAACTCGAAGTTCAATTACGACCGCTACTTCCAGATCATGCCGGCCGGCCCCGAGCCCGCGGTGGGCTGGACCCGCGGTTTCTTCGAGGCGGCGATGACCATGAATCCGAAGCCGCGGACCATCGCGCTCGTGGGCGCGGACGCGGAATACCCGCACCTCGCGCTGGAAGGCGCGCGCGTGCACGTGAAGCGCCTCGGCCTGAAGGTCGTCTACGACAAGAGCTACCCGCCCAACACCACCGACTACTCGCCGATCGTGCGAGCGATCCAGGCGACCAACCCGGATCTCGTCTACCTCGCCTCGTATCCGCCCGACTCGGCCGGCATGGTGCGCGCGGTGAACGAGGTGGGCCTCAAGACGCGCATGTTCGGCGGCGGGCTCGTCGGCCCGCAGTTCGCGGCGCTGAAGACGGCGCTCGGGCCGCTCCTGAACGGCGTGGTGAACTACGAGCTGTACACGCCCGAGCTCTCCGGAAAATTTCCCTTCCTCGAGGAGTTCCTGAAGAAGTACCAGGCGCGCGCGATGAAGGAGGGCGTGGACCCGCTCGGCTACTACCTGCCGCCCTACGCCTACGCGATGATGCAGGTGCTCGACCAGGCGATCACCGCGACCAAGGGCCTCGACAGCGCCAAGCTCGCCGAGTACATGCACACCCACACCTTCGACACCTTCGTCGGCAAGGTGGGTTTCGCCAAGAACGGCGAATGGGCGGAGCCCCGCGTGATGATGGTGCAGTACGGCGGCGTGAAGGGCAACAGCATCGATCAGTGGAAGCAGCCCGGCATCGTGACGGTGCTCGACCCGGGGCCGTACAAGACCGGATCGGTGAGGGCGCCTTTCCAGGACGCGAAGAACTGAAGCGCGAGAGGTAATCTGGCGAAACCGGCGGGCGTAGACCCCGCCGGTTTCGTTTTACGCCCCCATGGAAGCTTCCACGGCGCTGGTCATCAACGCCATCATTGCCGGACTGCTGCTCGGCGGTTTCTACGCCGCCGTCAGCGTCGGCGTCTCGATCTCCTTCGGCATGCTCGACGTGGTGAACATCGCGCACCCGGCGTTCATCATCCTCGGGTCCTACGTCGCCTACATCGTCAACGACCGCTTCGGCTTCGACCCGATCGTCGTCTCGCTGGTGCTGTCGCCGCTGTTCTTCGCGCTCGGCATGGCGCTCTACCGCATCTACTATCTCTGCTTCGAGAAGCGCGGGCAGGAATCCCTGCGCGGGCTCGCGTTCTTTTTCGGCATCCTCTTCATCACCGAGGTGCTGCTGGTGCTGATCTTCGGCGTCGACTACCGCTCGGTAGGCACGGTCTACGGCGATGTCACCTGGCGAGCGGGGCCGGTCGACTTTCCGATGCGCCTGGTCGTCCCTTTCCTGGTGTCGGTCGCGATGGTGGTGGGCGTGCAACTCTTCCTCACGCACACTTTCTTCGGGCGCGCGGTGCTCGCGGTCGCTCAGGACCAACTCGCGCTGCGCCTGATGGGCGTGAACCCGGTGCGCGTCAAGGAGCTGGCGTTCGCCCTGTCGATCGCGACCGCGGGCGTTGCCGGCGCCTTTCTCATCGTGATCCAGCCGGTACAGCCTTCGATCGGGCGCGAGTATATCGGCCTGGTGTTCGCGGTGTGCGTCCTGGGCGGGATGGGCTCGATCTGGGGAACGCTGATCGGGGCGCTGGTGCTGGGCATCGCCGAATCCTTCACGTCCACTTTCTTCGGGCCGTCGTGGGCGCCGGCGGTATCCTTCGGCCTGCTGCTCGCGACGCTCGCGTTCCGGCCCTCGGGCCTGATGGGAAGATGAGCCGATGAGCAACCGGGTTTTCGCCGTCGTCGCATTCGCGTTCGCCGTCGCCTTCGCGGCGGTGAGCCAGCTCATCCCGAACGAATATTTTTTCACCGCGGCCTACACCGTGCTGCAGTTCGTGATCCTCGCCACCGCCTGGAACATCCTCGGCGGCTACACCGGCTACGTGAACTTCGGATCGGCCGCGTTCTTTGCCATCGGTGCCTATTCGACAGTAGTGCTGTACAACGCCTATAAGGCGCCGCTCCTCGTGATGATCGTGACCGGCACGCTGGTCGCGGGTGTCGCGGGCCTGGGCCTGGGCTACCTTACCCTGCGGCTGCGCGGCGTGTTCTTCGCCATCGCCTCGCTCGCCCTCTCCGTCGTTCTGTTTACGTTCATCGTCAACTGGGACTACGTCGGCGGCGCGCGCGGCGCCTATGTGCTGCAGCCGCGCGAAGTGCCGTTCGGCCTGCCGCGCTACATCCACCTGCTCTATATCGTCATGGTGCTGATGGCCGCGGTCTCGCTGATCGTCGCTCGCACGATCGAGAAATCCACCATCGGCCGCGGCCTCGCGGCGATCCGCGACGACGAGCTCGCCGCCGAGTGCTCAGGCGTACCCACGCTCAGGCTCAAGATCTTCTCCACCATGGTGAGCTGTGCGCTCATGGGCATGGCAGGAACCACTTTCCCCTTCTACCTTTCCTTCATAGAGCCGACCTCGGCATTCAGCCTGTCGTACGCGGTGAACAGCATCGCGATGCCCCTGATCGGGGGCATGATGAGCTGGATCGGGCCGCTGATCGGCGCGATCCTGCTCGGCACCGTGCAGCAGCTGGTGCAGGTGATGTTCTCCCTCGGGGCGTGGAACCTGCTCATCGTCGGCCTTCTGCTGGTGCTCTTCGTCACGCTCGCGCCCAACGGCATCATGGGCTGGGTCGAGAGCTGGCGCCGGCGGAAGGAGCGTTGATGCCCGGCGTGCTGCTCGAGGTAAGCGGGGTCGTGAAGCGCTTCGGCGGCTTCACGGCCCTCGACGGCGTCGACTTCGCCGTGCGCCCCGGAGAGCGCGTCGGGCTGATCGGTCCGAACGGCTCGGGCAAGAGCACGCTGGTCAATTGCATCGTGGGAACGCTGCGGAACGACGAAGGCGGCATCCGCTTCGAGGGACGCGACATCTGCGCCTATCCCGCGCACAGGCGCATCCGCCTCGGCCTCGCGCGCAGCTTCCAGATACCCAAGCCCTTCGCGAGCATGAGCGTGCTCGACAACCTGTGCGTCCCGCTGCTCTACGCCGCGGGAAGGCGCGGGGCCCACGGCCCCATCATCGAGGAGGCCACGCACATTCTCGAGCAGGTGGGCCTGCGCGAGAAGGCGCGCGCCATGTCGGGCGGCCTGACCCAGGTGGACATGAGAAAGCTCGAGCTGGCGCGCGCGATCGCCGCCAGGCCCAGGCTGCTGATCTCCGACGAGGCGATGGCAGGGCTGTCGGCCTCCGAGGTCGACGACATCCTCGAGCTCCTCTTGGGCCTCAAGGAAAAGGGCGTCGCGGTGATCATGATCGAGCACGTGATGCGCGCCGTGATGAAGTTCTCCGAGCGCATCGCCGTGCTGGTCGCGGGGCGCAAGATCGCCGACGGCGATCCGCAGACCGTGGTCGGTACGCCCGAAGTCATAAAGGCGTATCTAGGAGAATGAGTCGGTGAATAGCATCTCGGTCGAAAACCTGAGCGCGGGCTACGGCTCGGTGCAGGTGCTCGACGGCATCTCGCTCGCCGTGAACGACGGGGAGACGGTGACGCTGCTCGGCACCAACGGCAACGGCAAGAGCACGCTGATGAAGTGCATCATGGGGATCGTGCGGCCGACGAGCGGCAGGGTGCGCGCGGTCGTCGACGGGGTGGAGCACGACCTCGTGGGGCGCGCGCCCGAGGAGATCGTCGAGTTGGGCATCTCGCTCGTCCCCGAGGGGCGGCGGCTGTTCCCGAAGCTCACGGTCGAGGAGAACCTGCTGCTGGGCGCCTTTCGCAAGACCGCACGGGCGGCGATCGCGAAGAACATGGCCTTCTGCTTCGAGTGCTTTCCGCGCCTGGCGGAGCGGCGCCGGCAGCTCGCCGGGAGCATGAGCGGCGGCGAGCAGCAGATGCTGACCCTGGCGCGCGCGCTCATGACCGCCCCCAAGATCCTGCTGGTCGACGAGCCTTCGGTCGGCCTCGCGCCTATACTCGTGATCCACACCATCGACAAGATCCGCGAGCTGAAGGAAAGCTACCGCCTCACCGTCCTCATGGCCGAGCAGAACTTCAACCAGGCGATCCGTATCGCCGACCGCGGCTACGTGATCGTCCACGGCCGGATCGAGTACCAGGGCGGCTCGCGCGAGGACCTCGCCAACAACGAGCTGATCCACAAGCTGTACATGGGGCTCTAGAATCGGGGGCGCGATGCCCGACCTGAGCTTTCTCACCCAGTCCGCCACGCTCCCCTGGATCCTCGGGGCTGCGATCCTTTTCTCGCTCGGCCTGATCCTGATCATCGCCGGGCTGACCGCGCTCTTCGGCTTGCACCCGCTGCGCTTCATCACGCGCACGCTGCTCGGGCTGCTGCTCATCGCCCTGGGGGTGCTCGAGGGCACGATCACCATCGGCATCCAAGGGTACCGTGCGCTGACCCAAGAGGATCTCGCCGCGCGCATCTCGGTGCGCCCCTTCGCGCCGCAGAAGTTCACCGCGCGGCTGCAATTCCCCGACGGGCGCGAGGCGAGCTTCGCGCTCTCCGGCGACGAGATCTACCTGGACGCGCGCATCCTCAAGTGGCACCCGCTTGTCAACATGTTGGGGCTGTCCACCGCCTACGAGCTCGACCGCATTGGCGGGCGCTACCGGGATCTCGAGCAGGAGAAGACGGCCGCGCGCACCCTGTACACGCTCGGCAAGGAAAAGCCTGTGGATCTGTTCGCGCTGCGCAAGCGCTTCCCGTTCCTGGAGCACTTCGTCGACGCGACCTACGGGTCGGCGGCCTACGTGCCGGCGGGCGATCTCGCCGACCTCGAGCTGCGCGTGTCCACGACCGGGCTGCTGATACGACCGGTCACGGCGCCGGCGCCCAAGCAGCCTTAGTCGAACGGCTAGTCGAACCTGAGGTCGAACTCGCGGACGAACTTGTCCCAGTGCTCGAATTCCTTGCGCACGAAGCGGTCGAGCTCCTCTGGGGTCGAGCCCACGATCTCGAAGCCGACCGCAGTGAGCTTCGGCCGCACGTCGGATTCGCGCAGGGCCGCCACGAACGCGTCGTGCAGCCGCGCGATCGTTCCCTGAGGCGTCGCCGCGGGCGCGAATACCCCGATCCAGTTGTACGCCTCGAATCCCGGGAAGCCCGACTCCGCCACCGTGGGAACGTCGGGCAGCTGCGGCGAGCGCGCAGCCGACGTGACCGCGAGGGCCTTCACCTTCCCGGAGGCGAAGTGCGGCCCGAGGAGGTTGAGCGTGATCGCGCAGTACTGCACCTGATCGGCGAGCAGCGCCTGGATCGCGGGGGCGCCGCCCTTGAACGCGAGGTGCACGGCGTTCAGCCCCGAGCGCCGGCTGATCTCCTCGCCGACGAGAAAGCTCAGGGTCCCCGGGCCGGGCGAGGAGAAGTTGAGCCGTCCCGGGTGCTGCTTGGCCGCGTCGATGAATTCCCGCAGCGTGGCGCCCTTCACCGAGGGGTTCCCCCCGACGAAGAGCGGGAAGCGCGCAAGCTGCGTCACCGGCGCGAAGTCGCGGAAGGTGTCGTAGGGCAGGTTCTTCAGCGCGATCGGGTTGATCGAGTGCGCGCTCAGGGGAAGCAGCAGGGTGTGACCGTCGGGCGCGGCCTTGGCGACCGCGGCGGAGGCGATGACCCCGGAGCCGCCGGGGCGGTTCTCGATCACGAAGGGCTGGCCGAGGCGCTCGGACATCTTCGGCTGGAGCACGCGCGCGATCAGGTCGGTCGGGTCGCCCGGCGCCGAGGGTAGCACCAGCGTGACGGGTCGCGAGGGAAAATTCTGCGCATGGGCAAGCGCCGCGACGGTGAGCGATAGCACGAGCGCTGCAATTCGCATCGCGGTATCTTAACCGGCGCTCATGAATCTCGAAACTCCCGTGCTCATCGTCGGCGGAGGCCCCGTGGGCCTCACGCTCGCGCTGGACCTCGGCTGGCGCGGCGTCGAGTGCGTGCTCGTCGATGCGCTCGAGCGCGACGGTTACCGGAACCACCCGCGCGCGAACCTCATCAACTCGCGCACCATGGAGTTCTGCCGGCGCTGGGGTGTCGCCTCGCGCGTGAAGGAGGTTGGCACTCCGCCCGGCTATCCGCACACGGCGATGTACCTCACTTCCATGCGCGGGCACCTGATCGCGCGCATCGAGCGCCCCGAGCACGGCGGCGACAAGGCGATCGCCTACACGCCCGAGCCGCCGCAGCGCTGCAACCAGATCTGGTTCGACCCGGTGCTGCGCGAGCGAGCGGAGGGCTTCGCGTCGGTTGCGCTGCACTACCGCTGGCGCTTCGACTCCTTCGTCCAGGACGAGAAGGGCGTGACCTCGACCGTCACCGATCTCGAGAAGGGCGAGACGCATACGATCCGCTCGGCCTGGCTCGCCGCCTGCTGCGGCGGCAGGAGCCCGATCCGGCGGCAGCTCGGCATCGACGCGAGCGAGGGCGAGGTGCTGGGCGCGCCGCTCTCGGTCTATTTCCGCGCGAAGAATCTGTGGGACTACCACGACAAGGGCAAGGGCGTGCTGCACTTCATCGTCGGCCCGACCGGCGTGTGGGCGACGCTCAATTCGCTGAACGGCGGCGACCTGTGGCGCGTCACGCTGCACGGCGGCGCAAAGGAGCACGGCGCCCCGGAGTCGCTGGACCACAAGGGGATCCTCGCGCGCGTCGTCGGCTGCGAATTCCCGTACGAGCTGATCGCGATCAGCCCCTGGGTGAGAAAGAAGCTCGTCACCGCGGCGTACCGCCACGGCCGCGTGTTCCTCGCCGGCGACTGCGCGCACCAGAACACGCCCACCGGCGGCTACGGCATGAACACCGGCGTGGGCGATGCGGTCGACCTCGGCTGGAAGCTCGCGGCCGCCGTGCAGGGCTGGGCGGGACCGGCGCTCCTTCCGAGCTACGACGCCGAGCGCCGTCCGGTC
>Ga0137410_10000209_pt1 | contig 41252 bp, 37 predicted proteins | sample CZODoug1_16funga_FD_108878 | JGI IMG/M metagenome (GOLD analysis project Ga0137410, IMG submission 108878) | Vadose zone soil fungal communities from Angelo Coast Range Reserve, California, USA - CZODoug1_16fungal (Illumina Assembly) | ecosystem: Environmental > Terrestrial > Soil > Vadose zone... | reverse complement strand
TGCATAAGTCGTTCGCCCAACGTTTAGTCGTTCACGGTTCAACTTCTTTTTCATGGCATCAGTTAGGCTGGTAATGTTGTAGGAAAAAAGAAAATTCGGCTCCTCACTCGCGAGAACTCCGGAAATATAAACCCGACCGCCTTGTTGACGGTGTAGAATCTGACCGTAAGTAGTGGTTTCTAGAATCTCCTCTTCGGTAAACTTCAAAAAGAGGGATTTGGCTTTTGCCATGTCGATATCGGTCGCTCCGCGCAGGATGAACTCGGTTCCGAGGATGTTGGTTTGGGAATCGTCATACTCGACATGGAGAGTGACAATGTTATCGAAGCCATGTTTGTGATCCTGCCTTAGCCCGTATGTACCAAAAGAAGAACGAATGTGGACATCAATCCCTCTCCGATGGAAGGTGGCAAGGGCATCCTTGAGGCCAACCCCGAACTTGCCGATAATTCCCGTTGGAGCGCTGAGCTTTTCCTGGTTTTCATTAAGAGTGAAATGATCGATCTGAAGCCCGCGACCAAAATCTCGAATGTGCCAATCCCCAGCTCCATCCTTAGATATTTCAATCTCGGCTGTGCGCGAAATAACTTCCTCGTCTAACGCGTTGGCTATGATTTCGCGAATCGCGTGCTCAACTTCCCAGTTCTCCAGCACTTCTTCAATGTTCAGATCAAACGATCTGGTTGACATGGGGCACCTCCGAATCCTCGTCGTGAGACATTCAGGTTGCGTCTAAATCGATTCCAACTGAACGATATTAACTCGCTCGGCAAAAAGGGGCCCGAGTTGCTGGCATAGCCACTCATGTCGACTCTTGTGACAGCTGAAGATAAGAACTTGATGTTCACGAGGAAGTGTTTCGATGGCGAACCTCATCAGACTTGAGAACCGACCATCATCCGAGGTTACGAGAGGGTCATCAAGGATAAGTGGCAACTTGACATTCACATTTGATAGGTAGCGACTTACCGCCAAGCGTTCTAGCAAGAATAGTTGTTCGCGTGTACCGAGCGAAAGCCGGCTCTTAACATCTAACATTGAAAAGGCAGTCGGCGAGTCCTTAGTTCGTATCGTAAAACTCAAATCCTCAGCGAACTCAACCGAAACATAGGCGGATTCGAAACTTGCTAGCATCTCTTCGTATATCTGATTAAGAGATTGTGACCAGTCGCGGTGGACATCCTCAGCGATCGCTTCCAGTCTATCGCGCGCCAACAAGAGTGCGTCTCGATAAGACGTGACTATCTGCTGGCGATTTTCCAGGTCTGCCTCTCGCTGTAGCAATTCCTCACTAGCTTTTGCGTAATCATCAAGAATCCGAGCTACTCGTAAACGAACCTCAGTCAATTCATCCTTAAAACCGTTCAGTTCCGAATTTGTTTTGCTTAACGCTTCGGCATACTCAGCGTGTGTCCGTCTCGGCCTCAAAACTTCAGTGCCGCGTTCCGACAGTTGTCTGCTGGTTTCATCGCGTTCTCTTAGCCAAGCCTCAAGCTGTTCTCTCGAAACCTTCCCAGCGTCTAGTTGCGGAAGCAACTCACCCTCGATTCGCTTAAACCTTTCGTGCTTTTTTACGTGATCGCAGAAAATGATGTAAGCACCGTCGAAGTTATCGCCCTCTATGTTAATTCCCGCCTCGAGGAAGCCCTTGGTCAAGCGGTCACGCAAATCTTGAATCTCACTGGCCACTCGCCCCCGATCCTTTGTTTGACGAGCCAAGGATTCTTCAGCTTGTTCCATTTGACCGCGCACACGAAAATAACTACTAAGTTCACGGCACAAGTCACCTACCCGTTGCTCGGTCACTTCGCTGCCACCCTTCAAAGAACTACCAGCTCTTTGAAAAAACGGGAAGGCCCTTTCTTGGATGTCTTGCCTTTGTCGGTCCAGGGATTCCAGTTCGTGCGTCAGGCTCCTGAATTCTCTTAAGTCTTCACCGAGGCGCAAGTAATCGAGGCATGCGTTCGCGAGATCCTGGCCGGAGTCAATCGAAACCGATTCCGCTGTTTTGTTCCATTTGGTCTCCAATTCGGCCAGAGAAGCATGAGTATTCTCCAGCGCATTCTTGGCTGTCTCCAATTGAACACTAGCTTTTGAGCGAGCGTCTGACCGAAACACCGAGGCCCTCTGAAGAGCTATTGATGAACCTGTGAGAACTGCCAGAGAGGCTAGCGCCCCCACAAGCCACGCAGGTTGAAGCGCACCCGAAAGAAAGAAGAGAAATACAAACAACCCTATGGCAACCACTGAGCCGACTACCAATGAGACCGTCAGTCGCTTCCGCATCTTCCGAGCCCCGTCGATCTCAGCAATCAATCCAGACTGTTGTACTATGATGCGCTCCCAGCGTGCGATTTCCGCCTGCTTCTGCTCACGTAAGTTGGGGAAATTAATTGCTTCCTGGCGAGTTGTAGTATCAAGCCTAGTAAGGCTAGCCTCCAATTCGCGGTGTCGGGCCGGCGTGATCTGGCGTTGTCTTAGCGATTCAAGTTCAACATCGCGGGAACCCTGAACCTCTTCTTGGCGCGACAAAATCGATATTAGCTGCGCCTTGATGTTAGTTAGTTCCTGGGCGTCCTGAGGTAGGAAGGAAGTAAACTCCGTGAACCGAGTCTCGACTTGCCGTTGTTTTTCGAGTATGTCTCGATTCGTGGGAACGACTTCTTCATCGACTCGCAGTAGGTCGCGGATCTTAGCATCCAATCGAGCGCGCCATCCAACAAGATTGCTTTCCGTGGCTGCTTGGAAGCTCGCAAACCTATCCAAGCTAACTTTCTCCTGTTTCAAACGGTTAATCTCTGCAGCAATTCGCTCCTGTTCGGAGAGCTTGACCTCCAACTCATGGGCGCGCGCTGCGAAGCAAAGGTTCTCTAGTTTGGCCCTGTCATGCTCCTTTGAGTCGATTTCGTTTTGCAACGCTCTAAGTTTGTCTGCATCTTCGTCATGCCTTCGCCGGTTGTTGTTAAGGCCATCCAGTTCAGACCTAATACGACTTACCTCGGTGTGAATCCTCTGAACTTCAGTATCAACGGAAATCTTGCGACCGGTAATTGCTCCTGGTAGGTGATCGAGTCCATTCTGCAATGCTTCTAGTGCCTGAGCTGCTGTCTTTCCCTCTTTGCCTGATGAAGCAATCCTTTCAAGGGACTCTTTCAAGGTGATATCAGCCTCTCGGTAATCCAGACTGTGATGCGCGACGAAACATGTCTGCTGAAACTGTTCGCGTGATAAGCCGGTAAGTTTTTCTCCAACCTGCGGATCACCTTTCCTGAGAACAAACTCCGCCGTAATGTCTTGGTTCGAACCAAGGTCCATGACCGTTGTTTCGTCGCCGACAAAATCACGAATAATTCTAATTCGACGGTTCTCAACTTTGAGGTCTAGCGTTAACTTGTAAGATTCGCCCTCAAGTGGCCGTCTGGCGTCTATGCCGGCCAGCCTCTCTCCAGTAGTTCGTTCGCGCGCACGAAAGCCATATAGCGCGGTGCAGATGGCGTCCGCTATAGTTGACTTTCCAAATTCATTGTCCTCGACCATGAGATTTAGGCGGTCGGCGACAAAGCTAACCTTTTGGTTACGAAGCTTGCCGAAACCTTCAATAGCTAGTTGCTCAATCTTCATAGGTTGGCTTTACTTCTCCTTGAAAGAGAGCATCTAGGCCGTAGTAAAGAGCGCGCTCAATCAAAAGCCGTTTGGCGTCAGTCTCAGCGGCCTCCATTTCCTCTTCCATTTTCTTGATAAATCTTCCCTCAACAGTTCTCGTGTCATAATTCTCGATGTCGTAAGCTGGCTTCGTTCGATCAAATAACTTGAAGTGGAAATAGCGATCGCTGAATACCGACTCCATGTCTGTGTTCGTGCCTTTGTACACTCGGCCATTCAAGCGAACAGCAACGATGTCTTCTGGCCGACAGCCAGCGACTTCTAATTCGTGCTCGATTCTGGATTGGATTTCCAAACTATCTGCGCGGCTGACGTCAACCTCGAAGACTTGAATCCTGCGCGAATCCAGCTCGACTTTTTCAAAATCTCCGACTAGGCCATTGGAATCCACCGAACCGAGAAGCACGTATCGCGGTCCCTCTTCACCCAGCATCCGTCCGGCCGTAGAACCAGCATACGCCGCCCGAACTCTGCCGGTTACGTCCACGATCTGGTCAAATTGGTGATAATGACCGAGCGCTGTGTAGCTGAAGTCCTGGCTCAATAACTCTTCGCGCGAAAAAGGCGCAGTAATCTTCTCGGGACCTTCGCGCCAGTATCCATCGAGTGAACCATGAAAAAGCAAAATTCTGATCTCAGCATCAGGTCGCTGTATAGTCTTGCCAAGGAGGCGCTCGTTTATTCGCACATTCTGTAAGAACGCTCGCCCTACGACAACCACATCGGGCCGGAGCGGATGGCGGACTGAGAAAAAATCTGGCTTGTCAAAGATGACTACGTTGTCGGGCCAAGGTCGCATTCGCCTAGCCGCAAGCGTTTCGCTGTTATACATCGATAGGGGTGAGCAGAAGTCGTGGTTTCCAGGTGCGATGAAAACAGGTACGGGCCGGATAGAGGCGAAAGCATCTACCAGCCTACTTACAGACTCAGGAGAGACAGTCTCATCGTCCCACAGATCACCCGGCAAGAGCACCGCCTCGATTTCCTGCTCGGGTACCATTCCCATAGCCTTTTCAACCAAGGAGTTTATCTCTTTTAGGCGCACTTCTCGTTTGTCTTTCGGCCACCCTAACTGGCCGTGGGTGAGCTTGGAGTCAATATGAACATCCGAGATCTGAAGGAAACGGAGAGGATGTATAGGCATTGATCAATTCTCTTGAGGTCAACTACACATTTCGATATCCCATTCTAATTTGCATGTTTCATTTATGCAACGACGTCGAATGGGTGCGGCTCGTTCCTTGATGGCTCACCGTCCAAAACACGCAGCCATGCGTTCGTAAATTTTCCGCGTGACGCGCACGTCGTTAAGGTTGTACTCGCGTATCTCCAAAAGTTTGCCCGCCTGGTAGAGTTCGAAAACTTTGCTGCCTTCGGCGGTGGCGGTCTTGCTCGACTCGATGCCCAGCGCCCAGGCAATGTCGTCGAGGCTGACGTTTCGCTTCGCGCCCAGCCACCAGTGGTGCATCGTGTCGAACACACCCCGCACCCGGTACTCACCGAGATCGACCAGCGGCCTCGCGGAAATGCAATGAACCAGGCAGCGTTGGAAAACAAACGGAAGATCAAAGCCGGCGATGTTGTGCCCGACAAGTTCGTCCGTCTCGGGATCGAACGCTTTCATGTAATCGAGAAAAGCCAGCAACGCTTTTTTCTCATCCTGCTCTGCGCCGTCTTCGTCGATGCCAAACACATGTTCACTCTCGCGTTGCTCCACGTCGCCAAAGTCGAGGCCCGCGACCGGACCTTCGTGGACTGCGATGGAAAGTATTCGTCCCGAAGTTGCGCTCAGCGATCCAAGCTGGTAACAGCGTTCTTCTTCGATGGCGATGTCTTCGAGATAGCGTTGCTGTTGCTCGAGGCGCATGTTGCCAAGCTTCAACAATTTTTCAAGCTGCGGCCCAATACGCTCGCGGAAGTCGGGCAGGGTCAGCGTCTCGATGTCCATCGTGTACGCGCGCGGCAAGACCGGCTCAGCGCCCTGATGCTCGCGATACACGTCGATAGTGATCGGACGATATTCCGCAACCACAAACTGCGGGCGATCCTGAAAAGTTTCGAGCCGCCCCGTTATGCCCCAGAGTCCGGGTTTGATCTCTTTCCAAACTTCGAGCGTCTCGCCCCAAATTTTCAAAGCGAGCGACCCGCTAGCGTTGCGCGCCGTCGCGTCGGCGAAGCGCTTGCCTTGCTGCGTTCGTTTCTCCCGCACCGACGTGATGACGACGATCAGCCAGAGGTCTTCGGCTTGAGGGATTTCCGGGATAGGAATATTTCCGCGCATATTTTCGTTCCCGATCGGAGTTAACTATTTCAACTCTCCTATTCTATACTGCCGCTACCCTAAATCGCCGCTCGCCGCCGCTTTTAAGTTTTTTATTTATCCGATGCTGACAATTCAAACGCAAACTCTTCCGCGCGCGGAAGCGTTGCGACGAATCAAATTGCTTTCCGGTAAAGATCTGCGGCCGCTGGCCTCGGAGTATGGCATCACCGTCTGGAAAAACGGGAAGAAGAACAAGGGTTGGGCCGGGCAAGTCATCGAACACTATTTGGGACTGCCACAAAATTCCTTACAAGCGCCTGACTTTGGCTCGTGGGAATTAAAAGTGGTGCCGCTGACGGATGCCGCCGATGGCACGTGGCGCGTTAAGGAGTCGATGGCGATTACGATGATCGAGCCGGCGGAGGTTGTGGCAAACAAGTTCACGGATAGTCATCTTTACGACAAGCTGCGCAGCATGATCGTGGTCGCGAGAATTTTTGAGAACGTGGAAGACACGTCTTCTGTACTTCATTCAGCGGCGGAGTTTGATCTCGACAACCCTTCAATCCGGGCGCAGGTGGAGGCTGACTACGAAGCAATTCGCGCGATCATCAGGACGCAGGGCGTGGAGGAATTGACTGGCGACACCGGGAAATACGTCCAGGCGCGAACAAAAGGACGCGGACATGGCAGCACTTCGCGAGCGTTTTATGCGCGCGCGTTGTTTGTGGCGCACATTTTAAACCTGCATAAGCTGGCCTGGATGCCGAGGGTTTATGCTGAGGCGAGCTCAATCTAAGCAGATAAAGAACGCCAAAGAATCATTGGCCGCGGATGAACGCGGATTGTATGAATCTGAAAAAACAATTTCAGGGGCGGGTTCTTCCGGCAGTTCTTACTCTAATCCGATCCGCGTTCATCCGCGTAAATCCGCGGCTAGAGAGCTTTGCTAACTCGCTCAACCTCATCGCCCATCCTGCCGGTCAGCATCATCCAAATCATTTTGTAGTCGCCGATGAACGACCACAGCGGATACTGAAAAGTGGCCGGCTTATTTTTCTCGATGAAGAAGTGGCCAATCCACGCGGCGCCGTAACCCGGGATTAGCGCCAGCGGAAAGAGCCACCATCTGCCGATGACGATAAACCAGATAACGCAGCCGAGGGCGATCGTGGTGCCGATGAGGTGGAGCAAACGTGTGCGAGGTTTGCTGTGCTCAGCCACGTAATGTGGCCAGAACTCGGCGAACGAATTGTATTGACGTTGCGACATGCGAAACTGTCCGACAAACTGAAGTTTGTCGGACCTTACGTAGTTGAAAACAATTTCATGAATTGTTCCGGCTTGAGCGGCTCCACGTTAGCCAGTTTCAGATTCTCTTCGACGTGTTCAATGCTACTCATGCCGACGAGCGCCGTGGTTATGCCCGGCGCCGAGCGAACAAATTGTATCGCTGCCTGTGCGTCGGTCGCGAGCGGCGAGAGCGACTCGCGAAGATCTTTCGGCAGACCTTGAGCCACGCGTCCCTGAAAAATCGAGGCGCTCGCAATGACGGTGACACCGCGTGCAGCCGCTGCTTCAAGTGTCGAGAGCTGCTGACCGTCAACTACCTGATTACCTAGAGTGAGCGCTTCCGGCATCGCCAGGTTGAAGGGTAGTTGAATAAAACGAAACCCATGCCCTTCGCCGCCCAGCTCGCGCGCGATTGTTACCATACGCGCAAGCGAATGATACCCACTCGACCCGGCGGGCACTCGAAAACCATTCCAGGTGGCGACACCATAAAATTGTAACTGCCCCGCAGCGCGACTCTGCTCGAGCGACTCAAAAGCGGCACGCAAGCGCGCGTAAAACTCATCTTCCGAAACGTAACCGAGCTGCGATTCCGGATTGTGCACGTAATAAACATCCACGCACGCGAGGTTCATGTTCCGGAGCGACTGCTGCAACTGGTTTTGCAGATACCGGGGCGTCATGCAATGCATTCCTCCGGCGATGTCCGCAAAATCCGCAATTCCGGGTTTGACGAAAGTCTCTTCAACATAGCGGCGAACATCCCGCGGCGGCGCGTCGTCAAAAGGCAGATAACCGCCCTTCGTGCAGATGATCATTTCAGCCCGCCAGAAACCGCTTGCTTCAGTTAAGTCATGAAGTGCCTTGCCGATTGCGCGTTCGCTTCTCTGAAAACGGTAGTTTGCCGCCGTGTCAATCACATTGGCGCCAAGCTCGACAGCGCGCGTGATCGTAGCCGCGTAGCGCGCATCGGTGGCGTCATCGGGATCGCCGAGATATGTCCCCATGCCGATCGACGATAGCCACAGATCCTGTTGTTGCCGGAAATGGTCGGGAGCAGTTTTGTCTTTGAAGCGCTCGCGATAGCGCGTCGTGGCTTCGACTGTTGCAGAACCCAGGAGTGATGTCATGATTTTGTGAGACGAAATATACGCGCGCCTTCCCATGAGCGGCAAGCGCTTCATGGTTGCACACGGGTGTGATAGTTTTGCTGTCCAATCAACGCGCATCAGGAAACGAACTATGAACCACTTTCTCAACTGGCAAGAGCATGTCGGAACGCAGGCGGAGAAGTTTTACAAGACTGCGTTGTGGCAAGGCGAGCACGTGATGGTCGGTCTCAATTGTCTGGAGCCCGGGCAAACTCAGAAGGTTCACGCGCATGACGGCGCCGATAAATTCTATTTTGTGCTGGAAGGTCACGGAAAATTTACGGTGGGAGATCAAGAAAAAGAGGCGGATGCAGGTTCCCTGGTCGTTGCGCCATCAGGAGTTCCGCATGGCGTCGCAAACGTGGGCGATGTTCGCCTCTCGCTTCTGGTCGCGATCGCGCCACCGTTCAAATGAACGACAAAGATAAAGCATCCCAGGCGTCGCGGCCCGCGCACGCTTCGCTCGAAATCTCCGCAGCCGAACTGCACGAACTTTCGTCGCGGGTCACTCAGCTCGTGAGCGAATACTTTTCCGAAGTTTCCACGTTGCCTGTTTTTCCGGAGACTTCAGCCGGCAAAACAATCAGCCAGATAGGAACATCGCTGCCGTTTGCTGGCGAGCCGCTCGCACAACTGCTCGACGATTGTCGCGTCATCCTTGATAACAGCCGGCACAACGGCCATCCACGCTTCTTCGGTTATGTTGCCTCACCAGCGACTGCTCCCGGCGCTTTTGCCGACCTGATTGCTTCCACCCTCAACGCAAACGTAACCTCCTGGCGATCCGGACCCGCAGCCACGGAAATTGAACGCACGGTCGTAGATTGGCTCGCGTCATTGATTGGCTATAGCAATGACACCCAGGAAGCTCACGGACTGCTGACCAGCGGCGGCTCGATGGCAAACCTCACGGCGTTGCTGATCGCTCATCGCACGAAGTCAGGCACGCACGTCTCGTCGGCGGGTTTGTGGAATCAACGCGCGCCCATGACCATTTATGCTTCCGACCAGATTCACATGTCGATACCCAAGGCGGCGGACATTCTTGGGCTGGGCCGCGCGCAGGTGCGTCTCGTAGCCGCTGACGATCGCTTTCACATGAACGTGGAGTTGTTGCGCCGGACCCTTGCCGGCGATCTCGAAAGCGGCTTGAAGCCGTTTTGCGTGGTTGCCAGCGCCGGCACTGTTAACACCGGCGCGGTCGATCCGTTGGATGAAATCGCCGACCTCGCCGAGGAATTTGGACTCTGGTTCCACATTGACGGCGCGTATGGCGCGCTCGCCGCGCTCGACGAAACGAAGCGGCCGCTCTTCCGCGGTCTCGCGCGCGCGGATTCCATCTCGCTCGATCCGCACAAGTGGCTTTACGTGCCGATCGATTCCGGCTGTCTGCTATTTCGCGATGAAGCTCGCGCGCGTGCCGCTTTCAGTTTCGACAGCGCCGATTACATCAAGGTTCACGAGCAGAACGCGGACGAAGCTTTTGCGTTTTGGAACTACGGGCCGGAACTGTCGCGACGATTCCGCGCGCTGAAGATTTGGTTGACGCTTCGTTACTACGGCATGCAGCGGATTGCTGCGTCGATTAGTGAAGACAACGCGTTAGCAGCTTACCTTGCTGAGCAAGTTGAGGCAGCCACGGATTTTGAATTGCTGGCGACGCCGGAGTTGAGTATCTGTTGCTTTCGTTATGTGCCGCCGGCTTTGCGGTCGCGGTTAGAGTCAAAACTTCGGACTCGTGGAGACGACGACTCTATCAACGCTGAACTGGATCAACTCAACACGAATATCATGAACGTGGTTCAGCGCGGGGGGCGCGCCTATCTCTCGAGTGCAACCGTAGGCGGCAAGTTTGCGCTGCGGGCTTGCATCACAAACTTTCGCACTACGCGCGCGGACATCGATCAGACTCTGGAAATTGTGCGCGATGCAGCGCGGGATTTGGAAGCAAGCTAAGTGTAAAGGGTTTCACCCCGAGCGGCTCTATGTGACAGCGGCATCATCGATCACAGTTTTGGCACCGGGCTTGAACGAATATGGCACCAGCGAACCAACCAACCTATGATCTTGAGTTGAGTCTCGCCCTCGAGCTGGCGCGTGAAGCGGGCGCGGTCATACTCGATCATTACGAGGGCCCGCTCGATATCCGACAGAAAGCTGGTGCGGACGATCGCGAGCCCGTTACGCAGGCCGATACACTCGCCAACGAAATCATCGTCGCCCGGTTGCGACAGAAGTTTCCCGACGACGGCATTCTCGCAGAGGAGTCGTTGGACACTGCGCATCGCCTCGACAAATCGCGCGTCTGGATGATCGATCCGCTCGATGGCACCAATGGCTTCATCGACGGCAATGGCGATTTTGCCGTGCAGATTGGGCTGGCCGAAAACGGCGAATGCGTGCTCGGGGTAGTTTACCTGCCGCTGACCGGCGTTCTTTATCGCGCCGTTCGCAGCGGCGGCGCATGGATCGAACGTCCCGATTACGCAGTTGAAAAGGCCCGCGTATCCGATCATCGTGAAATCTCAACGATGCGGCTCGCAGCCAGTCGATCACATCGCAGCCCGCGCATGGACAAGGTGGTCCAGATTTTAGGTTTGCGAGAAGAGGTCCGGCGTGGCTCGGTGGGAATAAAGGTTGGCTTGATCGTCGAGCAGCAGTGCGATCTCTATATACACTTATCGCCGCGCACAAAACAGTGGGACACTTGCGCTCCCGAGATCATCTTGCGCGAGGCCGGCGGATGTTTGACGGATCTCTTTGGGCGAGCGCTCGGCTACAACAAAGCAGAGGTACAAAACCGCAACGGCATCGTAGCAAGCAACGGCGTGGCCCATGCGCGAATCATCGAATCGCTGCAACCGCTGCTGGCTCAGTTTGGACGTTTACCGGTGGCATAAGAAACGCGCCAACGTTTTCCTCAAGCGAAATAGCGGTGCTTGCGTTAATATCTCGCTGCCGGATTCCTTGCCGGGAGCTTTGTCTTGTTCATTCGTCCCAAACTCTTTTTCACGTTTTTGGCCATCTGCCTGGTGCCGCTTCTCCTGCTGGTGTTAATAAGCTATTGGAATGAGGTGCGAGTCGCCCAAGCTGCGATTGAGCGAGCACAGGAAAGGAGGTCCGAGGCATTCGAGAACTCCATTAGCCACCTCTTCGATCAGAAGCAGAGGGAGCAGAATGCGGCGGCCGCAGCCGCAAACGCTGAGCGGGTCCTTGCCGACGCGCGCCGGGCCGGCTGGCGTGAATTGCTCATCTCGGTCTCGCTCGCGACACTGGCTGCTTTCTTGTTGATGCTTTTCTGGCAACGTCAGGCCCGCGGCCTGGAGCGTGTTACCGAAGGCGTTGAGGCAATCGCCCAAGGGAAACTGGATCATCGTATTGAATTGCTGTCCAGCGACGACCTCCGTCCGTTGGCAGACAACCTTGGCTTGATGACTAAGCAGCTTCGCGATCAGCTCGCGCGCGAAGCTGAGACGCGGCAGTTTCAATCCTTCGTCAGGCTGTCTGCCATTCTCACGCACGATTTGAAGAACGCGATCGAGGCTTTGTCGCTGACCGTAGCAAACATGGAGCGCCACTTCGACAATAAAGACTTTCGCGCTGACGCGATGAAGTCAGTTACCGGAGCTACTGACAACTTGCGGGCCCTGGTTGAGCGCCTGAGCAATCCGGTCAACACGCTGAGCGGCGAGCACAAGCGGCCGCGGCCCGTCGATTTGGTTCCGATGCTGCGGCGCGTAATCAAAATTATCGCCGAGCCCGCCAGTGAAAAGCACGAGATAAAAATAAACCTGCCAGACTCGCAGCTTGCTCTCGTCGACATCGAACGAATGAACAAGGTCGTTGAGAATTTGATCATCAATGCGCTGGAAGCAATGAACAAGGAAGCTGGTGTCCTGACCATCGTGGCCGGCGCCACTGCTGAGGGCAAACCGTTCTTCAGCGTTACCGACACCGGCGAAGGAATGAGCGAGCGCTTCATCCAGGAAAGACTCTTCCATCCTTTCGCTACCACCAAAAGGCGAGGTGTGGGCCTCGGTCTTTACACTTGTCGCGAAGTAGTCGTCGCTAATGGCGGCTCAATCGCAGTCGAATCGCAGGAAGGCGTTGGTACAACTTTTAAGGTCGTGTTACCATCGGCCCAACTTGACAGCAGCGGGTAGTCAAACCGCAAAGCCAACCTCCAGGCTAGTCTGCTCAGACGTTCCAAATCGTTTTTAAGACGCGCTCACTACACTCGTTTGACTAGACTGAGATGGGGAAAGAAAACCAACCCAAGGAAGCTCAACTCAAAGAAACGATCCTCGTAGTAGACGACGATGAGTCGGTGCGTCGTAATCTATTCTGGACGCTCAGCTCCGACTATCGCGTGCTCGAAGCGGCTTCGCGCGCGGAAGCCGCGAAGCTCCTGCAACAGGAAAACGTCGATGTGGTTGTCAGTGATCTGCATCTACCGCCACACGTCGAAGACATAACCGAAGGGCTGGCAATCATCGAAGCCGCCCGCGAACGCGACCCGCCGGTACAGGTCGTCGTGGTTACCGGGACCGACTCCAAACAGGCCGCGCGCGAGGCCGTCAAGCGCGGCGCCTACGGCTTCTTCGAAAAACCGCTCGATGCCGACGAGGTGCTTCACATCGTCAACCAGGCGGCCCGCATGCGCCGGCTGGAAGTCGAAAACGCGCGTTTGCGCGACGAGCTGGTTGGGGCGCGCGGCTTTGGGCGGTTGATTGGCTCGAGCCAGGCGTTGGAAAAGACGCTCAAGCAAGCGCGCGCGGTTGCGGCCACCAATGCAACAGTCTTAATCACCGGCGAACACGGAACTGGAAAAGAGATGCTTGCCCACGCCATCCACGAGGAAAGCGCACGAGCCAGTGGGCCATTTATCGCCGTGAGTTGTGCGGCCTTGCCCGAGTCTTTGATCGAGTCGGAATTATTTGGCCATGAGAAGGGTGCGTTCACGTCGGCAACGCACATGCGCATGGGGCGATTTGAGCTGGCCGACGGCGGCACGCTGTTTCTCGATGAGATTGTCGAGCTGTCGCCCAACGTTCAGGTGAAGTTGCTGCGTGTTTTGCAGGAGCGCGCTTTTGAACGCGTAGGTGGATCGAAAACTTTGACTGTAGACATTCGCCTGATTGCTGCCAGCAATCGCGATCTGGAGACTGAAGTCGAGGCTGACAATTTTCGCAGAGATCTTTTCTATCGGCTAAACGTTGTGCCTTTGGTGCTGCCGCCGCTACGCGGACGCCGCGAAGACATTCCGGGATTGGCGGCCCACTTCGCCGCGAAAGCTGCGGACAAACATGGACGCACGACACCGCAGCTGTGTCCGGAGCTGCTCGATTCGCTTCACGAATACGATTGGCCCGGTAACGTTCGCGAACTTGAAAACCTGATGGAGCGACTCGTGCTTCTGGATCGGCAAGCCACGCTGGGCCTCGAGTTTTTACCGGAAAAGATGCTCAAGGTTTTGCCGGCTGCGGGAGTGTCCAGCGAAACTACTTTCGAAGGCGAAATTACTGCATTGAAGAAGCGCTTGATAATGAGTGCCCTGGAAGCGGAAGGTGGAAACAAAATGGCCGCGGCGAAACGCCTGGGGATCAGCCGCTCGTATCTGCATCGGCTGATTAGCGAATTTGGACTGTAAAATCAGGGGCAGGAGGCAGGAGCAGTCGGCAGGAAGAGACGGCAAGCAAATCCCCTTGCATTGACCGCACATCATCCTTCAAACACATTCCCTTACGTTCTCTCTTTACTTTCTGCATACTGGCCTCACCCTGCGGAGCCCGCCTGAGCAATCTAACAAATTTGAAACTACGCTGGGCGATTCCATTCAAGCCGGAGGTCGGAACTATGATTGGGTCTGGAGGATTCCGAGACCTGAAGGTTTACCAACTGGCCTTCAATTTAGCTATGGAGATCTTCTATGAGTCCAAGAAATTTCCACCGGAAGAAAAGTACTCCCTCACCGATCAGATCCGGCGCGCATCTCGAAGCGTTCCAGGGAATATTGGAGAGGGATACCGTAAGAAGCGATACCCAAGAATGTTCGTGAGCAAGATGGCTGATGCTGACGGAGAGGCGACCGAAACCCAGGTCTGGTTGGATTTTGCGCATGCGTGTGGATATTTAACTGAGAGCCGACAATTGGAACTGCGGAGTGGTTATGAGGAAGTGGGAAGAATGCTTGGCGGCATGATTGCCCACCCTGAACGCTTCAACAGCTGACCTGCCGTCTGCTCCTGCCTCCCGCCCCTGCAAATGATGAGCTACTTGCCTGAAATTAATAAAGCGAAGCGTGTAAACGGCTTTGTTATTGCGATGCGCTTTAACGATGGCACCGAGAAGCACGTCGATATCTCTCAGTGGTTCAAAGGTCCTGTATTCAAACCACTAAAAGATCCGAAATTCTTTGCCAAATTCTTCGTCGAAGGTGGGACGCTCGCCTGGCCGAACGGGGTCGATATTGCGCCGGAAGCGCTTTATGATGCTGCTGATGTGAGAACCCAGTCCAAGAAAAAGACCAAGCGCGTCACTCGAAGAATTCACCCGAATTCAAAATAGCCCCTCATTACCGGCCGCCACCTGCCGCCTGCTCCTGCCGCCTGCTCCTGTTGTCTTACCGTCCTGGCGCGGTTGTCGATCCTTTCTCGGTCAGCTCGCCGAGTTTCACGATCCAGATGCCGCTGTGAACGTCGTTGAAGTAGATCAGGCCGTTGTGTGGTTGGGCGCCCCAGGTGAAGGGCAGGTTGGGGCGATAGCCTTCGGGGTCGCCGGCCCAGAGGCGGCCGATCTCGCGTCCTTGCCGGTAGAGGTCGCCGCGCAGTTCTCCTGAAACATCCACGATGCGCCCGCCGCCGTTGTAGTAACCCATGTACATGATGTCGTTATCAACCCACATATTATGCGCGCCGGCTTCCGGCACCGGATACTCCGCAACTTTCCGCGGGTTATTGATGTCGGAAACATCGACCACGTGCACGATGCCGCGCACCGGAATGCGCTTGCGACTGATGATGTCGAAGATTGGCGGGAAGACTTCATCGCCGACGAAAACATAATTCTTGTAACGGAAAACCGAGTGGGTGCCCGCGAGCCAGCCGTTGCCGTAGAGTTCGTGATGATTAAATCGCAACTGGCTGACGAACTGCGGATGCTCGGGGCTGCCTCCCTTGATGCCCTTGCCAACGTCCAGAATCACCAACCCGTCGCGCCAGTAAGCGAGATAAGCGAGACCGTCTTTAACCTGCAAATCATGCAGGTAACGGCCGACAACTTCCCGCTCGCCGCCGCTGGTAGTGATCGTTGTCGCCACCTGATTAGGAACTTCCCAGCGCGCCACTTCTTTCGGATTCTTCACGTCGGCGAAATCAATCACTCGCATCGAGCCGGTCGCGTCGTCAGTCAAATAAACATAGTGACTATCGACAAAGGCGCTATGCACGCCGCCCGTTACCGTCGCGGTGTATTCAGAAATTGGTTTCGGGTGCGCCGGATCAGAAGTGTCGAAAAAAGCGATGCCGTTCTTGCGGTTGGAGGCACCCTCGCGCGAGATGACCAGGATGCGACCGTCTGCGGTCGTGCTGACGTCATTAATTAAGCGCGCATCGACTTTTACCGTGTCGGTCAGTTTCGGATTGGCCGGATCGGAGACATCGTAAACGAGCAGCTTGTCAGAGATGGTTGAAAGGTAGGCGTAGTTTCCGATGATCCATTGTTCAGCGGCCTCAAAATCTTTTATCGGCGCGCGTCCAACCACGGCCAGCGTCCGTTCAGCATTTCGCGGAGTAACGACGACAGAGGCAACCGCTTCCTGCGGCCCACTCGCGGCGGTGATTACATACGAGCCGGGCAGCTCCGCAACGAAACCACCATCCGGATCGATCGTGGCTGCTGGACCACTCACGGTCCAACGCACTGCATTGTTGTCGGCTTGACCGCTTTTCGCGTGAACGTTGAAATGCACGACGTCTCCGGTGCGCGCATTTGTTGATCTCGGATCGACGGATAGTCCTGTCAAATTACTTTTGATCACCATCACGTTTACGCTACCGTTGCCGTTGTCAGCAGTCGCGCTTATCGTGGTCTGACCCGGAGCAATTGCCGTCACTACTCCGGCTGCGTCCACTGTTGCTACGTCAGGTTTGCTGGAATTCCAGTTAATCGAAACGTCCGTGCGCGGATTCCCTTCCGAGCTTCGCGCCGTCGCGGAAAGCTTCGCAGTAGCGCCGACAACAAGCGGCGCTTTGACTGGCTCGATATCAATGCGCGTGACCGGGCCGGGCTTGACCATCACATGCGTGAGGACGGTCTTGCCGCCGACGATTGCGCCGACTAGCACATCTCCGGGACTAAAAAACGAAACGTTGCCGGCCTCATCCACGCCGGCCAAATCAAACGGGGCCGCGAACCACGCCGTCGCCGGCGCGTTGGTTTTGTTTCCCGAAGCGTCTTTGACAAGCGCGCTGAACTTCACCTTTTGGCCCACGACGATGTCCGAAGTCGCGGGGGTGAGCTCAGCGACCCTGCTTGAAGTCGGCCCCTGAGCCCTGGAAATCGCAGACGCCATTGTGACAATCAGGGCAAAACATAGGACGGCAAACAAGCTGCGGAAGGTGCGCATTATGATTCTCCTGAAGAAGCTGAAAGGGAATGACATGGATTGGGCGAAATGAAATCTCAGACAAGGGAAATCTTAGACAGGGAACGAGAGAGACGCAAGCGGATGGCCAGCGTTGGAAGTCCCAGCTTCCAGCGTGCGTTGGTTTCATTAGCACCTGACTTCAGTCAGGTGATTATCTGACCAGCCGCCAGGAAACCGTTTAAAACGGTTTCGGAGTTGTAAGAATGCTCCGGTCACCTGACTAAAGCCGAGGTGCTAATGAAATTTGCCTTCACAACTTGAACGGCCGCGTCGCTTCAGCGATTATCTAACCAAAGGTTTTTCTTTATGGCCAACATCCAGCGTCGCCTGCCCCAAAACGTGCCCGGAGATTTCTTTGTAGACGAAAGCTGCATCGATTGTGACACCTGCAGCCAGCTCGCGCCGGAGGTTTTTCGCGATCATGGCAAACAGTGCAGCGTTTATCGTCAGCCTGACAACGAAGCGAACACGCGCCTCGCGTTGATGGCGCTGGTTGCTTGTCCTACCGGCTCGATCGGAACAACGAAAAAGCATAATGCGCGGATCGGCATCGACGCCTTTCCTTCGCTGATTGCCGAGAATGTCTATTTCTGCGGCTTCACGTCGGAATCCAGTTTTGGTGGCTGGAGTTATTTAGTAACCCGCCCGGAAAGCGACGGTGGCAATCTGTTGATCGATTCGCCGCGTTTTGCCACGCAACTGGTACAACGCATCGAGCAGTTGGGCGGCGTCAGGCAAATGCTCTTAACTCACCGCGACGACATCGCCGATCATCAACTCTTCAGAAAGAAATTTGGTTGCGAGCGAGTGATGCACGCAGACGACGGCGCGCAGAGGATTGGCGTCGAGCGGATCATTGCAGGCGAGGAAGCCGTCCAACTCAATGACGATCTGCTCGTCATACCCACGCCGGGCCACACGCGCGGCCACATGGTTTTTCTTTACAAGAACAGGTTTCTTTTCACCGGCGATCATCTGGCGTGGTCGCCCGTGCGCCAAACTTTGACAGCCTTCCCAAGCGTGGCCTGGTACTCGTGGGCCAGGCAGACGGAGTCAATGGCCAGGCTCGCGAACTACGATTTCGAATGGGTTTTGCCCGGCCACGGCTCGTTACATCACGACACAAAGCAAAACATGCGCTATCATCTCCAGACCTGTATCACCTGGATGAAAACTCGTCGTTAGTTCCATGTAAAGCAGGCTGTTAGCTTGCGCACAAACTAACAGTTTGCGTTACAGAACCTGATCAAAAACGCGTGAGGTAGACAATGAACAAAAACCAAAAGATTGCTCTCGGGTGCGGAGTTGCTGGTTGCCTTGGTTTGATTCTGATCGTGATCGTCTGCGTTGTTCTTGTATTTGCCGGCGTTATCAAGGCGCCAGGCCTCTACAACCCAAACAGCAATTACAACTCCAACCGGAATTCAAATTACAACTCAAACGTAAACTCAAACACCAATGACAACTCGAACACAAACACGTCGGATTCCTCCTCGTCAATGACCGAGGACGACAAACACAAGCTTTTCCAGGCGGCGGGCGTGACCAAGGACAACGACCTGATTTTGCGCGTGTTAAGAAAGATTGGTTTCCCCAACGGAACCGGCGAAGGATATTCGGAGTTCATCAAGGCCCACTTCCCCTGGGCAATGAAGAACCTCGAATTCATCCAGTCAACGAATACGCCGGAGAAAGCCCGCGCTTACGTGGAGGCGCATATCGACGACTGATTACCTGAGCTCACTTGAGTTGGCGTTTATACCTCGAAGGGCGCGCGCGTGCGGTTTCGCGCGCCTTTTGTTATGTTAAAGCACCGTCCAATGTCCAACGTCCAAAGTCCAACGTCGGGCTGAAGGACTTTGGACATTGGACTTAAGACTTTGGACTCCTTTTAATGAACCCCGAAAAGATCCGCAACTTTTCCATCATCGCGCACATCGACCATGGCAAGTCGACGCTGGCGGATCGCTTGCTTGAGTTAACCGGCGCCGTGACCGGGCGCGACATGTCGGCGCAGATACTCGACGATATGGATCTCGAGCGCGAGCGCGGCATCACGATCAAAGCGCACGCGGTACGGCTCGATTACAAAGCGCAGGATGGCCAGTCGTACATTTTGAATTTGATCGACACGCCCGGACACGTTGACTTCTCCTACGAAGTTTCGCGTTCGCTTTCCGCCTGCGAAGGCGCGCTGCTCATCGTCGATGCTTCGCAAGGCGTTGAGGCACAGACACTGGCCAATACGTATCTCGCTATCGAAAACAACCTCGAACTCATTCCGGTGATCAATAAGATCGATCTGCCGGGGGCCGAACCGGAAAAAGCAATCGAACAGATCGAACACTTCATTGGTCTGGAAACTCACAACGCGATTCTCACCAGCGCCAAAACCGGCGAAGGTGTGGCGGAAGTGTTGGAAGCAATCGTGCGCGAGGTGCCGCCGCCGAAAGGCGATCCAAACGCGCCCTTGAAGGCGCTCATCTTCGATTCCTGGTACGACTCGTATCGCGGCGTGATCGTGCTCTTTCGCGTGATCGACGGCACGATTCGCAAGGGGATGAAAATTCGCTTTTTCAATGCCGGCCGAGATTACCAGGTGGAAACATTGGGCGTGAACCGGCCGCGGCCGACGCCGATCGACGAGCTGAGCGTCGGTGAAGTCGGCTTCCTGACAGCTTCAATCAAGGCTGTCGCGGACGTGCAAATCGGCGACACGGTCACCGAGGCGGCACGGCCCACCAGGGAACCGTTTCCCGGTTTTCAGGAAATCAAGCCGATGGTTTTTGCCGGGCTTTATCCGGTGGACACTAACCAGTATGAAGAGCTGCGCGATGCGCTCGACAAACTTCGTCTGAATGATGCGTCGTTTTTTTACGAGCCGGAGTCGTCGACGGCCCTGGGCTTTGGTTTTCGCTGCGGCTTTCTTGGTTTGTTGCACATGGAGATCGTCCAGGAACGTCTGGAGCGGGAATTCAACCTGGAGTTGATCACAACCGCGCCCGGCGTGCGTTATTTAGTTACCACGACTGACGGCCAGGTGAAGGAAATCGACTCGCCGGCAAAGATGCCCGAGGTCGGCCGCATTGCGAAGATTGAAGAACCGGCGATTCGCGCGACCATCCTGACACCGGAAGAACACCTGGGCGGAATCCTGGCGTTGCTCGAAGAAAAGCGCGGCGTGCAGAAAGGCTTTGAATACATAACTGCCAACCGCGTGATGCTGACTTACGAGTTGCCGCTCAACGAGATCGTGCTCGATTTTTACGATCGTTTGAAATCAACATCGCGTGGTTACGCTTCGCTCGATTACCAGTTTGCCGGTTACTGGGAAAGCGATCTCGTCAAGCTCGATGTGCTGGTTGCGGGTGAGCCTGTCGATGCATTGTCGTTGGTCCTGCACCGCGACACGGCGCAGGCGAAAGGCCGCGCGCTGGCGTCGAAGATGAAAGAATTGATCCCGCGCCAACTTTTTGAAGTGCCGATTCAGGCGGCCATCGGCGCCAAGGTGATCGCGCGCGAAACAGTGAAGGCGCTGGGGAAGAACGTCATCGCTAAATGCTACGGCGGCGACATCACGCGCAAACGCAAACTGCTGGAGAAACAGAAAGAAGGCAAGAAGCGCATGAAGAAAGTCGGCCGCGTGGAGATTCCGCAGGATGCGTTTTTGGCGGTGCTGAAGGTGAATGAATGACAGTCCTTGGCTAGCTTCAATGAGTAGTGATCTGTTTCGTGTGATTTCGTATGCGTTTCGTGTAGTTTCGTGGGACGTTCCCCGTCTAAACAAAGCATACGATCCACGAACTAACACAAAACCAGCACGAAACAACACGAATCAGATCGCAACCCTTCAATGCAATTCATTGTTAGAAGGATTACTCCGTGCATATACTTCCCAGACCATTTCAGGAATTTGTGGGTGGCGCAACATGGTAAGAATCGAAGAACTGGCGGAAGCAGCCATTAACCAAGACGCTTTCTCGCTCCGAAGTCTGACACAAGACTTGTTGCGCGAGTATCCGAAGTTAAAAGATGTTCCGAGACCTCGGGCGACAGCTTTTAGAACCCTTGCCGCCGCAGCATCGCTGGTGGAATTGCTCGCTGAACGTCTACAGCAGGAACCGCCGGCGTGGGCGCGCGAAGTTGGCCCGTTGCCCGAACCAATTCATCTTCTGAAGGCCGCAACGACAATGAAGCATCTGCGCGCATTGTGTGAACAACAAGCGCCGGAGCCCTTACGAAAACGTGGGTTCTACGCGCCACCTAATTTTCTTGAGAGCGCATGAAGAAAGTCGGCCAGCGGAGACTCCGCAGGATGCGTTTCTGGCGGTGTTGAAGGTGAATGACTAAGAGGCTTTGAGAGATGTCTTTCCAAACAAACTCCTCAAGAACTCTCGAGGAATGGGCGGGGTCCCAGCACCTTATCCTAGGTCTGGTCTTCACCGATATTGTGTCGTCAACTGAGATTGGCATTAAACGCGGTGACGCCAAGTGGATTGACGATCTCTTTGCGCATTTCTCAATGGGTCGGCAAATTGCCGCATGCTTTGACTCGTACATCGTGAAAGTTATAGGCGACTCGTTAATGGTGGCATTCCGGACCGCGAGTGAAGCAGTTAGTTTCTCGGTGAATTTTGCGGAGAATACGGGCGTCGAACACATCGGCATTAGAGTGGGGATTAACTCCGGCGACGTGGAGATCCGAGAAAACGATATTTATGGACTAAATGTAAACTTCACCTCTCGAGTTCAGCATGCCCTACCCCGGGACGGAATACTGGCAGCGAATTCCGTCAAGGAAGATTACGAGAAAAGATTCGGAGCAGGCTCTGGTGTCCGGTTTATTCGACGAGAAGAGAATTTGAAGAGTTTTGGTATGAAGACTCTCTATCTGGTTCATGCGAGCGCATTGAGGAGAGCCAGACGAAGTCAACGGATAGCAAGATCGTCATTACTAGGCATCGAACAGAAGCTTTAGAGCGGGGGCCTTTCAACCGAACTCGCTGTCATCCTCAGACTCAACCAGTTCCTGAGCTACCAATTCATCCCAAGTCTTAAGCACATCTTGTTTGACGCCGGATGCTTTCAAGACTTCGGTCACTGCACCGTTCTCCATTTTCAGGTCAGGAAACGCCAACAATAACATCGCCAGGTCGCGCCAATCGGTTCCGGCTTTTGGCTGTCCGCGTCTGCCGTGATACGAAATGACTTTTTGGGCGATAAGGTCGGCGGGAGAGGTCACCAGGACATCTTCAATTCGTTCGGCATGCGGAAGCGATTCCACCTTGCGTAAATCGACGAGATGGCGGTTCCGGGGTTTCTGAATTTGAAAGAGGCGATATCCTTTGTCTTCGCCAATCGCTCGCACGCGAATGGCAACATGGAAACGTTCGCTCAGATGCTCGCGCAACTCCTCGGCAAGTTCGGCGGCACGAGTGGAAACCAGATCTATGTCCTGACTCATGCGCGGCTCGGCGACGTAGGCGTTAACAGCCTGCGCTCCAAAAAGAACAGCGTCTTCGCGCCCGCGCAAAAACTCCAGCACGGCCTCATGAATTGAAGCGAGCGGTATCTGTTCGCGCATGGCAAACTCTCCAAATGTCAGGATTCCAGCGTTAAGCATACTTGGAAATAATACGCTCGTCTTGCGTCTCGTCCAAGATTCTCTCGCTGACGACGACCTGGGACGATCTCTTTTCGCATTTTCCCGTCGGGCAATTCCATGCTAAAACCCTCCTGCGCGAATTATTCGCGCACCTCGGGAAAATGCCGCTCGCAGCTAACGATGAAGCCTGATTGATGTATCCGTCGTGAAAAAACACATCAAATCTTTAACCGAAGACCAGATTGATGAAATCGTCATCGCGCAGGCTGATGATGATGCCGCGTGGGAGGAGCCGATCACCGTCAACAAAGCAAAGCGCCTGAAGTCAGTCACCATCTTTTGCGACGGTTCGAGTCTCGGTAACGGGCAGGCCGCTGCGCGTGCGGCGGCGGTGGCATTGCTGGGATACAAAGGCGTGTGGCGGGCGGTGGGTGCGTATTTGGGTCAGGCGACCAATCAGCAGGCTGAGGTAGCGGCGGCGGCTTTGGGTTTGGAGTCTCTGCATGAACCGTGTCGGGTGCATCTCTTCACCGATTCGCGTTATGTCGTGGAAACGATGAGTGGCCGGTTCCGGCGCAAGACAAATCACGAATGGTGGGCACGCCTGGACCAGGCGGCGGCGCGGCATGAAGTGAAGTGGGAATGGACGCGCGGACATGACGGCCACGTGGTCCAGGAAGCGGCCGACAAGGCTGCTCGTCGCATCGCTGCCGCCGGCCGCGTTGATGAAGATATTTTGCGCGCCGCGATCGACAAGGTTGGAACCACCAACGCCCTCGCCACCGCAGCCGAGGACGATTGATGGTATTGGCCTAATTTCCCGGTGCTTCTCTGCGCAGCTTCCGCGTGCTCTGCGTCTCGGCGGCCGATAGTTGGGGCAAAAACGCTCACCGCAGAGACGCAGAGCACGCAAAGCTAACGCCGAGAGTTGAAACCAGGCCACTACCCGATTGAACCGCATGGTTCGCTTTCAACTGTCATGATCTTTATAATTCTGCCTTCTGTTAACTGAAGTCTCCCCGAGAATAAGCTGCGCCAGTTTCTGTAAGAATGGCTTTCGTTTCCTCGATCACTAAATTGGTTTTTCCGTCACTTACCAACGGCCGCTATGCTGTCGCCGTGCTGGGGTGCGTTTGTATCTTGCTGGGGTCTTCGGGCTGGATGTTGGCCCAGCAGCCTCCGGCTCCAGGCTGGGAGTGGCAAAATCCGCGGCCTCAGGGCAACACGATCAATTCAGTCCGCTTCGCCGCCGACCGGAAACATGGCTGGGCCATTGGCAGCGACGGCGCGATTCTTCGCACTCGCGACGGCGGTTTTGAATGGGACGCGCAACTCTCGCCCGCCAACACCACGCTCTATGGACTCTACGTGAAGGACAAGGCGCGCGCGATTATCTCCGGGGCCCGCGGCGTGATCATGACGACCGTGAATGGAGGCAACAGGTGGGTGACACGAGCCACGGGGACAAGAGATCACTTGTTTGCTTTGACCTTCGCCCCTGACGATCCGCTGCGTGGTTGGGCCGTCGGAACTTTCGGCGCCATCATCGCCACCGCTGACGGCGGCGCGACCTGGAAAACGCAGAACACGCACACCTCGGCCCACCTCTTCGCCGTCGCATTTTTTGACGCCAGGGCCGGCATCGCAGTCGGATCGCGAGGCACGCTGCTGGTCACCAATAATGGCGGCGCCGATTGGAAGCCGCACGCGGGACTTGGCAACGTATTGTTGACCGGAGTTTCTTTTGTTTCCGCCAAACACGCTGTGGTCGTCGGCTACCAGGGGACCATCCTGCAAACTGACGACGGCGGCGCGACGTGGCGCGCGTTGAATGCGCTCGTCACCACGGATCTGTTTTCGGTTTTCTTCACGGACGAACTGCACGGCTGGGCTTCTGGGGATAGCGGTGTGGTGTTGACCACGGGCGACGGCGGCACGATCTGGTTGCCGGTGAACGTGCGCACCAGTCCGAAACTTACTACGTTGTTCTTCGCCGATGAGTCGGTGGGTTGGGCAGCCGGCTCAGATGGTTTGGTCGTGCGCACGGACGATGGCGGACTCTCCTGGCGTCGTTTGACTGAAGGCGGGCGTGAAGACCTTTCTCATATTTTCTTTTTGGACAACTCACACGGTTGGGCCGTCGGCGCACGCGGGAAAATACTTGCCACCAGTTCGGGCGGAAAGAACTGGACCGTGCGGCCCTCGGGAACCACGAACCGGCTAAACGCGGTCGAGTTCATTAACCAAAAGATCGGATTTGCGGTCGGCGACCACGGGACCATTCTCCGCACGGCGAATAGCGGTGTTAGCTGGGAGCCACTGCTGATCGAGGCCAAAGAAGATCTCTTCAGCGTTCAATTTATTTCTCCGGCAAGCGGCTGGATAGTTGGAGCGCGCGGAATCATTCTGCACACGGAAGACGGCGGCGAAACGTGGCGCGTGCAAAGAGCAAACACTTTCAGTTGGCTTGAAGACGTAGGCTTCACCGATCCGCAGCATGGCGTGGCCGTGGGTTCCAACGGCACTATCCTGCGCACGGAAGACGGCGGCGAGACCTGGAAACGCGTTGACAAGAATTTGCGTGAATGGCTCTATGCGCTGGCGTTTGCCGATGAGAAGCGAGGCTATGCTGTCGGCGGGCGCGGAGTCATACTGCGCACCGACGACGGCGGCGCCACCTGGAAGGATCTCGAGAGCGGGCTCAGCACCAATCTTTTTGCAATCGCGGTCTCAGGACGGGACGACGTGCTCGTGACCGGCGAGCAGGGCCGCATCATTCATAGCAACGACGCCGGGGGCACATGGCAGGTGCAGCCGACAATAACGAGCTCGCCGCTCTATTCGGTGGCATATCGTGGCGGCTACAACATCTGGATCGCGGGCCGCGGCGGCGCGATTTTGCGGCGCAGCAGTCCGATTGCCACCGTCAGTATTCCCACGCCAAGACTGCCCCCGGCATTGCGCGGCAGCCCGCCAAAGATTCAGCAAACCGGGCAGACACCGATCGACGACGGCGATATTCCGAAAGCCGTTCCGCCAAAACTAAAGCCCGCACAACCATAGGGCACGGATTCCTTACCGTTTTCAATTCATAGCCGGGCGCTGAGCCGGCAACAACAACGCGGCAGACAAAGAAGCACCCGCAAACTCCTGCGAGCCTGCGGGTGCTTCGGATCAATGGCGCAATAAGGCAACGCAAAATCACGGACTGCTAACTAAAAACACGTCCCACGCCCAGCGTCCAAGTTGCGCGTCGTGAGTATCTTTCACCTTCGCGCGGTAGCGAAACTGGTTCCCGTACTGATCCGTCCGTTTCGATTCCTTGTATTTCAGGTCCACAGTTGCCAGACCAAGTTCCGGCAGCGTGTGCAGCTCGGATGGCTCTGAGACGCCGTTGTGATTTGTGTCTTGCCAGAGCCGTAAAGAAGAAAAAACAGAGTCGCGCGAATCGATTGCGCCATCGCCGTTGCCGCCGTTGGCAGGATTATCGAATTCCCTGAGCGCCAGAAATCCGTTGCGGTCAGCCGCTGGCGGCTGTGGAGTTGAGTTTCCAAAAAGCTCTTTTCCATTATCGATTAAGCCATTGCCGTTGCGATCAAGAGATAACCAGGCATCGTCAGTTTCAATCGCGGTCCAGCTACGCCGGTCGGGTTGGCCATCTCCATTGAAATCGAAATTGACTCCATCCGCGGCAACAGTGAGTTGACACCTCTACGTATTTCGTCCAACGCTCGCGCTCCATAGTCTGTTCTCCGTTCAGCCTAATCTTTCTTACGCAGGGTAGCCCAAGGTTTGTTCATTGGGCGCACCGCCATTGCGATGGCCTTGTCCTCACCCTGGCGTTCCTTCATTCCCAGGAATTCGCTCGCAGAGAGCTTCTTGAAGTAATTGTAGTAATCAGTCGGTGTTGAGCTCGAATCGATGGGCTCAATTGGTTGAGTAACGATCTCCTGAAGGTGTCCGTAAAACGAGTCCCTGGCCTTGCCGGAATTCGACACCTCAGATGCCAATTCGTTCAAGAAATCGCGCTTCGCATCAATCACAGCTTTGGTTTGACTGAAGAAATTGCTGGTATCAGGTCCGACAAACGTGCCATCGTCAAAGAATGCTGCATCAATCGAGACAGTAATTTCAGTGAATTGCGCCGCTTGCGCGCTGAAACGTTGCAAGAGCGAACTCTGATCAAATCTCTTTCCTTGTTTAAGTTCCTCAGCTTCTTTAGGACTGACCTCGGTGCGCAAGATGCCGCTACCGTCGGTCGAAAGCAATGAGAGGAAGATAGCTGAATCGTGCTCCACCCGACCTGACTGTCGCCTAAGTTCCGGGCTCAGATCCTCTCCGTCCATGAGTGCCTGAGGATTCAGAACGGCTTTCCTATAATATTGGTTACTACCATCTGCCCTTGTGAAGCACCACTGAATAAGGTACGCCACTAGCGGCCTTCCCCCTTTGTTTTCAAGAAAAACTGAAAAGGGTTTTAAGGTGTCAACTACTTCGTTTGACTCGCCTTTGAGCTCTTTCCTCAATCTTTCGTCGAATGAAGGATCTGAAGGAGCTATCAGCCTCAGGTTATGTTGCGGTAGGTCCTTAATGTGCATCTTAGTTCTCACCGGTTGTGAACTTCCGCTCAACGCAAAACCCGACAGCAAGCTAACCAAACTGATGAGGGACAAGGAAAGAATTATAGTCTTTTTCATTTGTAGGCTCCCTCGAAAAGGAAAACAAAAGGGTTTTCGCCTTGTTCTAATCGATTCGGGTGAATGTGAACTTGAATTAGCCAGGAGCGGGACTCGTTGGGCAGTGAGGCCCTTGCTAACGCCTATTAACAGAAATGCCTTTTAGGGAGCAGGACTTCTGCTAACGGTTATGACCTTAAGCGTCTTAACGCTACGCCTGCTGGCCTTGCCTGACAAGAAAGGTTTCTTCAAAGCGGGCTTTATATTTTCTGGCATTAGTTTGGATTAAGAGTTCCTAACCAGAAAGTGGCGTCGAACGATCGATCATCTCTGCTGCCATGGCTACGGCTTCCTGGTAGATTTGATCGTTGCAGAGAATTTCCATCTCGCGGCTGAGTAACTGCGCGGCACTGCGGTTTCGCACCGGCAACACGCGGCCGCGATGCGTGGCTGATCTTAGTTTGGCTTCAGTTAGCAGATGCTGATTGTCATCACTGCGCGCGACGACGAAGGATGCCGGATGCTTGTCAGCTTTAGCGCCACTACCGGCGCCGCTTGATCGCAGTTCTACTTGCACGAGTCTGCCCGGCTTGTGTTCACCTTGTTCGACTCGATTGAGTTCCACCTTGATCTCTCGCGCTGCAGCGCCCTCCCTAATGGTGGGGCTACTGCCCCGAAACTCGAAAGAGATCGTTTCACCGTTCTCTTGAAGCCTTTCCTCGTCCGCGATCCCACGCCCTTCCTCATGGTCGGGCTTCCGCCTGAGTTGCCATCCCAATCTGCTCGCCAGCCATCCGGCGATTAATAGTGCTTGTGGCGCCACGCTTTCCGGCGCGCGCTCAGGCCCAACATAATCCACGCGAACGTGATCGATATTGTCGAGCCACTTTTGATAAGCCGGCACGTCGTAAAAATCTGCCAGCAGCCCGCGCCAGAAAGTGAGCCGCGCCCAGTTCAGATCGCTAATACCAACGTGGCCAGGGTTTTCTCCAGTGAAGAGTTTATTCACCTCGAGCAGATCGCGACGAGTATCCGCAAACTCCGCGGAATCGATCACCAGACGATCAGCCCCGCCGAGGAGACTCGCGAAAACTTTGTCGGTGGTTTGCATTTGCGCTCGCCACCAAAGGAAGGTTGAGAGATCCGAAACGAGCAGCGGCAGGGCGGCGCTCGGCAGTTCAACGACAAAACTTCCCTGCGCCTTCAACGCGACTTCCTCGCAGCAGAGTCGCCTGACGCCGCTGCGTTTGTCAGTCTGACAAAAAGATTCCACAGACATCTCGATGTCGCGATCCGGAGCTTCATAGTCGCCGAGCATCATCAACACCCGGCTGGGATGGATCGCCGTCAACTCGAGGATCATCTGACGTACTTCATCGAGAAGTGAGTCACTGGTGACAAAAACAAGCAGATTAGCGACTCGCGCACGCAACACCGCTGCATCGTCTTCCGAGTTGCCGGCATCGGCGATTTGCTGCCAAAGTTCCGCGAGTTGCCCTTCGACAACTTCTACATCCAGGGTTTTCTCGAGTTGGATTTGCATAAAAGCTTATTCGCTTTTGGTCTTTGGCCTTAGGTCTTAGGTCTTTGAATAGCCACTCCCCGGCTGGAGTTCAAAGCTCAAAGACCAAAATCCAAAGACCGAAGACCACTTCGTGGCTTTACAGTTTCCGCCATTCTCTGCCATCTCGTTCGATCAATTCAAACGCGGCACGCGGTCCCCACGATCCGGCTTCATAGTTGGGAAAATCCGGCGCCGGTTTTTTCCAGGCTTCCAGAATGGGCGTCACAATTTCCCAGCCGCGTTCCACCATGTCGCGCCGCGCGTAGAGGGTCGAGTCGCCCAGCATGCAATCCAGCAGCAGCCGCTCGTAAGCCTCGGGCGGCTTCACGCCGAAAGACGAGCCGTAACGAAAGTCCATGTTGACCGAACGGATGCGCAGCGCCTGGCCCGGAAGTTTCGCGGCAAACCGCAAACTGATTCCTTCGTTTGGTTGAATGCGAATCACCAACACGTTTGGCTGCAAAGGCGAATCCGAGTCGGTGAACAGCCGATGCGGCACTTCCTTAAACTGTATCGCAATCTCGGTGATGTGTTTCTGCAGGCGCTTACCCGAGCGAATGTAAAAAGGAACACCGGACCAGCGCCAATTGTCGAGATAGAGCTTGAGCGCGGCAAACGTTTCCGTCGAGGAATTCGGATCGACGCCCGGCTCCTGGCGATAGCCCGGCACGGTGTCTCCCAGCACTATGCCTGGTCCATATTGTCCGCGCACCGCAAACTCATCGATTCGATCCGCCGGCAACGGACGCACCGATTGCAGCGCCTTGATCTTTTCGTCGCGCACGCCATTCGCCGATAGCGAGGCCGGCGGCTCCATCGCAATCAACGACGTGACCTGAAACACGTGGTTCTGAATCATGTCGCGCAAGGCGCCGGCTTTTTCGTAGTAGGCGCCGCGGCCTTCAACGCCAATCGTCTCGGCGTTGGTAATCTGAATGTGATCGATGTATTGCCGGTTCCACAACGGCTCGAAGATGCTGTTGGCAAAACGAAAGACCAGCAGATTCTGAACCGTTTCCTTACCGAGATAATGATCGATGCGATAGATCTGACTCTCGTCGAAAACCGCAGCCAGCGTTTTATTGAGCGCACGAGCGCTTTCGAGATCGCGGCCGAAAGGTTTTTCGACGATGATGCGCGTCCAGACTTTCTTTTTTGTTCCCGGTTTAGCCTTGGGACGTGCGATTCCGGCAGCGCCGAGTTGCTTCGCGATCACGCCAAAGTAATCAGGCGCGGTTGCAAGATAAAAAATGCGATTGCCTTGCGTATCGAATTCGTTGTCAATCTCTTCGAGTTTCGTTTTGAGTTTTTGATAAAGCTCGGCATCGTTCAAATCACCGTCGATGTAGAAGATTCGTTTAGCAAAACTTTCCCAGGCGGATTCATCCAGCGCATCGTCGCCAAACTCCTGGAGCGCCGCCTTCATTAGCGAGCGAAATTCATCGTCGCTGAGCGGCTGTCGGGACGTGCCCAGAATCGCAAACTCATTTGGAATGAGCTGCTGCTGCGCCAGGCGATAGAGGGCCGGCAGGAGTTTGCGGCGCGTGAGATCGCCCGTCGCGCCGAAAATGACGACCACGCATGGCGGCGCTGTCGCCTCGAGCCGCATGCCGGCGCGCAACGGATTCTCTTGAGCCTCAGTTGTAGAGGCCGGTTCTTCTTCTTTCTTGTTTGTATCGATGAGGGAAGGATAACACGATGCGGCATTTTGGAGCGCGGTGACTTGTCACCGCTTTCACCCGCGGCGGCCTGGCGCCGCGATTTTTTGGGCGTCACTCAGATAACGAAAGGCTACGGCGAGCCGCAGCCGACCAAAGCGCTGACCCGTCAGCGCACTCTATAGTTGGCCGAAGTGCGGATCGGATGATCTTTGGCGTAGGAGTAAGCGGTGTAAGCGGCGATAAGGTGACAGATCCATCCGAGCGTGCCGCCGCTGCCGATCCAAAAACCGGGCGTGATGATTAACCAAAGAATTCCCGCAAGAATGCGGCCGTTGTAAAGTTGACCAACTCCGGGAACGATAAGACTGAGAATTCCTGCCAGCATTGGATCGCGCATCGCTTTTAAATCCTCCAAGCGCGCTATACGACCAGGCACACGATTTTGTTCGCGAAGTTTCCCGGCGAGCATTGCCAGGCTGGAACTCGTGGGGCTAATGTCGTGACGGTTGAAGCGAAGGACGATCCACGAAATCACACGAAACGAAACTAAGATCAGTTCGTGCTAGTTCGTGTGCGTTCGTGGTTCGTCGATGCAAAGAAATCAAATCAGCATCTTGAGACACACCACTCCCTGCTGCCGTGAGGCGGCCGTTTTTATTTTCAATTATTGGCGTGCTGAGAGTAGCTGACGCGGTAACTATCAACGCAACAGATACGCTTAAGTGCCTACCGCCCTTGCCGCGGCTATAGGGGCGCACCTGCGTGTGCGCCCGCGGGCGGACACGTAGCTCCGCCCTTACAAACTAGCAACCGCTTTGTTTTTCTACACTCACAGCAAACCGAAAACCATCAGTAACGCCGACTGCGCCGCGCTTGAAAGCTGTTCTGCCACGCCACTGGTCGAAACGTCGCCCGGCACAGTCGGTACATCGCCCGGCGAGGTCGTGCTTGCTGATTCCGGCGGCGGGGGCTGCGGACCAGGTACAGTCGGAATGAGCCCAGCGAATGCCGAAGTAGACACAACACAAGTAAGGACTATCGTCATCAAGAAGCGTCTCATGTTTGTTTCTCCTTTGAGTTTTTGAGCATGCAAGAACTCTTACATCGGACGAGAATAGAGCAACTTCCGGAAGTTCTTGCAAGAGAGTCATGAGGCAACTAATATCCGCTTCGCATTTGCATGCTTTCGGACATTCTCATCGAAAGGTCTAGGTCTCATGAAGATAACCTCATCGAAATTGCGCAGGTTACACAGCACGGCTAACGAAGATGCCCTTGACCGATGCGAAGCCGCTTTGAAATTAAAAGATAAGGGCGATTGGGAGGGTGCTCAGGAAATTATGTACCCGCTATGGAAGCGGGTTGGAGAGCGTCCAGATGTCGAAGGTCTTCACGCCTCCGTTGCAGCAGAAGTCTTCCTCTCGGTCGGTATATTGACCTGTTGGATTGGTAGTAAGAGTCAGCTCAAGGAGGCACAGGAGACAGCTAAAGACCTAATTGGTGAGAGTATCAATTTTTTTGGGACCATCGGTGATTTGAAAAAAGTTGCTGCTGCTCGAGTTGAACTTGCCTACTGCTATTGGTGTCAAGGTGCCTTGAACGAAGCGAGAATCATGTTCAATGAATCGCTTGAAAAACTAACAACCCAGGGCAACACAAGAGCTAGGGCACTTCTAGGTCTGGCTATTGTTGAATGGTCGGCTAGTCGATACAAAATTGCATTAGGAATTCTGATCGATAACGCCATTCTTTTTAAAAAAGTCACCAACCACACCACGGCGGGAACGTACCACAATCAACTCGCCATCATCTTTCAGGAGCTGGCCAACTCAGAGAAAAGAAATGATTATCTTCTGCGCGCCCTAAGTGAATATCAACAAGCCGAGAATCATTTCAGATTGGCCCACAACACTGTCTTACGCGCGGATGTGAAGAATAACGTTGGGTTGCTACTTTACGAACTGTCCAGATTCAAAGAGTCCCGCGAGCACCTTGAGCAGGCCCGACGTTTGACGGCACATCTCAGAGATAAGATCGGCGTCGCACAGATCGATGACACGCGTGCGCAAGTTTTCATCGCGGAGAAAAAGTACAAAGACGCCGAAGCGGTTGCGAAGAACGCAGTGCGGGTTCTAGAGAAGAGTGGGCATCAGTGTCTGCTCGCTGATGCGCTCATCACGCACGGGATTGCCCTGGCGCGGCTCAAACGCACTGAGCAGGCGCAATTCACGTTTCAGAAAGCGATCGAGGTCGCGCATCAGGTAAGCGCACTCAATAAGGCGGGTCTGGCGGCTCTTACAATGATTGAAGAGATCGATGAGTTGGCGCCGGAGACTCTATACGTCGCTTACGATCGCGCGAGCGAGTGGCTGGCGCAGTCGCAGAGTCAGGATCTGTTGTTACGAGTGAATGCCGCTGCAAGAAAAGTTTTTTCGAAGCTGGGCGGCGAACCGAAAAGCGAAGCTGAGGGGACGGAAGACACGATTGAAGCGCTGCTCAACAAGCCGTGTGATTTGCCGACTGAAGTATTGAAGTTTGAAGGCAGTGTAATTCGAGAGGCGCTGGCCAAAGCGAATGGCAGCTTGACGCGCGCGGCGGCGCTCTTGTCAATGAGTTATCAGGCTCTGGCTTACATTTTGGAATCGAGACACAAGGATTTGTTGAAGGAGCGCTCTCCGATTCGCCGCCGCTCGCGCAAACCAGCGGCGACGGAAGAGCGCTAAAGGGCACTGGTGCAGTTCAGAATTCAAGCTCTAGCTTGCGTAGTTGCCAGCAGCAAGCCTGAAGGCTGAACTCTGAACGACCGGCCTCAAGCCGCATCAGTACTCGCTGACGAGTTGGATGGCCGAAGGTGCACGATAAGCGGCGTGTTCCTCGGTCCGCGGCCACTTTTGTTTCGACGGGAACGAAAGTTGTCGCGAGGGCGCCATGCAATAGGGTGAGCGTGGCGCCAAGGGACCGGCACAGGCGCCCTAGGTGCCGGTCTTGATTCTTGATCCCCAATGCCTTATCCGATACGGCACAAAGCGAGCTTCCGCAGCGCAGGGCGAACCCTATTTGGCAGTGATAAAGAATACGAGCCGATGCCAGAATTTTTGCATGAGTTGGAACTTCCCTTTTTAGGAAAGTTTCTTGACAAGCCCACTTGGCGGGCGTAGGGTCAAGCCGCGTAAGAATCTTTAACCGTTAACAGAAGTCCTGCTCCCGCTTAAGCCTCATTTCTGTTAGCTCTTGTTAGCAAGAGCCTCACTGCTCAATGGGTCCCGCTCCTGCTAATTCAATTTACATCGTACCGAATCGATTGTTACAAGGCGAAAACCCTCGTCTGCTTTGCTTTTCGATGGGAGCCAGAAATGAAAAAGACTATAGTTCTTTCCTTGTCCTTCATCAGTTTGGTCAGCTTGCTGTCGGGGTTTGCGTTAAGCAGGAGTTCACAAAAGGTGAGCATAAAGATCCACATCAAGGACCTGCCGGCGGATGGACTTGTCATCATTAAGCCGTCCGACCCATCCTTTGAAGTTAAGTTCGCAAGACAGATGGAAGGACGATCTAACAACATTGCCGATCGTATAAGACCCTTCTCAGTTTTCTTGGAGAATCGAAGCGAACAAACCGTAGTTGCATACATCATTCAGTGGTGTTTTACGCGACGTGATGGCACGAATGACTGTTACAAGGAAGCGTTTGCCGAGCCAAGGGCTCTGATGGAAGGCTCAAGCATTTCTGATAATGCAGAGGCACCGACTCGCAAAGTAAGGCCTGGCTCAGCACAATTCATTTCCCTGATCTCGCCTGACGCTGCTGGTCTTTTCCGAGTCCCTATTAGCCCAGACGAAGCCGAACGAATGAGGCAAGGATCCATGCCCGACATGGATGAAATTTTGGAAAGGTCTAACTTGGAGCTTACCAAATACACTGATGTTACTGTCGCACTCGATGGCGCATTTTTTGACGATGGCACTTTTGTTGGTGACGACACAAGTGGCTTTTTTGGTCAAATCAATTCGCAGGTTCAGGCAAAACGTGACCTTCTTAATGAGTTAGCCGTTGCAGCACCCGACAACTCAGGGGACAAAGCATTTGCGTATTTAGAGATTGTTGCAAACGAGCAAGCAGCCGCCATAGGCCCGAAGTCAACATCAGCCGATCACTACAGCTACTACAGAAAGTTTTACGCAAAACAGATCATATCAAGCTGTCGAGTGCTAGGTACCGAAAGAGGCCTTGCGATGGCGCTCGCTCCTAGCAAAAAACCGTGGCGTGTATTAGCTAAGAAACAGGATAAGGCCCGCTAAGTCTTTCCGAGGCCAACATGAATAAGACAAAGATTAAGGAGTCCCTGGAAGTAGCGACTAACGTTGCCGTCATCCTGGTTGCCGTTGTGCTTCTAAGCATGCTTGCACGGGTTTTCTTCAATGACCCCCCGAATGTCGAAATGCGAGCGGGATTGCAGAAAGGACAGAAGCTTGACAACTTGCTCAAGGGGATGAATGGCAACAAAAACCAGACCCTAGTTGTTGCCTTGAGCACAACCTGTCATTACTGCGAGGAGAGTATCCCTTTTTATAACCGACTAACAGAAATACAACATGAGACCAATAGCCCGGTAGCTATTTTTGCGGTGTTTCCTAATTCAGAAATTGAAGTGCGGGAATACGTGCGACGAGCAGGACTGAATATATCAACTACTGCTGAAACAAACTTTAAGGCGCTCAATCTGGTTGGCACTCCTACAATGATTTTACTTGATAGTAGCGGAGTAGTTCAGAACTTCTGGGTCGGCAAGCTTTCAAAAGATCAGGAGCAAGAGGTTATCGCTGCGATGGGCTTGAAGAGAGCATGATCGGTGTCGTGACTGTTACATGGGTTTGGACTAAAGGAGTTCCTCTATGAGTGGCGCAACTCAAGGCTTCGTAAAGTTCATGAGAGACAGGACCATTTGGCGAAATCTTATTTTTCTGTCGGTCATGCTTTTTGTGCTTCACATACTGGTTTCCAAGCCGACTTGGGCAAGTGAAATTGTCTTTTGCTTCGAAGGTCATGCCACGCACTTCACCGAGGCAAACTCTCCAGATGCAGGTGCGACCGCTGTGGGTCTTTGTGCATGTTATTCCGCTATTAGTGACACACTAACTCTTAGGGGCGGCGAAGCTGTTGCAAACGCTTACTGCTATAACTATCGCGTTTTCCAAGAGGCCTCGGTTGGCAGCGATGAGCTTTGGGAAGATATGAAGCTTCATGCTGAATCTACTTCAATGGGCACTGGTCTACAGATCGGCTGGGACACCAAATTTATCGGATGCGACCCCGGTGATACCGTGGTTCATTATCATGGGTTTGAACCGGAGAATTGCGATCCGCTTTGGTGGGCTGGCGGTTGTTCAGATCAGTTTCAGCAGTGCCCCTACGGCTATTGGAGCTTTACGGAGTGCGCGTGCGTCGACGATTTTTCACCAATCCTCGTGGACATTGCCGGCAATGGGTTTAATCTAACAGATGGTCCTGGCGGGGTGAGTTTTGATCTCAACAGCAATGGAGAAAAAGAGAAACTTTCGTGGACCGCTGGAGGCTCGGACGACGCCTGGCTCGCACTCGACAGAGACAGCAACGGCTTAATAGATAATGGAACGGAGTTATTCGGCAACTTTACACCTCAGCCTCAGCCCGCAGCCGGGGAAGAGAAGAACGGCTTCCTCGCTCTCGCTGAGTATGACAAGACAGCGAACAGCGGTAATGGTGACGGGCTATTAAACCAGGCCGATGCCGTCTTCTCATCGTTGCGCCTTTGGCAAGATGCGAATCACAACGGCGTCTCTGAACCGTCCGAGCTACAAACCTTGCCTGAACTTGGTCTCAAGACTTTAGACTTGGATTACAAGAAATCGAAACGCACTGATCCATTCGGCAACCGGTTTCGCTATCGAGCTAAAGTCAAAGATGTACACGATGCCCAGGTGGGACGCTGGGCCTGGGATGTTTTTCTTGTTCATTGACCGGCTTTATTAAGCGTCTCGCCTAGTCTCCCGACATCACGGGCACGCCTCTTAAGTTCGCTTCACGTCAGCCAGCTCCTCCAGGTGCTTAACGTCCGTCGTGGCTTTAATGAACTCTTCGTTCTCTGACGGAGCGTCTTCCGGCAACGCGGGAATAAACATCGACATGATCGGCATTATTTTCTTGTGGTGATCGTCCAGCGAGCCGAGTTTTGTCGAGATCACTACCGGCGGATGACGCTCGGTGAACGGCGCTTCCATTACTTTTACCGGATGGTCTTTCGGATAAAACCGGCGCAAGTATTTTATGAAAGGTTTGAACCTGCCTTTCTTGCTGTGCGTAATATCAAACACGAGCGAAGTGCCAAACCAGCCAATCTGCATGATCAAAGTGTCAATATGCGGATTGATGTCCTGATTGAGCGCGACAATCGTCGTCGCGTCAAATATCTGAAAACCGCCGGTATTAATTTCCAGACCGCAATTTGCCGCCATCGAATCAATGGACGAGATGGCCGGCAGGATGCGCACGTTTAAGCCGCGTCGCTTTCCGCGACGATAGATGTCCCAGGTGACGTCGTCGTAATAAGCCGGGTGTCCGTCGCCGACCATCACCACGCCCGGGCCGTTCTTCGCTTCATCCAGAATCTTGTTTGCCATTCTCTTGTAGATGTCGGTATCCAGCTCGCCCGTCCAATAGTCTTTGTCCATGTCGACGACCTGTTTGCAGTACTTCTGCAATTGCCGATGATACGAAGTGAGATGGAAGATGATCCTGGCCCGCTTAAACGCGTCGAGAGTTTCGAGGGTTGTTTGACTAAAGCCGCCGATTCCCACGCCGGTCAGTGCGACATCAAATGACTTTGAATTCTTTTTCATAGAGGCCTCAACTTTTCTCGATTAAGCGCCGACGATGAACTCGTGGCGATCGGGTTGAAGGTGAAATTTCATGAGGTCAGGTAAATTTGGGCCGCGGATGGTCGCGGAATCACGCCGATAAAAATCCAGGAAGTAAACAACGATTTCGCCTGTCGCGACTCGCGACTATTGTTTACCATCCATCCGCTTCACATCGACAATCTCGCCACGAAAGGTGCGGAGCATTTGTTGTACTACCGGATCTTTTTCCGCCGTCTCGCGCAAGCTTTGCTTCTCGCGTCGCTCGGTTTCTTCCTTTGAGATCGGAACATCGCCACCCGCGTCTCCAATCACAAAACGCACGCCCGTCTCCCGGTTGGTAATCTCTTTGCAAACCTCGCGCAGGATCTTGACGTTTTCGCTTTTGGCCAGCGTGTCGCGGAGGTGCCTAGCGTCAGACGCAAACTCCAGCCACAGCTCATCATCTTCAAGACGCACGTCGCGTGCGCCTTCGAGCGCGGTAACCAGAAACATCTTGCGCCTTTTCTCAAGCGCTAACTTGATCTGCTCGATCTCAGACAAGTCTGCCGTCGAACTCGCTGCGCCCAGTGAGTGAAGATTCTCGGCTTCAACGACAGGAGCGGCGGATGAACGCAAAACTGTTTGGTCCGGGGAGTCTTCAGTTGCAGTCCTCGCATCAGTTTCCAACGCAGTCCGGGTGGCAGCCCCGGCCGAGGCGCCGGACAAGGAAGCGCCGGCCGAGCTTCCCACCGCCTTCGCGTCTGGAGCGTGCTCAGTCGATGAGTTCGCTGAAGACCGGGATGGAGAAGGCGACTGTGACGCTCCAAGGGTTCTGCTTTTCGTTCCTGAAGAGGACGCGGAAGATGCGGATGAGCTAGCCGCGTTAGACGAGCCAGATAGCGCCTTGCCGGTGCGCACGGATTCTTCGAGCGTCGAGAGTCGCTCCATGAGTTGGCTGAGAGATTCCAGCCGTCGCATCTCCATCAATTTCACCAGGCCAACTTCCAGCTGGTAACGAGGATGCGCCGCCGACTTCAACAGCGTTTCCGTTTCCGCCAATGAATGAAAGAAGCGCACCAGATCAGTTTCAGAAAACAACGCTGACTGCCGCTTCAGTTCGTCGCGATCGCAGATGGCCGATTCCAACAATTCATCGCTGCCGGAAACTTTGGTAACCAGCAGATCGCGGAAGTGGGCCAGCAGATCGCGACAGAAGTTTCGCAGGTCGTGACCGCGCATGACTACGTCGTCTACCACCGCAAGCGCTTCGGCGGGTTGCTGGTTTGCGATGCCATTGATGATGCGAATTAGAATGTCCGCGCCGGCGACGCCCAGCGCCATCTCGACATCTTCTTTCTCAATCTTCGCGCCGGCAAAGCTGATTACCTGATCGAAAGCCGATTGCGCGTCGCGCATCGAGCCTTCGCCCGAGCGAGCGATTTCACGCAGCGCATCGTCGGGAACGGAAATCTGTTCGGCTTCGGCAATCAGGCGAAGTCGATCAAAGATCTTCGCGGTTGCGATCGTGCGAAACTCAAACTGCTGACAGCGCGACAGGATCGTTTCCGGAACCTTGTGGCGCTCGGTCGTAGCCATGATGAACACCACGCGCGGCGGCGGCTCTTCGATCGTTTTCAGCAGCGCGTTGAACGAACTGGTAGACAGCATGTGCACTTCATCGATGACGAAGATCTTGTAGCGATCGCGCGCCGGGGCGAAGCCAATCGAGCCGATGATCGTTTCGCGAACGTTATCAATGCCGGTGTGCGAAGCCGCATCGATTTCCTGCACGTCAATTGAACGGCTTTCGGAAATTTCACGGCACGACGGACAGGCATCCGGGTCGTCCGTGCGACAGGGAGAAGCCGTTGGCAGTTGCGCCTTATGACAATTCAGCGCCTTGGCGAGCAAACGCGCGGTGGTTGTTTTACCAACCCCGCGTGCGCCCGAGAAAAGATAGGCGTGATGAAGCCGCTGATGCTCGATGGCATTGCGCAAAGTGCGCGTGATTGGCTCCTGCCCGGTGACTTCATCAAAAGTCTGCGGGCGCCATTTGCGTGCGATTACCTGGTAGGTCATAAAGAAGAGGGATGAGGGATGAAGGATGAGGGATGAAAAGGACAGCGACGGCGAACCGTTTCATCCCTCATCCTTCATCCCTCATCCCGTCGATTTGGCCAGACTCCGGACTTACCCGCAACACACGCGCGCCTGGCTACCGTTGCTCCGTTCCCGGCCTGGCGGGGTTCACCGGCACTACGTTGTGCGGAGCCCGAAGTCTGATAACTTGTCAATACATTGCCGATTTGCGATTGCCAATTGCCGATTGGTCCCACCATTCCCTGCGCGCAGTCGGCTTCGAAAAGAGTCCAGGATGATTTTGGTCTAATCAATCGCCAAGCGCAAATCGGCAATCGGCATTTGGCAATCGCAAATGCATTAAATCTCTGTCTTGCGCTGTGCCAGCATTCTCAGCAGCCCGTTGATTGCGAGATGCAGCAGGACGTAAGCAATTATCGCAACAACAATCGGCAGTAACAACGTGTGGCCCTGATCAGTGCTGGGACTGGCAACGATGCCTTTAAACGGTCTGTAGAACGGGTCCGTCACCGCAACGATAAACTGAACAAAGCCGGCGCTGCTGCGAGCCGCCAGCAACGCCAGGAGGAAACGCATTCCCAACAACGCGTAAATTACGTAGAAGATGTAATCGATAACTTGCGAGACTCTCGCGGCGCCACGCCCGCGTTCCACCTCGCGCTCTGTATCGATTACTTCATCGACCGCTTTTGAACGAAACTGTCCCGCCACTTGCTGAACCCGCTGCGACTCACCGGCCACGGGAGCCTGCGCTTGTTCGGCAATCTCAGCCTGCACCTCGCCTTCAACCTGAGACTTTACCGCGTCATGTTGCACCGATCGTCTCGCTTCGTCAGCCGCTAGTTTGTCATCCATAGAACCTCCAGTTAGGACAGCCATTTCTGCCTCTCTCTATTTCTCAAGCATTATACTTTCGCCCACTTACAACGGACAGACAGGAATGTCTGTCCTACCTAAGTGCCATTGAAGCCAGTTCGCAGCTGCCGGATGTTTGCGCCGGGGAATTTTCCCGTCGCCTTGACGGTTTCCAGAAAGCGTCTGGCTTCGGGCAAAGATGTGCCTGCGTACACCGCCATGATTCGATGGGTCTCCGAAAGGTTTGTGATCTTTCGCTTGCTTATGTCCAGGTAGAATAGATTCTCCGGATCGGTGCAACGCGAGCTGAACACTTTGTGATCCGGAAACAATGCCTGCGCCGCCAATCGATCGCTTTCCGAAATGAAGACGTTACAACTGTCACCCGGCGCGTCAACGCTCCGCAGAATGATTGCGTAGAAGGGCACGGTATCGATAATCACCGCATCCTTCGGCACGCGAAACGGCAAATCATTCGCCTGGAAAGTGACGCTGGTTCTGCACGCAACCTGCGGGTTGCCGCAAATAGCTGCTCTCTGGCGTGAACGCGGCGCATGTGATTGACCAGCGGCGCCGTCCGCAAGCGCGCCTGCCGTGATCAAGGCAAGAACGCAGGTGAGAACCACCTGCGTTAGAGGGTGGTTTTGCCTCATCTGCCGCCCGCCAACGCAGGCGTTTATGACTTGCTGAGTACTCATCTTCATCGTTTTTGATTCTGGCGGAGAGGGTGGGATTCGAACCCACGGAACGGTTTCCCGCTCACAGCATTTCCAGTGCTGCCAATTCAACCACTCTTGCACCTCTCCAAGGAAGGGATGAGGGCGGAGGGATGAAGGATGAACAAGAAAAGACGCGTCTTATTCATCCTTCATCCCTCATCCTTCATCCCTTTCAAACTGGCG
>Ga0137410_10000205_pt1 | contig 41532 bp, 27 predicted proteins | sample CZODoug1_16funga_FD_108878 | JGI IMG/M metagenome (GOLD analysis project Ga0137410, IMG submission 108878) | Vadose zone soil fungal communities from Angelo Coast Range Reserve, California, USA - CZODoug1_16fungal (Illumina Assembly) | ecosystem: Environmental > Terrestrial > Soil > Vadose zone... | reverse complement strand
TAGACGACTGGTCGAGCTGACCGGTCACTTTCACGTCCTTGCCTTCGAACTTGCCGGCCTGTGCCTGGTCATCGAGTTGGTAGTCGGTGCCGCCAGTGTGCAGCACGAGCTTGCCCCCGGCCTTCATGATGCTGCCCACGAAGCTACGCTGGGCGTCGGAGGACGAGGAACTGGACGACGGGGTGGCGCTGGGTTGCTGTGCGCTTGGAGCCTGTGACGGGGACGCGGACGGATCCGGCGTTTGTGACGGCGTGCTCTGACCGAAAGCGGCCGGGAGCATCACCATGGCGAAAACTGCGATCAGAATCAAGCTGGTCTTCATCGTTATCTTTCCTCCGTTGGTAAGTGTCAGCGAAATTCGCTTCTGTCGCATCAGAAGCACGGTGTTTGCCAGAGTAACAGCCATGCAGTCTCAACACCTTGGAGGCGCTTTGGCAGCGCGTTGCGCACAGGACTGCGTAACTCGGGGATTTATGCTGGGAATTCCTTCGTACCGCAAAACATGTAGACAGCAAATTTGTAGAAGTCCGGAGTGGCCTATTCTCTTCCATCGGGATTATTCGCGTTGCGCAGTCGCCTTTTTGATCTGTTCCGAAGGCCAACCGTTCGTAGGAGTCTCCTAGGAAGCACCTTTCACGAAGGTAAGTGTAGTTGTGGGCACAGAGACTGCCAGGTCCCCGGTGATTGCGCCCCGCGCGTGCAAGTTCTTGAGCTTGGACAAAAGCGCCGAAGTGACCTGTTGACCTTTGGTGACGAGTAGCGCTCCCTCGCTGGTGCGGACCTCCTGCTGGATGATCATTCCGGTCGCAAGCAGTTCGATTCGGCACTGTCGTATTTCACCGTCTTCGGCGTTCGGATCCAATTCCACCAGGGCGTGGAAGAACTCCGGACTGAAATTCTTATTTTGGCGAGACAGAAAATGTACCGCCTCGTTGCGCGATGTCCCTTTGTGGATGAGTTTTTCATAGGCCAATGTGAGCCGGAGTATTTCCGTCCCAGTACGCATGTCGGCCATGTCAGGGTTAACGTCTTTGGACTCCGTAAGCGGCCGGTTCTGGTGTTCAATCATTCTCGCGATGGGCTCGAGGCGGGGGATTTTTGAAAGCAGTTCATAAGCGACCGTGGGGTGTGCGTCGTATTGAGCCTGCTCGTTTGCCGACAGCTCCGCGCCTTTGTATACCGCTTCGATGGTTTCCGGAGGCAGGGTTACGCAACCTAATTGTGACAACATGGCGGCGACCTCGTACTGCCAGACATTGGCCAGTTTCATCGAGGTAACGATGTGATGGATGTAGCGGCGGGCGCGCTCGGCGCGTCCAAAGGCTGCGGGATTGACCAGGCTGAGCACTTCGGTCAACACTTGAATGCTGCCGCTCAAGGTTTGTTCCAAAAGTTGCTTTTCGGCGATGATCATACGATACTGCACCAGAGCCGCAGTCAGTGTCTTAGCCAGCGTTTCTTTGCTGCAGGGCTTGTTGAGGAAACGGAAGATGTTGCCTTCGTTGATGGCGTGGATAGCCGTATCCATATCTGCGTTTCCGGTAAGCATGACGCGGATCGTCTCCGGCGATTGAGCTTTGATAGCGCTTAACAACTGAACTCCATCCATCCCCGGCATTCGCATGTCGGAAACCACGACCGCGTAGGGCCCGTTGTCATTCACGAGTTTCAGCGCTTCCCGGCCGCCCACGGCAGTTTCCAGCAGAAAATCGCGGCTCAAACTGCGCCGATAACCGTCCAGAATGTTGAACTCATCGTCCACTAGAAGAATTTTTTCAGCCATGATGCTCCCCTTATCTCAGGAATTTCTTGACTCGTTTTGTCTGGGCACAAAGCGTTATTCCCTCACCCCTATGGCGGTGTCCACTTCGACTCCGGTGCAGCATTTCTGTCAGCCATCCGGCACGGCGCGCCAATCGCGCAAAAAGAGGCTCTCTCACAGCATTCCATCGACTCAGCGTGCTCCACGAATCAGTTACTTACGGTCTCTCCCTCTCGGAGCTTTGAGAGTGGGTCCGCAAGCACTCTGGAGTAACTCTCCGCTTAGGCCGATGACTCTTGTAGCCAGGACCACAAGCGCGATTGGCTCAGTAAACGGCTGCGTGAGCCGGAACACGTGTGTTGCTCGACATTAGTGCCGGCTGAAAGGAACGCAAGGAATGCAAGGCGCCAATTCACTGACCCCGACTTCATCTTCCGCGCCGATTAAGAACACCATCATTGTGGGGATGATTGGAGTGATCGCGTTATTAACGATCGCGCAGTGGACTGCTAGTACAGTTCACAAACACGTCAAAATTGCATCGCATTGTCTCTTTCCCGCAGCGCTCAAGAGTCAGCAAGCCACCACCGCCTTCCAAAGAATGAATAGCGACTATAGCGATGCGGTTGGGATGCAGAAGAAAGAAGCACTGGAAAATGCCGGCCGGGAGGCCGCAACGGCGTTGTTATCGCTCGACAACGCAGGGGATCTCATGGAGTTCCACTCCGGGCGCCATCAACAGATTATCTCTCTGATGCGTCGAGTTGGTGACCTACAGATGAGGTCAAAGGTGCTTTCCAGGGCAGCCGCAAACGCCAACGGTATTCCGCCGAGACAAGAAGACTCAGCGGATCTATCGCGTGAAAATAAAGCGGTTCAGACGTCCCTGGAGATGTTACAGAACGACTTGGCGAGCGACTTCAGAGCTGAACTGGCCTTGATTGACAAGCTGTTATGGATTCAGGGAATGTTTGAAGCAGCGCTGCTTGTCAGTGTAATTACCGCCCTGTTCTTCCATAGTCGCGCGTTAATTGCCTCCACCGCCCGAAACCTGGGAGATGTGGTCTTGCGCCAGGCTCATAGGGAGACCCAAATCCTTCTGAATTCGGTTCCGTCGTTGTTGATTGGATTGGACGCGCAGGGTCAAATTCGACAATGGAACAAAGCGGCAACGATGATTTTGGGATGGGAGGAAGCTGCTGTCCCAGGCAAGACTATGGATCAGTGTGGCGTCAAGTGGCTCACGCCTGACATCAGTGCCCGAGTAGGGGCCTGCGTCCAAGACTCGCCTGGCGAACGTATCGACGATGTCAAGTTAGAAAAAAACGGAACAACCCGTTTCCTCGGCCTCAATGCGCTTCGACTCAATACGGATGGCGCCGCGGGGATTCTCGTCGTCGGCGCCGATATCACCGAACGCAAAAAGGGTGAGGACGCACTCCTTGAAGCAGAGCGGAAGTATCGCGGGATATTTGACGAAGCCATCGTGGGCATTTTTCAGAGTACCCCCGGCGGCCGCTTCCTGAGCGTGAACCGCGCCATGGCTCGCATCTTCGGCTACGATTCGCCAGAAGAGATGATCGCGAGCGTCACCGACATTCCCCGGCAGCTTTACGTCGACCCTAAACGTCAGGCGGAATTCGCGCTCGTGATGGACAGACTTGGAAGCATGCTGAGCCTGGAATGCGAGGCGTTTCGCAAGGATGGCAGCAAGATCTGGATCGCCTCCAGCGGGCGTGCGGTTCGAGAGAACCGCGTAGTGGTCCGCTATGAAGGGATGACCGAGGACATCACCCAACGCAAGCTTTTGCAGACCCAGCTTCTTCAGGCCCAGAAGCTGGAATCCGTGGGGCATCTTGCAGCCGGCATCGCACACGAAATCAACACTCCGACGCAATATATCGGAGACAACGTGCGGTTCTTAAAGGATGCTTTCCAGGATCTGAAGAACTTGCTGGCGAACTACGAACAGCTGTCGGTGGCGGCCAACGGCAATTCCCTATCGCGCGAAACCGTGCAGGAAATCGCGGCCGCGGTGGAACGCGCGGATGCCGATTATCTGCTGGAGGAGATCCCAAAAGCCATCGAACAGACACTCGAAGGTGTAACCCGGGTGTCGACGCTCGTAAGCGCCATGAAGGAATTCTCTCATCCCGGCACGAAAGAAAAAACGCCCCTGGACTTGAACCATGCCATTGAAAGCACCATTACGGTGGCACGCAACGAGTGGAAATACGTGGCTGACATGGAAACCGACTTCGACCCTGCATTGCCCCTGATCTCTTGTCAGCCCGGCGAATTCAACCAAGTAATTCTGAACCTGATCGTCAATGCCGCGCACGCGATTGGGGATGTTGCCGGAAAAGGAGGTCCAGAAAAAGGAAAGATCAAGGTGCAAACCCGCAATTGCGAGGAGTGGGTCGAAATCCGAATCCAGGATACGGGCTCGGGAATCCCGGTACACGTACGGGCCCGGATCTTCGATCCCTTCTTCACGACCAAAGAGGTTGGCAAGGGAACTGGGCAGGGCTTGGCCATAGCACGCTCCGTGGTGGTGGACAAACACCAGGGAACCATCCACTTCGAAACCGAACACGGGAAGGGCACGACCTTTATCATTCGCCTCCCTAAGGAAGGCAACGCAGTTGCAGCCATGGCAGCGACCGTATGAAACGGATCCTGTTCGTGGATGACGAAAGCAAGATTCTCGACGGCATCCGACGTACGCTGCACGCAGACCGGCAACGTTGGGACCTTCAGTTTGCGGTCGGCGGCGAAGCCGCCTTACTAGCCTGTGAGGCAGGCGCCTTCGACGTGGTGATTTCCGACATGCGGATGCCCGGCATGGATGGCGCCACGCTTCTTGGCCACATTCGCGACCGCTATCCAAGCACTGTGCGAATTGTACTTTCGGGATATTCCGACGGCGGGTTATCAACCCGCGCGGTGGCCGTCGCACATCGCTTTCTCACCAAACCGTGCAATGGAGGCGACCTACAGGCGACGATCGAAAAAGTGTGTGTCCTACAGGACTTGTTCGCTACAGCCGAGCTCCGACGAATCATTGGATCGATCGGTGAACTGCCCTCCCTTTCAGCGACCTACGCGTCCCTTCTCCAGGCGCTGAGAGACGAGAACACTTCCATCCTCGAAGTGGCGGAAATCCTCGAGCATGACATGGGCATGTCGGCCAAGGTGTTGCAGATGGTGAACAGCGCTTTCTTCGGTTTGGCCCAAACCGTGACCACGGTGAAGAGTGCTGCGTCGTTTCTCGGAATGGAAACCATCAAGAACCTGGCTCTTGCTTCCGAGACCTTCCGGGCGTTTGTTCCGGACTCGCGGATTCCGCCATCCGTTTGCGAGTCTATTCAACGACACACCCAAAGCACAGCCGCCATCGTCGCGGTGCTCCCGGTGGACCGAAAAATTCGCGACGTTTGCGTCGTGTCCGCCCTTCTTCACGATATTGGAAGACTCGTCTTGGCCAGCAAAATGCCTGACCAGTTCTGCGCGATTCTCGCACGTGCCAGCGAACGCGGGTGCGAGCAATTCGAAGCCGAAGAGGAAATACTGGGAATTTCACACGCAGAGATCGGTGCGTACCTGCTTGGATTGTGGGGTATGCCGAACCTTGCGGTTGAGGCCATCGCGCACCACCATCGTCCTACTCGCATACCACACACCGGTTTTGACAGCTCAGTTGTGGTGTATGTTGCCGACCTGTTGGCGGATGAGTTGGAGGCTCATCCCCTGGACACAAAACATGCGCTCAAGGAGTCGGATCGAGCTTGCCTGGAGGCATTGGGGATGCTGGATCAGTTTCAAGAATTTCGTGACTTGGCGCGGTCAAGCGGCCACTGACATCCAAAGCTTGCGTAAGAGCGAGTTTCCTTCCGGGCCAGTTCCGCAGATTGGTTGGATAAGCGGATAAAGGGAAATAGAACGCAAGCGCTTACCGGTGGCATGAAGTCAACGAAAATTCTCCAGCAACATGATGTGGCTCGCCTCGCTCCCCGGCACGTCGAAGACGACCGAAGTACCGTCGGCTTTCGCTCCGAGCCAAAAGGGATTCTCCTCCAGAACGGCCAAACTCTTGATTGTGAGGCTGGAGAAATCAAAGAAACTCAAGGTTGGAGCAGACTGAGGTCCGGAGGCTACAAAAAAGATTCCCTTGTCTGAGACCGCCCAGGCAGCCCAGTCCGCAGGCTGAATCCTTGGAAACACGGGCGCCTCGGGACCGCCTCCGACTGGAATTCTCCAAAGCTCTGGTCCGGGATCGCGGTGCTTTGCGTAGTAAACGTTGTGGTCGGGAGCTTCCCAGGCGGCGAATCCTCCCTGGGTTGTAACTTGAACGGGCGCACCGCCGGTGGAAGGGACCTTCCACACCTGCCAACTGCCCGAGCGGTCGGAGGCAAAGTAGATCCAGGCGCCATCGGGCGACCAGCTGGGAGCGGGATTGTTGAACCGGTCCTGCACCAGCGCACGAGGCGCGCCACCACCTACATTCACGACAAAAATGGCTCTGGGCTGCTGCCATTCCGGCCCCAGGCCTACGTCGAACACAACTCTTTTCCCGTCGGGAGACCAGCGCGGAGAGCCGGCAGTACCGACCGCAGTGAGTTGAATCGGATTCGCACCATCGCGTTCGCTTACCCAGATGTCCATCCCGCCTGCTCGGTCGGACATATACACAAGTCGCTTGCCATCGGGGGAAATCTGGGGCCCTGCGTTCTGTCCCCCTAAAGAGGTTACGAGGCCGCGCGCATGGTGTGCGGAAGGATTTAAATCAATTTGCTCGATGCTTCGAGCGCTACTCATGCGCAGATACGCCAGGCGAAACCCTCTTCTGGCAACGGCGGGGTTCCAGGCCGGAGATCCCGCCTCGACAATTCGCGTAGGAATGCCACGCGAGACGGGAACGCGCCATAAACTATCGACGTCGGACTCTTTGGCTGCGAATAGGATCGACGAGCCATCTGCTGTCCAGACGGGAGGGCCGTCCACCTGTCGTGGATCGGTCTCCAGCCGTCGAACCTCGCCTCCAGCAGCCGACATCAGCATAATGCTCGAGGAATACCCATCATTGTTCGTACGCACGAAGGCGATCTGAGTTCCATCAGGCGAAAATGACGGACCCCAATCGTTTTCCAACTCCGTGGGCATTGTTACCTGTCGAGTCTTGCCGTCTTCTACCGACAGTAGAAAAATTGCAGACGTTTTCTGCGAAATCCCGGCTACTAAAGCGATGGTTGTTCCATCGGGCGCCCAGTCCAGCTTCGCGTCTTTCGAACCCCGGCACGTAAAATAGAGCCGCTGCAACGTGCCACCGTGCGCGGGAACGGTGTAGATTGTCCGCCCGTCATCGGAGAGTCGCGAGAATGCTACCGAACGGCCGTCCGGCGCCCACACTGGACAACAATCGCTCGCGCTGCTCGTAATCTGGGTTAATTCATCGCCGCCGATTTGCTTGACCCAAATCCCGGATATCCCCGGCACGAAACCGTTGCGCCGAAAAGCCACGCGGTTGCCATCCGGCGAAAATGCCGGATCGCTCGTCGCGTCGGAAAGACTCGTGAGCAGGCTCGGTGGATGGACTCCCGCCTTTTCCGCAGCCCGCTTTTCCGCCCCGCCACCAGAACGAAGGATGTCCCGAATGCCGATGTTCACGAGCACCCACAGCCCTACCACAACAATTACAGCGACCAGGATCAGCCTTCGTAACGGTCGTCTCTTCGGCTGATCGGCAATCGTCTCAAGACTAGAAAACACGGTGATCGTCGGAACCTGAGGGGAAGGTGAAGCCGGTGGCTCGGTCCGCCCGGCTAGCGGTTTCGGAAGCTCCGCTGACGGCGCCGCCCCTTCCACAACTTTCGTTGGCGTAACCTTTTCGACCGCTGCTACAAACCTGTATCCCCGCCGCGGCAGGGTCTCGATGTACTTGGGATCTTCGGCTGAATCACACAAGGCGTCCCGGAGTTTGTTCACGGCGGCGTTGAGACCATGATTGAAATCGACAAAAGTATCGCCCGGCCAGAGCTCGGTCCTCAATTCTTCGCGGGTGACCAGCTGTCCGGGACGGGAGATGAGGACCGCCAGAATCTCAAAGGGCTGTCCGACAAGCTTGATCCTGGTTCCGTGTTTCCAGAGCTCATGGGTGTGAAGATCGACCTCGTACGCCCCGAAACGCACTCGAACGGAACTGTTGATCTCTGTCATTTCTCTAAGTTTGATTCATTACACTACGTGCGGCCTATTCGCAAATTCCTCCGTCAAACCGGAAAACGCATGGAATGAGCATTTTAACGGATGACCTCCGATGTGGCCAGAAATGAGTCTTCTTCCATTGAGGTAATCGCTCGAAAACTGCACTTTGCACCCAGTCAGCCCGCACCGCTAAAGAAATTCTGGCCCGGGCCGGAGGGTGATTATGAACAAGAACGGTTCTGTAAGGCGAAGTGCAAGACAAATTTCGGTCCAATTTGGATGGTGGACCTTGGGTGTGGCGATCTCCTGTGCGGCCGCTGCTCAATCCAGCTTTGCCGGGGACCAGGCCGCCGAACAGTGCAGCCTGGCGATTGTCACCCGGCAGCCGATCGGGTCCGCTGGAATCTGCGACCCAAAAACAGTACGGACGTTGGCACGGAACGGACATGTCTTCGAGGAGAATCAGCTGGGGATCGTGTCGATGCTCGGCATCGGCCCGGATTACGACCCTCAAAAAGCGTTGCAATGGTTTGAACAGTCGGCGCGCAAAGGATACGCTCCCGCGCAGGTCAACCTTGGCGTCATGTACGCCAAGGGCTGGGGAACCACCCCTAATCTCGGCGCTGCGCTGCGATGGTTCCGTGAGGCCGCAGGCCAAGGCTATCCTCGCGCTTACTACAACCTCGGCATTCTCTATATGCAAGGGCGAGGCGTACGGAAAGACTACGCTGAGGCACTTCGCTACCTGCGCAAAGGAGCCGAAGGCGGAGATTCCGGAGCGCAGACCGATCTGGGTTATTTGTACAGCGAAGGACTGGGGATGGCTCGGGACCCAAAGACCGCTGCGATCTGGTATCGCAAAGCAGCGAACAGCGGAGATGCCATGGGGGAAAACAATCTTGCAGACCTCTACCTTCGTGGCGAGGGCGTTGAGCAAAATGACGCCGAAGCATTCCGCTTGTTCCAGCAAGCCGCCTCGCAGGGACAAACCAGCGCACGGATTAAGCTCGGCTACATGTACTCCGTGGGACGTGGCGCTGGAAAAGACCTGGAGACCGCCTGCGCTTGGGTCACCGCTGCCACTCTCGCCGGCGACGAACGCGGTCGTGATCTGCTGCACTCGCTGGAGACTCAGCTTTCGGCTCCACAACTAGCGAATGTCCGAGAACGGGCGCACAAACTAAATGCGGAATCCGAGGCACAACTTTCCGCGAAGGCTCTGCTCCCGTAAGTCCGAATGACCGCTGCCGCTGAGCTTCGGAATGCGACGCAGAAATCGTTAATGTTGACCTCAGCATCCCAACTACCCGGCTGCGATTGTCCATTGCAGCAGGGCGTTGCGGGAAGTTAGAAAATCGTTATTGTGAATTGGTAGCCTAAGTGTACCGCCGCGAAAACGAGCGTCATAAGCTCATTGCAATCGAGAACTTCCGCTCTGACGTAGGTAATTTCCCAGATTTCATAGCACGATCTTTCCTTCGACTCTGCGATTGAGGATTTCGCTTCGAGTAAGCCGTTGTCTTTTCGAACACGCTCTCGCAACCTCGATCGGCATTGCTTGACAAACCCGAAACTGGCTTACTATACTCGCGCGCAGCGGATAAGTAACTCGATTTAGTTGAGGCGTGGGAGCCACAAATGAAATCCAGTGTACGTCGTCGTTGCCAATCGCTGTTGTTCGCCTGTATGTGTTTGGCAACCAGCGGAGCCTTTGCGCAGTATGGCGCCAGCATTCAGGGAACGGTCACTGACAATAGTGGCGCCGTCGTCGCGGGGGCAAAAGTAACGGTAACGAATGAGCAGACTGGCGTGGTCCAGAACACCGTAGCCACAGACACCGGTTTGTATCGAATTTCAGGACTGCCGCCTGGCAGCTATCAGGTCACAGTGGAAGCTCCCAGTTTCAAGGCCAGCACTACCGACAAGTTGGCCGTATCCGCCGAGACGGTCCGGGGCCTAAACGTGACGCTCCAACCGGGACAGGCTACCGAGACAGTAAATGTGTCGGCTGAGGCCTCTGGGGTCCAGTCTGAAAATGCAAACATTGCGGGCGGACTTACCGCGAGGCAGGTTCAAGAACTGCCGCAGTTTGGCCGCGATCCCTACGAACTGTTACGGCTAGCACCCGGAGTATTTGGGGATGGTGCTCGTAACGCGACCGGCCAGGCACAATTATTCCCTAATGGCGGCGGTCCGGGTGGTTCCAACAATTCTGTCTACCAGGTGGAAAACCAGACGCAGGTAAGTGCCAACGGCCAGCGCGTCTCCGGGAACAACTTCCTGATCGATGGAGTGGATGTCAACAGCTTGACTTGGGGCGGGGCTTCAGTGGTTACGCCGAATCAGGAGTCCGTTTCAGAAGTTAAAGTCATCTCGACCAGTTATTCGGCGGAGGATGGCCGGAACTCGGGCGCGCAGGTAAAGGTGGTTTCCAAATCTGGGACAAATCAATTCCATGGAAGCGCTTTCTTCAAGTACGGAGAACCTGGGCTGAACGCTTTCAACAAGTTCAACGGCTTCGTCAGTGGCTTCGAACCAGCGCCCACCTCGCGAGTCAGCAACAAGGCTCGTAACTACGGGGGCAGCATCGGCGGCCCCCTCGTAAAAGACAAGCTATTTTTCTTTTTTTCGATTGAGGGACAACACAACAATGTCAGCGATTCGAACATAGGCTATGTGGAGACACCGGAATTCCGCGATGCACTCATCGCCGCTCGTCCCGGAAGCGTGGCCGCTCTAGTCCTGGCGTCGCCCGGAGTGGCTCCTCAGATCAAGCAGACGTTTGGCGGGTCCTGTAGCGACATTGTCAGTTATGACCCTGTAAACAACCCCGGCATCTGCCAAGTGATTCCTGCCGGCGCGGGAACCCAGGGAGGCCTTGATCTCGGCTCCCCCGTGCCGATCACGGACCCCGCAGATCCTTATGTTCCGTTGAGCTTCTCTTCAAATCAAATGGGCAACAGCTTTAACGGAAATGGACTGGACGGCATCCCGGACGTCGTTCAGGTTCTTCTGGCCGACCCGGCGCATCACTACGGGACGCAATACAACGGCCGGGTCGACTACCAGCGTGGAAACCATCTATTCGCGGCCAGCACATACATCACTACCGCCGACAATCTAACTACATCCAACGATCAATTCCGCCCAATGGGCGCCGTGCTCAACAAGCCCACGAATCCATCCGGCACTTTGTTATGGAACTGGACGATCTCGCCGACTCTGTTGAACGAGGCTCGAATCAATTTCAGCCGCTTCAACTATGACGAGATCAGCACCAACCAAACGGTGAACTTCGGGATCCCGGAGGTCCAGGTAGAAGGACTCTTCAACACCGGTCCACGCCTCGATTTTGGCGTGAGACGCGGAAACAACACTCCCGGCGTGCTTTCGCAGAACACCTATGCATTTCGGGACACGATCAGCAAGGTCATCGGAAGACACGCGCTGAAGTTCGGTTTTGAAGTGCGCAAGGAGCAAAATAACAACAACGAGATCGGGCTGGCTCGGCCGGTGTATTCCAATGTCAGGCTGTGGAATTTCTTCAACAGCGCTCCCATCTTTGAAGGTATTGACATCAATCCGCAGACTGGGCTGCCCGATCCGACCCAGCGCTATTTGCGAACGGGGGACTATGCTCTCTTCGGGCAAACTGACTGGAAAATACGCCCGAACCTAACTCTGAACCTGGGCCTGCGCTGGGAATACTACACTCCGATAACGGAGAAACAGGGCAAGCTTACGCAGCTGGATATTGGCCCGATTGACAACCCCAGCCCAGTCATTCGGGTGGTGAGTGAACTCGCACCGCCGGACCGAAATAACGTTGCGCCCCGGATTGGCTTTGCCTGGAGTCCAGAGAAATTCAACAACAAGATGGTCTGGCGCGGTGGAGTCGGCGTCTTCTACAACCGCTTGGAAGGAGCCGCCTTCGGACCAATGCGTGAGAACCCGCCCTTTCACGCCGCGTTCGGCTTCTGTTGTGGAACCTCATCGCAGGACTTTGGCACGCCGTTCCTTAACGGGATCATCCAATACCAGTTGGGCACCACCAATTCACCGCTCAGCTTCCCTGTCAATCCGTTATTAGCAGTGGGGGTCGACCCAACTACCAACTTCCCTCTGAGCTGCCAGTCCCTACCCGTCGGGTGCAATGTTCAGGTCTACTCCACGCCGTCCAAACTGCCCAGCCCGTACACTTATGTGTATTCATTGGAAACGGAATACGAACTGGCGCCGAGAACCACTTTCACGCTCGGTTATAGCGGAAGCCTTGGGCGCAAACAGCTCCGTATTTACGATCGGAACCAGGTGATCGATGCGCTGAATGCGCCGGGTATTCCGGTCAACCCGAACTTCTTCATCTCGCCCGACGTGAATTCGAACTACAATTCTCTGAACACACGTTTCGCGAAAACATTCAACAACGGCTTTCAGTTTGACGCAAAGTACCGCTGGGCACGGAGCATGGACCAGAGTTCTTTTGGCGCACCCAACGCAGCCGCGAACGAAACCTTCCCGCGCGACCTTCGAACGGAGTACGGCCCCTCGGACTATGACGTTTCCCACTATTTCGTAGCGTATGGTATCTGGGAACTCCCCATTTTTCGTGGCCGTCACGACTTCCTTGGCAAGGCGCTCGGAGGCTGGCAGGTCACTGGCATCTTTACGGCCCGTTCTGGTTTCCCGTGGACGCCGACTGGCGGATGTAACAGAACACCGGGCAACGAATTCATCTGCCCCTTCCGCCCGGTAACGTTCACCGGCGGCAATGGCAATGATTTCTCTAACGATACATTCCTCAGGCCCAACGGCAATTTCCCTGGTGGCGGATTGAATTTCTTCACGCTATGCAGCAATGGAGGAGGCGGTGCCACTTGTGTCCCCGCCATTGGCCGGAACTCTTTCCGCGGACCTCGCTATCAGAGCGTAGACATGACCGTCGGAAAAAACACCTCGTTGCCATTCTTCTTTGGCGAACAAGCCAAACTGGAGTTTCGCGCGAATTTCTTCAACATCTTCAACAAACTGAACCTGGCTCCATTTGGCTTTAACACGCCCAGCACGACCATCGACGGGCAATACTTTGGATCGGCAGAGCCGAGTAATGGCGGGTTGGCTGGCCGGGTTGTCGAGTTCCAAGCGAGACTTAGCTTCTGATCTGCTGTGGTGGCCAGGCGCGCACAAAGCAGCGTGCAGAATTATAAGATGGAAGTCAAACCGAACTGAATACGATGGAGTCGCTCAACCGCCACTCGGGTGGAAGCCGGCTTTCTCCATCGCGGTCCGCGCCTCTTTGTTCTTTATAAACGTTTCCCAGACAAATCCCGTGCGTTTGTTCTCGGCCATCAGCATAGTAATTCCCACGTCGATGCCGATTACATCTGGGTTATACCAATTCGTGAGCGGATTGAACGCGTCCACGAAGCCGTAACGCCCCCAGGCTCCTTTGTCGCCGTAGCGGCTGCGAATGTTGCGCAGTACCTTGATGCAATCGTCGTAGAGAAAAGGTAGAGAGCCACCAGCGGCGCACGGAACCACGGTGCCGTCGATGTCGCCCTGTTCTGGAGGGCCTCCCCATGCGGTATAACCTTTCGCACTATCGGAAGCCGTAATGCCCCAGAGGCCGTCGTTGTAATCGCTAAAGCGATCGTGCAGCGCAAGGCAGAATAACTTGTGCGCCTTAGTAGCCTTTACCGAGTTTTCGAAATAGTCCGCGTACGCATCGCGTTTCCCGCGAAAGTCGTACCAGGCTTGTGAATACTGATGCGTGAAGATGGGGTCGTTGCCGGAGATGTACTCAATGCCCTGATACTTGATCACCGGACGCGACCAGGCTTTCCAAGTCTCCGGGGACACGGGATGAGTCGGCGAGCCGATCGCCAGCAGGTAGATCATCATCAGTTCACAGTAATGTTCCCAGCGAGCTTTGAGGAATCCGCTCTCCGGAAGCCAACCCATGGAGAACGTCTGGCCGCCGTTTAGCATCCAGGGCCAATCTGCACGCTCGTAAATTTTTGTTGCGAGGTGTTGGATTTCTGCGTCGTGGAAATGTTGCCGCGCCGTCAATACGCCGCAAAGCAGTAGCGAAGAGTCGATCGATGAGAGTTCACACTTCCATCCTCGCTGGCCTGTGTTCATATCGACAAAGTGATAGAAAAAGCCATGCTCATGCGGCATTTTGTGCCATAGGAAACGAAGTGTCTTCCGGACGCGGTCGACAATCTCGCTGCTCTTGCGATAACCGCGGCGATCGGCGATGCACAGAGCGGAGAGTCCGAAGCCGGTGGACGCGATGCTCGACATGGGACGCGAGTCATTGCCGTTAAGCAATGCCCGATCCCTCACCTGCCCGGTGGACGGGCTCGCTTCCTCCCAGAAGAATTCAAAACTGGCGCGCTCGACGTCGTCGAGAAACTGGTCATCGCCGGTTTCATGAGCGGCGGCGGGCGTTCCTATGGAGAGTCCCGTAGCAGCGTTACTGCTCAACCATACGCTCGCCCCTGCAAGGCCGCCGATACGGAGTAACTCTCTGCGCGTAACTTTGTAATCTTCCGCCATAGACCATGCCGGCATTAAGGAATGATTTCTAATTCGGCGGGCGACCCGTGTGCTGAGTCGGGACTCACCCACAATGTGACGTGCGCGCTTTCGGCGGCAAACTGATTCTTGCCGTTCCAGATTGCGAAAACTTCGGGGCCAAGGCTAAAACTCACATTCTTAGTTTCGCCCGGCGCGAGCACGATGCGCTGAAAACCCTTCAAGGCTCGCACCGGCTGTGTTAGGTTCGTACCCTGGAATCGAACATAGAGTTGCACCACTTCTTCGCCCGTGCGCTGACCGGTGTTGGTGACCGGGGCTGTCGCTGTCAGGGCCGGTCCCTGAGACGAATTCAGAACCGAGGCCTTTAACTCTTTGCCGCTGATTTCTGTCCCGCCATAACGGAATGATGTATAGGACAATCCATACCCGAAGGGAAACTGGGGAGTATTTTGCTCATCTAGATACCGAGATACGAACTTAGGGTCGCTACCGGAAAGGTTAGCCGGGCGCCCTGTATTCAGGGCGTTGTAATAGAGCGGCTCTTGTCCAACGCTTCGTGGCCAACTTACAACCAGCTTACCGCTCGGGTTTGACTCGCCAAAGAGAGTGCGAACTAACGCGGGTCCAGCCTGCACGCCCGGAAACCACGCTGCCAGAACCGTGGGAACGTGCTCAAAGGCCCAAGGAAGCGTAAGGGGGCGGCCACTAAAAAGAACGAGGACCACAGGCTTTCCGGTTGCGACAACTTTTTCAAGCAGTTCTTGCTGCCTTCCTGGAAGGCCAAGTTTCGAACGTGACGCTGCTTCGCCTGTCATTGTGCCCGCATCTTCACCCAACGTAAGTATCACCAGATCGGCTTTCCGAGCAGTCGTGATCGCGTTTTCCATCTCCCCATCGGAGCCTTCGCTGATTCCGGTTCCCTTCGCGTGCAGCACACTATCTTTGCCGAGGCGACTAACCAGACCCGTCTGAAACGAAGTCACATCTTCACCACGCCCTAAAGCACCCCAACATCCCAGCATGTTGGCGGAGTCATCCGCCAGCGGCCCGATTACTGCAACTTTGCCGACGCTCTTTGAGAGCGGAAGCAGCGGCGCACCACGAAGTCCAGGGGAGTTCTTCAGCAGGACGAACGATCGCTCGGCGGCGTCCCGAGCAAGCTGAACGTACTCTGGACGAAGCATGGCACCGGCTTCCTTGCTTTCATCCGTATAGGGGTGATCGAACACACCCATCGCAAACTTTACGCGCAATACGTGCCCCACTGCTTCGTCTATTTCTGCTTCGGGGACCTGCCCCGCTTGAACGAGATGCGCGAGATGATCGTGGTAAAGACTGCTCACCATGTCCATGTCGACCCCGGCCATCAGAGCCTTTCGGGCGGCGGTCGCACCGTCGTTGGCAATTCCGTGCGGGATCAGTTCTCCTACCGACGTCCAATCGCTGTCGACGATGCCTCGAAAGCCCCACTCTTTGCGCAAAATCTGCTTAAGCGTAAAAGGATTCGCCGAAGCAGGGACGCCGTTCAACGAATTGAACGCGCTCATCAGAGTGGCAGCCCCAGCCTTAACCGCCGAGTGAAAGGGCGGAAGGTAGATCTGGCGCAACGTGGGCTCGGAAATCTCGGTCGTGTTGTAGTCGCGGCCGCCTTCCGCCGCTCCGTAGCCAACGTAGTGCTTCGGACAGGCGGCGATGCTATCGGGAGCGTCAAGGCGCGAACCTTGATATCCGCGAACGTAGGCGGCGGCCATGGCGGATCCGAGAAAGGGATCCTCACCCGCTCCTTCTGCCATGCGGCCCCAGCGCGCGTCTCGCGCAATGTCCACCATGGGCGAGAACGTCCAGCGAACTCCGCTGGCGGATGCTTCCCGGGCGGCCACACGCGCCGCCTTCTCCACGATGTCAGGATCCCAGGTCGAGGCAAGGCCAAGCGGAATCGGAAACTCGGTTCGGAAACCGTGAATGACATCCAAACCGAAGAGGAGTGGAATGTGCAACCGCGATTTCTCGATCGCGATCCGCTGATAAGCATTTACTGAGCGCGCGTTAGTAATGTTAAACAGGGCACCAATCTGGCCCTTGGCAATCATGTCTTCGTAATCGGTACGTCCAGTTCCTGGACCTGTCGGTTGACCTGCTGAGTACTGCACCAGTTGGCCGACCTTCTCATCGAGGGTCATGGTGCGCAACAGACTCTCGACTTTCGAATCCAGGCTCGGGTCCGCGACGCCCGCATATGCTACTACGCCAGCGTCTGCGGTTTGCGCCTCCGACATCGTCAACGGCAATACGCCACAAACCAACAGCGGCAAATACAGAAGACTGCGCGGTACTTTCACGATTGACTTACTCCTGGAATTAGAGTGTCTCGACAGGCCTTGGCCGAAATCTGCGACGCGCGAGGCGAGCGGCCAGGAGCCAGGCACAACCATGACATATCGAAGCCTCTACTAAACCGGTTTAGTTAACTGTCTGCCCTAGTATGAAATATGGATTTCCCCGACTTGTCAACAGGTAAACGATAAGTGTTTTGTTGGTCCGACGGCGAGGGCTGACATCGGCCAGTGTATACTTCGCCCGTGCCGTCTGGGAAAAGGAAACAGCCGCTGGGAAACGGCAATGGACCAGTAAGCCAACGGATGCTGGCCGACTACCTGGGCTTGTCTTCCGCCACGATTTCGCTCGTTCTCAATGGCTCTCCGGTAGCGGACTCCATTCCGCAAAAGACGAAAGACCGGGTTTTTGCGGCCGCGCGCCACTTTAACTACCGTCCCAACTTCGTGGCGCGATCCCTGCGCACGCAACGCAGCTTTATGATCGGCGTTCTAGTACCCGAGGTTAGCGAAGGCTACGCCTCTTCGGTCATGGGAGGGATCGAAGATGAACTGCTCCAGGAAGGCTACTTTTACCTGGTCGCGAGTCACCGTCATAAAGCAGATTTGATCGAGGAGTACCCGCTGCTTCTTCAAAGGCGGTCGGTTGAGGGACTGATTGCGGTCGATACTCCATGGAACCAGCAGATTCCGATTCCAGTCGTCGCCGTGTCCGGCCAAGGGCAGTCCAAGGGCATCACCCAGATCGTTCTCGACCATGACCGCGCTGCCGAACTAGCGTTGGAGCATCTTTATCATCTCGGGCATCGACGGGTGGCTTTCATCAAAGGGCAAGCCTTCAGTTCGGACACGGAAGTGCGCTGGAATGCCATCGGCAAAGCCGCGCGACGCCTCAACCTAGAGATTCGGTCGGAATTGGTCGTTCAGTTGGAGGGCGATTTGCCGTCTCCGGAGCTTGGCTACGGCGTGACTCACAAGTTGCTAGCCAGCCGGGCGGCGTTCACGGCGTTATTTGCCTTCAACGATATTTCCGCCATCGGCGCGGTTCGCGCTCTTCGGGAGAATGGCTATCGAGTACCTGAGGACGTTTCTGTCGTCGGCTTTGACGATATTCAGAGCGCCGCATTCCTGAACCCGGGACTAACGACAGTTCGCCAGCCCTTGCGACGCATGGGCCGCCTGGCAGCCGAAACTGTCCTGCGCAACATTACCTCCCCGGCATCCAAACAGACTTCTCGTCGGATCATGGTGGAGCCCGAACTTGTGGTCAGGGAATCTACGAGTACGGCTTCCGCGCGGAAGCCGGGGCGATCGTAACGAGACGGACCGACTAGCGAAATAAACGTAAGTTCGCGAGTCGCGATCCCGGTTGAGCCACGGGGCCAGGACGCAGGGCCTTCTTCCCAGCGCGTCCAGTACGCCAACGCCTCACCGACAGGCTTAGGCGGTCCAGGTAGACGTATACAACCGGGGTAGTAAAAAGAGTCAGCATCTGGCTGAGAATCAAACCACCGACGATGGTCGTACCTAGCGGGCGGCGAAGTTCCGATCCCACGCCCGTGCCCAGCGCGAGCGGCAGGCCTCCCAGCAGTGCTGCCATGGTCGTCATCATGATAGGGCGAAAGCGCATGACGCAAGCTTCGTAGATTGCCTCGGTGGAATTCCTGCCCTCGGTGCGTTCTACGTGGAGCGCAAAGTCAATCATCATAATGGCGTTCTTCTTCACGATTCCAATCAGCAGCAGAATTCCGATCAACGCGATCACGTTCAGGTCGTCGTGCGTAATCAGTAATGCCAGCAGCGCACCCACTCCGGCCGACGGCAGCGTGGAGAGAATCGTGATGGGATGAATGTAGCTCTCGTACAAAACTCCGAGCACGATATACACGGTCAACAGCGCCGCCAGAATCAGAATCCCTCGCGTGGATGACGAATCCTGATAGGCCGCCGCGGTTCCCTGGAAGCTGCCGCGCACGCTGGCCGGAACGCTAATCGCACGCATGGCTCCCTCCACCACTTTGGTCGCGTCGCCCAAAGCCACGCCGGGCGCCAGGTTGAACGACATTGTCACCGATGGCACCTGACCCTGGTGATTCACTGCCAGGGGAGTATTCGCAGGCGCAAAATGCACCATCGAGGCAAGCGGTACCATCCCGCCATTGCTCGATCGCACATACGTGCCTTGCAGGGCATCGACGCTACGCTGCTGCTTCGGATCGACCTCCATCACCACGTGATACTGGTTGAGCTGGCGATACATGGTGGACACCTGGCGCTGGCCGAAGGCGTCGTAGAGCGCGTTGTCGATCGCGTCGGGGGCTACGCCCAGGCGCGCGGCGGTGGCGCGGTCGATTTCAACGTAAGTTTCCAACCCCCTGTTTTGCTGATCCGTGTTCACATCTTTCAGTTGCGGAATACCCCGCAGCTTCTGCAAGACCAGCGGGGACCAATGATTGAGATCGTTGAGGTCGTCCGCCTGGAGCGTGTACTGAAACTGCGCGTTGCCCTGACGGCCGCCGATCGTGAGATCCTGCGCGGACTGGAGAAACAGAGTCGCGCCAGGTACCACTGCCAGTTTGCCGCGCAGTCGCGCGATCACCTGATCGGCACTGATTTTGCGTTCACTGAGCGGCTTGAGGGTGACGAACATGCGGCCGGTATTGGCCGTGCCACCGCCGCCCGCGAATCCTACCGCAGTCTCGACCGCCGGGTCTTTGATGACAATGTCGACGAACTGCTGCATCTTGGCGCGTAGGGCTTCGAAAGAAATATCCTGCGCGGCCTGCACCGCTCCACCCATCCGGCCCGTGTCCTGCTGCGGAAAAAATCCCTGGGGCACTATGGAATAGAGATACACACTCAGTGCGGCAGTCGCGAGGGTCACGCAAAGCGTGATGGGCTGATGGCGCAACACCCAACGGAGGCAGCGCTCATAAAGATGCAGCATGCCGACGAAAACTCTTTCGGTGGCGCGGTAGATCCGGCCGTGCTTGCGTTCAGTTTCCGGACGAAGAAACTTGGCGCACAGCATCGGAGTGGTGGTCAGCGAAACGATCAGCGAAACGCCGATCGCAATACTGAGCGTAACCGCAAACTCACGGAACAGGCGGCCCACAATCCCGGCCATCAAAAGAATCGGGATAAAGACGGCAACCAGCGACGTACTCATGGAAAGCACGGTAAAACCTATCTCCCGCGCCCCGCGGTATGCGGCCTGCACTGGATCCATTCCTTTTTCGATGTAGCGCGTGATGTTCTCCAGAACCACGATCGCATCGTCGACTACGAAGCCAGTGGAGATGGCAAGCGCCATCAGTGACAGATTGTCCACGCTGTACCCCAGGAGATACATCACCGCAAACGTGCCAATGAGCGAGAGTGGCACGGATACGCTAGGAATCAGTGTTGCGCGCAGACTCCGCAGAAAAATAAACACCACCATCACCACCAGCACGATCGACAACAGCAGGGTCAGCTCGGTGTCGGCTACCGAGGCGCGGATCGTGATGGTGCGATCAAGCACGACACCCAGATGAATCGCAGGAGAAATGGATGCCTGGAGTTGCGGCAGCACAGCGCGCACGCGGTCGACGGTCTCGATGATGTTCGCGCCCGGCTGGCGCGACAGAATAATCAGCACCGCCGGCTTGCCGTTTGCAATGCCGCCGTTGCGGATGTCTTCCACCGAGTCCACTACTTCGCCCACATCACCCAGCCGCACGACGCCATTCGCACTCTTCCCCACGATCACCTTGCGATAGTCGTCGGCAAGATAGATCTGGTCGTTGGCTTGAATAGCCCAGGCGTTCACTGGTCCGGAAAGCTGGCCCTTGGGACGATTGGCGTTGGCCGCGCCCAGCGCTGTCCGAACGTTGTCCAGTCCGATACCCAGCTTGTAGAGGAGCGTTGGATTTAGTTCCGCGCGGACCGCCGGCCGCGCGCCGCCGCCGACAAACACTTGTCCCACGCCTTCCACCTGCGCGAGTTTCTGTCCGAGAACGGTATCCGCGACGTCATAAATTCTGGGCAGAGTGATGGTGTCGGAAGTCAGCGCCAGAATCAGAATGGGCGCATCCGCCGGATTCACTTTGCGGTACGACGGATTGTTGGGAAGGTTGGAGGGCAGATGCCCGCGGGCGGCGTTGATCGCGGCTTGCACGTCGCGAGCGGCAGCATCGATGTTGCGGCTCAAGTCAAACTGCAACGATATGTTGGTCGACCCCAACTGGCTGGTCGAGGTCATCTGCGTGATGCCGGCGATGCGTCCGAACTGCCGCTCCAACGGTGTAGCCACCGCCGACGCCATCGTTTCCGGACTCGCTCCCGGCAACCCGGCCTGCACCTGGATAACCGGGAACTCGACTTGCGGCAGCGGGGACACCGGCAGAAATCGAAATGCGATCGCGCCCGCCAGCAGCAGTGCCACTGTGAGGAGCGACGTGCCAACGGGCCGCTTAATAAAGGGAGCCGAAATATTCATGGCTTATTCCGGCAACGGCTCCTGAATGACATTCCCAACCCGGAAGCGTCTGAGCTTTGCTGCAATGCTGTCGAAAGCCAGATACACCACCGGCGTCGTAAATAATGTGAGCAATTGACTGAGCAACAAGCCGCCTACGATCGTGATGCCCAGCGGATGCCGCAGTTCCGATCCTGTGCCCCGTCCTAGGGCCAGCGGCACCCCTCCCAGTAGCGCAGCCATGGTGGTCATTAGGATCGGCCGCAGGCGCAGCAGGCATGCCTGGTAGATCGCTTCTTCGGGAGACTTCTTCTCCACCCGTTCCGCTTCGATGGCGAAGTCGATCATCATGATTGCGTTCTTTTTGACAATGCCAATGAGCAAAATAATGCCGATCAATCCGACAATGCTGAGGTCATTCCCGGTCAGCAGCAATGCAACAATCGCGCCCACACCCGCCGAGGGCAATGTGGAAAGAATCGTGATGGGATGGATATAACTCTCGTACAAAACTCCGAGCACAATATAGACCGTGACAATGGCCGCGAGAATGAGCCACGGCTCGGACGTAAGCGAATTGCGAAACGCTGCGGCCGTTCCCTGAAAACTGGTGTGGATACTGACGGGCAACCCGATGTCGTGCTCCGCCTGGTCAATCACCTTCGTGGCCTCGCCGAGCGAGACGCCGGGCGCAAGATTGAAAGAGAGTGTCACAACGGGGAACTGTCCCTGGTGGTTGATGGTCAGCGGCGCATGATGCATCTCAAAACGCGCAAACGATGCCAAGGTCACTTGCGCGCCCGTGTTCGACTTCACATAGATATCTTTCAGCGAATCGGGACTCTGCTGGAAACTCGGGTCCACTTCCAGCACAACGTGATATTGATTCAACTGCGTGAAAATGGTCGAGACCTGGCGCTGACCAAAAGCGTCGTAGAGCGTATCGTCAATCGCCTGCGGCAGGATTCCCAGGCGAGACGCAGTGTCGCGGTCGATGACAAGATCGGCGCGGAGGCCTCCATTCTGCTGATCGGTAGCCACGTCCCTCAACTGCGGGAGCACCTTCAGCTTGTCGACGAGTTGCGGCACCCAGGTGGTCAGTTCGTCCGCGCTGGCGTCTTCGAGCGAATATTGATATTGCGTGCGGCTCACCCGGTCTTCCACCGTCAGATCCTGGACCGGCTGCATGTAGAGAGTGATGCCCTCCACGTGCGCTAACTGCGTCTGGAGCCTCCGGATGATGTCCGACGCGCTTTCCTTGCGCTGATCGCGTGGTTTCAGATTGATCTGGATGCGTCCGCTGTTGGGGGTGACATTCGTTCCGTCGACGCCGATGAATGAAGAAAGACTGGCCACGCCAGGATCATTCAAAATCTCTCGCGCCAGCGCTTGCTGCCGTTCCGCCATCGTGGGGAAAGAAATCGATGCCGGCGCTTCCGAGATCCCCAGAATCGCGCCCGTATCCTGCACCGGGAAAAACCCTTTGGGCACGTAGATGTAGAGCAAGAGAGTAAACACCAGCGTTGCAAACGTGACCACGAGGGTTGCAGTACGGTGGCGCAGTACCACCCGCAGAACCCGACCATAGAACTGGACGATGCGCTGGTAATAGTCCTCCGACGCCCGCATCCACTTGCCCATCTTCTTGTCTTTTGCGGACTTCAACAGCAGTGAGCACATCATCGGCGTCAACGTCAGCGATACCACCGCCGAAACCAGGATGGTCACCGCCAGGGTGACCGCGAATTCGCGGAACAGCCGTCCGACAATGTCTCCCATGAACAAGAGCGGGATCAGCACCGCGATCAGCGATACCGTCAGCGAGACAATCGTAAAACCAATCTGCTTCGAACCTTTCATCGCCGCCTCGAGCGGCGAATCCCCCTCTTCGAGAAAGCGGTCGATGTTTTCGATCATGACGATGGCATCGTCCACCACAAATCCGGTAGAGATCGTCAGTGCCATGAGCGTCAGGTTGTTGAGGCTGTATCCGAGCAGGTACATCACGCCAAACGTGCCCACCAGCGAGAGCGGAACAGCGACGCTGGGAATGACGGTCGCGGCCAGATTCCGCAGGAAGAGAAACATGACCATGACGACCAGCACCACGGTCAGCATCAATTCGAACTGAACATCTTTTACGGAAGCGCGAATGGTTTCCGTGCGGTCGGTCAGAATCTGCACATTGACCGACGAGGGCAGCGAATGTTGCAGCTGGGGCAGCAGCTTCTTGATGCTGTCCGACACCGAGATGATGTTCGCGCCGGGCTGACGTTGTACGTTCACGATTACCGCTGGATTGAGATTCATCCATGCGGCCTGCTGGTTGTTCTCTGTGCCGTCAATCACCGTCGCGACATCCGACAAGCGTACTGCCGCGCCGTTCCTGTAAGCAATCACCAGCGGACGATAGTCGGCACTTGATGCCAACTGATCGTTGGCGCCGATGGTGAAGGATTGCCGCGGACCGTCAATCACGCCCTTCGCCTGATCCACGTTGGCAAGGCCCACCTGTGCCCGCAAATCCTCCAGACTTAACCCATAGGAAGCCAGCGCAGTCGGGTTCGCTTGAATGCGAACCGCGGGCTTCTGCCCTCCGCTGATGGAGACCAGGCCCACTCCAGGCAGCTGCGAAATCTTCTGCGCCAGCGCCGTATCAGCGAGGTCTTCAATCTTCGAGAGTTCGAGCGAATCCGAGGTCAGCGCCAACGTCATGATCGGTGCGTCGGCAGGATTCACCTTGCTGTAAATCGGAGGATTGGGCAAGTCGCGCGGCAGGTACGTTCCGGAGGCGTTGATGGCAGCCTGCACTTGCTGCTCGGCGACATCGATGTTCTGATCCAAGGCAAACTGGAGAGTGATAATCGAGCTTCCAAAAGAGCTCGTCGAGGTCATCTGGCTCAGACCAGGCACCTGTCCAAATTGGCGCTCCATCGGAGCCGTCACCGACGAGGCCATGACATCCGGCGCTGCCCCCGGATAAAACGTGAACACCTGAATCGTTGGATAATCCACCTCCGGCAACGCCGACACCGGAAGCTGTCGATAAGCGAACATCCCCACCAACAGCAGGCCGATCATCAGCAGCGACGTAGCAACCGGCCGCTCAATAAAGAGGCGGGAAGGATTCATCGCGGAGTACCGCCCTGCGTCTGACCGGCTCTTCCCTGCTTCCCCGATACGGACGCGCTCGTTCCACCGCTCGCGGGCCCGCCGCTACCTTGCGAATTAGAACTCGCGCCCGAGCTTCCGCGTATCGGCGAGTTCACCCTGGGATCCACCTTGCTGCCATTCTGGATCTTGTCTTGCCCATCGGTGACCACGTTCTCTCCCTCGGCCAACCCTTGCGCGATCGCGGTCAGGTTGCCTTGGGCTAGCGCCACTGTCACCGGACGCGCTTCCGCCGTTTTGTCCGCCTTCACTACATACGCGAACGTGCCTTGCGGTCCATGCTGAATTGCGGCCGAGGGCACCACGATTGCATTCTTGCGGGATTCCAGCAGCAACCGGATATTCACAAATTGATTCGGCCAGAGTTCGCTGTTCCGATTCTCAAACATGGCTTTCAAACGTCCCGTTCCGGTGGTCTGGTCAATCTCATTGTCGATGGTCTGGAGCTGCCCGGTTGCCAGTTGAGTCTGGTCATCGCGGCTGTAGGCCTGGACACCCAAAGGTCCCGATTTCATGTGCTGTGCGACCGTCGGCAGTTGGTCTTCGGGCAGCGAAAACAAAACGGCGATCGGTTGCAGCTGCGTGATGATCAGCAGAGGATTGGGGTCCGACGCATGCACAATATTGCCGACATCGACCAGACGAATCCCAATACGGCCGGTTATGGGCGCGGTAATGTGGCAGTACGTGATATTCAGTTGGGCGCTGGCGATTTGCGCGTTGTCGTTTTGCGTCGCTCCTTCCAACTGATCCACCAGCGCAGCCTGCGTGTCCACCTGCTGCTGTGAAACCGCTCCGGACTGCTTGAGCAGATCTTGAAAACGCTGAAGATTCAGCTTGGCATCGCGCAACTGCGCCTGATCCTTGAAGAGCGTAGCGCGCGCCTGCGCGAGCTGGACCTCAAAAGGCCGCGAATCAATCACTGCCAACAACTGCCCTTTGGTGACCTGCTGTCCCTCTTTGAATGCAACCTGCGTAAGCTGGCCATCCACGCGGCTCTTGATCGAAACGGAGTTCGAAGGCGTCACCGAACCTAGTCCAGTCAGGTAGACCGGCAAATCCGTGCGCTGGGCAGCGGTTATCGCGACCGGTACGGGTGGCGGCGAAGCCGGCCGGGCCGCAGCTGCATTGGAATCGGCGCTGCTACATCCCGCAAGCGCCGCGGCGGCCGAAATAGCGATCGTCAGTCCGAAACGTGCGGCAAAATTTCCGGCTCTAAGACTCATGTGTTGTCCTTGTGTCCTTTCCTTCCGTGGCAACCGGGCACAAGCGCGAACACCGCAACTACGGAGAACGAGGCCCATCCTCCAATGTAACTCTCCCGACCCACACGTTTATAGACGTTGAGGACCCGCTTACGATGCGCCCCAATGCCAATCTTTACAATTAGTTACATTCCATCCTGACCCTGCCCTCGCGCGGAACACGGAAAACGGGCATCTTGCCTCATCCTTGACCGATTAAGCCGCCCAGCTTTGGATGCTCGGATCGCCGCTCCCTGATCGTTGGCCGTATCTGAAAAACTCCCCCGTCCATGCGGACACTGGGGGAAATTGAGGCGCGCTGAATCGTTGCGGTGCCGAAATTAACCCGGCTGTAACACAACCGCAATATTCCAGCAACACGTTGTCCCTACGCTGGACGGGCACTTCTCTCAAGAGCGTGAGGAAGTTAGCTTTCCCCCCATGGATGCTTTGGAGGCGACGGACAATTCGCGCTACCGCGATCTGATCTTTGTCGTGGAAGACGATTTGGATGTCTCCCGCCTGATCGAGCACAACCTCAGAAATGCCGGTTATGAGGTTTCCACTTTCTTCTCGGGCGCACCGGTTGTTCCTTCGGCGGCCATGATCCAGCCTTCTCTTTTTCTTCTCGACATTATGCTGCCGGGGATGAACGGGTTCGACTTGTGCCGACAGATTCGCCAGCATGAACGGCTGTCCAGGATTCCTGTGATTTTCCTTTCCGCTCGCGCCCAGGAACCTGATCGCGTGCAGGCTTTCGAAGTGGGCGGCGATGGATATATCACCAAGCCTTTCAGTCCCCGAGAGCTGATTGCGCGCGTCCGAAACATTTTACGAGGTCAGCCGGAAGCGCCGGCACTGGAGGTCATCCAGCTTGGTGAATTGGAAATCGACATCAGTTCGATGACCGTGCGAGTGGAGGGCCGGACCGTTCTGACCACGGTGCGGGAATTCCGCCTGCTCGAATACCTGGCGCGGCATCGCGGACGCGTATTCACCCGCGACCAACTCCTCGACGCCGTGTGGAAAGAGAGTTCGTTTGTGACACCCCGCTCGATTGACGTGTTTGTGCGGCGCTTGCGGGAGAAGATTGAAAAAGATGCTCGCCATCCGCGCTATTTGAAGACGCTGCGCGGAGTAGGATATCGGTTCGAGGCGCCCCGATAAGCGGCACCCGTCTTGTGGCATCCGAGCACGCGTCAGCCGCGCAGCGGCGGTACATGAAAGCCCGGCACGTCAGTGCCGGGTGAGGGAAGTGGGACGATACGAGTCCCGCAGGGACGGCATCACCAGGGTGAGACCTGCTCCTCTCGCACTTCCCATCGCACGTATTACAATGGCCCGCATCAATCCTGAACACCAACGAAATCTTTCGTGATCACTGATTGCCACATCCACATTCAGCCGCTCGAGATGTTCAAGCCCGCCGCGCTGGAGCTGATGAAGAAGAAGCGGCCGAACTACGACCAGATCGTCGAATATTGCCGTTCACCAAAGGCTTTCCTCAAATATCTGGACCAGTCCGGGATTGACCGCGCCGTTCTCATCAACTATGTCGCGCCGGAAGTGATCGGCTTCACCTCCGGAGTCAATCAATTCATTGCCGACTACACCCGAGAGAATCCCAAGCGGCTGATTTCGTGTGGCGGCCTGCATCCGCGAAACAGCACCAACATCCTGGCGGATGTAGAGCAGCTTCTCCGGCTCGGCATCCGCATGATCAAAATCCACCCGCCGCATCAGCTCTTGTATCCCAACGAATACTTGAGTGGTGTGAAAGAACTGGAAATCATCTATCGGGCGGCCGAAGCGAATGGAGTCCCGGTCATGTTTCATACCGGCACCTCGATCTTTGCGGGGGCACGCAACCGGTACGGTGATCCTATTTACATCGACGATGTCGCGGTCGACTTCCCGAAAATGAAGATTTTGCTGGCGCACGGCGGACGTCCGCTCTGGATGAATACCGCCTTTTTCCTGTTACGCCGACACCCGAATGTTTTTCTGGATATCAGCGGCATCCCGCCCCAATCGCTTCTCACTTATTTTCCCAGGCTGGAAGAAATTGCCGGCAAGACGTTATTCGGAACGGACTGGCCGGGGCCGGGAGTGCCGGACGTCAAGAAAAATCTGGATGACTTCCGCGCGTTGCCGTTGTCTGAGGAAACCAAGCAGCAGATTTTGTCGAAGACTGCGTTGAGCATCTGGCCGGAGTGAGGGCGGACGAGAGGATCCAAGAGCGGTACAAGGAAGTTGGCTGCCCCCCAGGGATTCGAACCCCGATAACCTGCTCCAGAGGCAGGTGTCCTAGCCGTTGAACGAGGGGGCAACGTAGTAGCCAGCGTCGCAGAACATCCACACCGGCTGCTCTGATTCTATGGAACAGCAATCAATGGGTCAACACTGGCCGATGACCGCGTATCCGAACCTTCTTCGGAGTTACAATCGGCAGCAAGACGAGGAAATTGCCATGTTGAGCACGGGAACCATCCACATTGAGGCCGACTACGCGGAAATTGCCCGCCGCCCGCTTGAGGCCGAGCAATGCGCCCTGATTGTTGTGGATATCCAGAGCAAATTGCTGCCCCCGATCTGGGAACGGGAACGGCTGCTGCGGAATTCGCAACTGCTGATCCGTCTGGCAGGCATTCTTGAAATTCCGGTGATCGTCAGTACCCAGTACGCCAAAGGCCTGGGTGGCACGGTGCCAGAGATCGCTTCCCTGCTCCCGGACACTACGCCGATCGATAAGACCATGTTCTCCTGCTTCGGCAGCGATGTCTTCTGCTCTATGTTGAAGCGGATGCCCGGACAACGCACGACCGTCCTGCTGTGCGGCATGGAGACACACATCTGTGTCATGCAGACGGCATTGGCGGCGCTGCGGGAAGGCTATGTTGTCCATGTGGCGTCGGACGCCGTGAGTTCCCGGACAGAATGGAACTGGCAGGTGGGTCTGGATCGCATGCGAGCCGCGGGCGCGGTGATCTCGTCGACAGAAATGATGACCTATGAATTGCTGCGGTCGTCCGGTTCGCCGGCGTTCAAAGAGTTGTTGCCGTACCTGAAGGGGTAAAAACAGCTTCGCGCTACTGGCTGCTAGCTACTAGTAAGCTCAGGATTGCTAGAAGCCAGCAGCTAGAAGCTAGGAGCTGCCTTACGTTTCCTTCTGCTTCACCCGCACCACAATGATTTTCGAGAAGCCTTCCTCAAACGTTGGGGCTTTGAGCTTGGCGGCCATCTTACGCATGATGTCCTCGGCGACTACGCGGTCCCGCTTCTGGTTTCGTTCCAGACACAGTTCCACTGGGACGTCGAAATACAGGCCATGAACTTCGTAGCCATAATCTTTCGCCAACTTGATCCAGCTTTGGCGATCATGGGGCGTGAGGTTGGTCGCGTCCACATAGTTCACCGGTCGACGCGCTACTAGACGCGCCTTCAACATAGAACGCAGATTCGAGAACACCAGGTCCTGAAAGCGCTGCTCCTGGGCATCGTCAAAGAGCAACTCGCGCAGTAGATCGCTCGAAAGCGGACGAATGTTGTGGCGCTTGAACCAGGAACTCTTGCCCGATCCGGGCAGCCCGATCGCCAGGACCACAGTGCCCTTGCTGGGCTGCGCGGGCTTGGCCGGAACGGCGCCTCCGAGCGCGGCAGTTGACGCTTCGGCCGCGGCAGGCGAGGCAGTCGCCGGCTGGGTGACAGGTTCACCAGGTTTCGGACGAACTCCCCGGCCTCGTCCTCCGCGGCCACGACGGCGGCGCGACGGGCGCGCTTCCGGACGACCTTCAGGCGCAGTAACAGTGGCCGGCGATTCAGCCGCGATTAGCGGTTCGGCTTCGATTGGTGCCTCAGGCTCCGGTTCGCGCTTGGGCCTGGACACAGCAGCTGGCGGTTCGGGTGCCGCTTCGGAAGCTTCAAAATACTTGGGTTGCAGCGGGACTGGCGCGTTGGCTTGTTCCTTGGTCGGAGTGCCGTCACCCTTTTTGCGGCGCGTCATGCGCTCGCGCATCCATTTACGCATATAGCGCTTGTAGCATACCGGTACGCTGCGCCGCAATCTCCGGACGATGGCGGTTCGTATACCTTGCTGGACGACATTGCCTTTTTCGCGCCGCCCCATAGCCCACGACCACAGTTACAATATGAGGACATGAATCCCACTCATCCAGCGAGCGCGCCTGTGGCTGCCGGACAACTCCCGGCCGTGCCTCTGACTATTGAAGGGTACGCCACCCTTCATCAGATGATGCGCTTCCGCTGGACCGCCTGGCGCGCGCTGTCTGAAAGCGAGCGCCGTCAAATCGCCGACGAAGCGGCGAACCTACTGTCGGAGATGGAGTCCCGCACGAACGGCCAGTCAGCGCTGTTCTCGTTGCTGGGACACAAAGGCGACTTGATGCTCGTCCATTTCCGCGAGAGCTTCGACGAACTCAATCAGGCAGAACTGGATCTGGCGCGCCTGCGACTGAGCGACTTTATGGAGCCGACAACTTCTTATTTGTCGGTCATCGAGCTCGGACTCTACGAATCGACGCTGAAGACTTACCGCGCGCTGGCAGAGCGGGGAGTGGAACCGCATTCGGAGGAATGGAAACAGTCGATCCAGGAAACCCTCACGCGCCAGAAGGAAGCGATGAAGCCGCGCCTGTTTCCATCGATGCCGCCACATCGCTACGCCTGTTTCTATCCCATGGATCGCAAGCGCGGCGAAGACAAAAACTGGTACACGTTGCCTATGGAAGAACGGCAGCGGCAGATGAACGACCACGGACTCGTGGGCCGCCGCTACGCCGGAGAGGTCAAACAAATCATCACCGGATCGATCGGCTTCGATGACTGGGAGTGGGGCGTCGACTTGTTTGCCGATGACCCGCTGGTGTTCAAGAAATTGATCTACGAGATGCGCTTCGATCACGTCAGCGCCGTGTATGCCTTGTTTGGAAGCTTCTACGTTGGGATGCGCTGTCCGGCAAATCGCCTGCATCAGCTTCTCGACGGCGTATTGCCAAAACGCGCCGACTCTGGAGTCTGACCGGCATCACGCTCGGCGAGCCTTGGGGAACTTGTGCTCGTGCGCCTTCATATTCACGCGGACACCGCGAAAAGTGACGCCTTCCATCTGCAACCGGAATCTCTGCTCGGCGGCTTGCTCTCCTGGGAGCTTGATGGCTCCGCCGGACCCTACGACGCGATGCCAAGGCAGGCCAGGAACTTGCCGCAACACGCGGACGACTTGGCGGGCGGCTCCGGGCCAACCCGCTGCTTGAGCCACGGCCCCGTAAGTTGACACGCGTCCTTTCGGCAGAGCGCGGATGCAGCGCACAATGCGGGCGCGCCTATTCTCAGTGCTGGATTTGGAACCGGAATGCTGTGGTTTTTTCACTGTGCAGAATGTACAAGAGATTATAAATTTCGACCAAACTCGGAACTCGGAAGTCGCATCCTAGCTGCTCAGAAAACCCCTCAGGAGCACGATATGTTTCGTATGCTGAAAATTCTGCCTCTCTTTCTCGCGCTCGGTACTCTCGGCGTGTTTACAACAAGTTGTGGCACGGACCATTCTAAGGTTCGCCTGGTTCATGCCTCCCCGGACTCTCTGGCCGTTGACGTCGCGGTGGATGGAAAAACAGTCGCGACAAATCTGGCGTTTGGTGGCATATCGCCCGCTAGTGGGTATCTCACCGTGACGGCTGGCAATCGCAAAGTCGAAGTGCGCACCACTGGAACAACAACAGATTTGATCAATTCCAATATTAGTTTCGCAAGTGGGAAAGAATATACAGCCATCGCTTCAGGGTTCATGACCCTTCCGGACCCGACCTGCAGCAATACCTTCGGCATCGCTGCTGTCGTTCTGACTGATGACAACTCGGCGCCGACCAGCGGCAACGTCAAGCTGCGCGTTGTCCACGCTGCGCCTGAAGACTGCGCTCCACGTGTCCTAGATGTCTACATCGTTGCGCCCGGGACCACCGACATTTCCGGCATATCTCCCACAATTTCCGGTTTGACCTATGGGCAGGCGAGCAGCTATCAGAGCGTGGCACCAACAAATGGTCAGGTCCAAGTCATCTTCACAGTGACAGGAGACAAATCTTTCGTCATCAATCAGCCCTACCCTCTGACAGCGGGACAGATTCGTACTCTGGTGACCGTAAATGTGGAGGGCGCGCATGTCATGGCAAGCACACCGCTTGAGTTGTCGGACCTTAATTGAGCCTCAAAGGCTGATCCAGCCCATCTGGATCAGCCACAGCGAGGTCACCGAAACCAGCAGCCATAGCAAGACGCCTTGCAGCAACGGCCGCGGGCCAACTTGTTTGAGCGTAGCGATCGAGATCCCGCTTCCGATCAGGAAAAGCGTCACCGTCATTCCGATCCGGGCAGCTTTGCTGATCCATGGATAGAACGATGAGCCGGCGCTCACGTAGGTGTTGCAAACTGCGGCCAAGCAGAACAGCGCGATAAACCAGGGCCACTGGATTTTGGCTTTGGTATGACGGGCGAGTGCAGTAGCAAGAGTTAGCGGCACGATCCACAAGGCGCGGGCCAGCTTGACGGTCGTGCCAACCGCCAGTGCGACGGGGCCGTACTTGGCAGCCGCTCCCACGACGGAACTAGTGTCGTGGATGGCGAGCGCGGCCCATAGACCGAACTGAGTCTGACTGAGCTTAAAAAACGCGCCGATGAACTGAAACGTCAGCAGCGCCACCGAGTTCAAGACAAAAATCGTCCCCAGCGATACCGCCATCTCTTCATCGCTCGCTCCAGCGACGGGGCCGACAGCAGCGATTGCGCTTCCACCGCAGATGGCGGTACCAGTCGAAATCAGAAACGCGGGCTGGCGCTGGACTCTGAGCAACACGCCCAAGGCCATGCCGGCTGTCATGGTGAAGGCAATCCCCAGCAAGGTGTAGACGAACCCGCTGCGCCCGGCACGCACGACATCGTGCAGGTTCATGCCGAAACCGAGCCCGACCACGCTCGTCTGAAGCAGCCCACGCGAATATCTCACAGCCGACGCCGCAAAGGGATTCTTGAACAAAAGCCCGAACGCCAACCCGATCGCCAGCGCAAGTGGCGGCGAGGCCCATCCGCTCGCAGCAAAGCCCAGCGCCAACAGAAACAATATTGTCGGGATCATGAAGGAATCCGGGCCTCGAACGAGACCCGGAACGATTCTACGCGGCTACGCCTGACTTAAAGGATTCCACCGCGGCCTGCTCGTTCTCGAACACTTCAAAAATCGTGACCAGCTTGGTCACTTGCAGCAGGTCGTCCACGCGCTGGGTGAGGCTCGCGAGCTTCAGCGCGCCACCTGCATTGCGGGCAGTGGTGTAGAGCGAAACCAGCGTGCCCAAGCCGCCGGAGTCGATGTAGGTCACGTCGCGCAGATTGAGCACGACCTTCGGACTTTCGCCCAGCAGTTTCTTGACAGCGTCGCGCAGGCTGCCCGACTCCTCGCCAAACACGATGCGACCGCTGCAGTCCACTACCAGCACGCCGTCCACGGTTCGTGTACTCAATCGCAATTGCATAAATCGCTCCTTGTTCGGACCACTATAAACTCAAGTCCAAAAGCCTACCGCGCCCAGACTCTCAACGCAAGGACCATGCCCAATTTTTCGAACAAAATCGGGCATTTTCGCGGCACGAGCGACTCTTCCGGAGCCTGTATAATCAGAAATTCCTCATGAGCTACCAGGTCCTGGCCCGTAAGTATCGTCCGCAGAAATTCTCCGATGTCATCGGCCAGGAACATGTTACCCAGACCTTGAAAAACGCCATCGAGCAGGAGCGGATCGCTCATGGCTACATCTTCAGCGGGCATCGCGGGATCGGCAAAACGACCGTGGCACGCATCCTGGCCATGGCATTGAATTGTCGCTCGTCCGCGAAACCCGTGGCGGAGCCCTGCGGCGTCTGCGAGTCCTGCACGGAGATTCGGGCGGGCAATGCGGTGGACGTCATCGAAATTGACGCCGCTACCAATCGCGGAATCGACGAGATCCGCGAATTGCGTGAGGCCGCGCGCTACCTTCCGGCCCGTGATCGCTACAAGATTTATATCCTCGACGAAGCCCACCAGATCACCGACGCCGCCTTTAACGCGCTGCTCAAGACGCTGGAGGAACCGCCTTCGCACGTTGTATTTATGCTGGCGACGACGCAGCCCGAGGACATTCCGCAGACCATCCGGTCGCGCTGCCAGCACTTCAGCTTTCGGGCAGTCAAGTTTGCGGACATCATGGGCCAATTGCGTGACCTCACGAGCCGCGAAAATATTCCCGCCGACGACGATGCCCTGGCTTTGCTGGCCGAGGCGGGTGATGGCTCGATCCGCGACGCCCTTTCGATTCTCGACCAGGCCATCGCATCGACCGCCGACCATCTCACGCTGAACTCTGTAAGGCGCTTGATCGGTGCCGCTCCCGCTGGTGCGCTCGAAGCCGTAATGCAGGGCGTCGCCGATAGCTCCAGCGAGAAGACTCTTCTCCTGGTGGATGAGTTGATCAGCGAGGGACACAGTCCCGCCCACTTCGCGCGCCAACTCGTGCGCTTTCTGCGGAATGTTACCGTCGCAAAAATTGCGGGTAAGGACTCCGCGTTGCTTCAGATCTCCGAGGACGAACGCGCCCGTGCTGCTCGAATCGCCGATCTATTCAGCGAGGAAGATCTGGCGCGGCACTTACAGATTATGTTGCGCACCCACGGCGAACTCGGTTACCGCCAGGACCAGCGCTTTCATCTGGAACTGGGTCTGTTGAAGATGTCCCACGCGCAACGACTGCTGCCGCTGGAGCAATTGTTGAGTGAAGCGGCGCCTTCTGCTTCGGCCGCTCCGCGAACTGCGGGGAGGCCCGTGCTGGCGCCGAGTGAAGGTCGGCGGGCGGAGCCGCAAGCGCCGGCCCGCTCCAATTACGTGTCACCGTTTGCCGCCGACTCAGCCCGTAAGAACACGCCGAAGGCTGAAACCGGCAGCGACATCGCGGCAAACGCGGGCCGGCCTGCGAGTCCGAGTGGAACAGTCGTCATTATGGGCTCGGCGGCGCCCGCCATCTCGGAGACTACGTCCGAGCCTCAAGTCGCAGCCAAGAGCGAGGTGAACGCCGACACTCTGCGCGACATTGTCTTGAGCGCGCTGAGCGGACAGCCCATGTTGGTCTCCATGCTGGAAGCCGCGCAATGGAGTCTGGAAGGAAATTCGCTGGTGGCGAGAGTGGCGCTGTCGAGCACGATGATTGATATGTCGCTCACCAGCGACGCGCGCCGCATTGCTTCAGCCGCCGCCAGTGGCGCAGCGGGAAGGCCAATCAAGGTGCAAGTGATGCCCGGAGGGACGGCGCAAACGGCATCTCCGATACGGCATGTATCATCGAATGGAAGTGCCCGCAGCCGCGCCGAACAGGATCCGGTCGTCCGCAGCATACAGGAAAAATTCGGAGCCGAGATCAGGACGGTGATCGACTACCGAGAGAAACAGTAAGGCTTGAACCGCAGAGTACGCTGAGAACGCAGAGATTCTCGCAGTTTCTGGTTGTAGTCGAACGTGCAAGTCGCCCAGCCTGATGTCGAATTTGATTTTTATTTCTCTGCGTGCTCCGCGATCTCTGCGGTAAAAGGGTTTTATGTCCGGATTCAATTTGCAAGACCTGATGTCGCAAGCCAAGCAGCAGTACGAAACGCTACAGAAGAAGATGCAGGAGACTGTGGTGGAAGCGTCCGCGGGCGGCGGCACGATCACGGTTAAGATGGACGGCCGCAAACAAGTATTGGCCATCGTGATCGACCCCGACGCCGTGAAAGCGGGCGACGTCGAGATGCTGCAAGACCTCGTCATGGCCGCGCTCAATGAAGCGGGCCGCAAAGTGGACGAGTCCATGCAGGCCAGCGTCGGCGGAATGTTGGGCGGATTGGGAGGAATGCTTTAATTGGCGATTTGTAATTTGTAATTGAATGAAAGGCTTAGCAGCTAGTTCGCGCATGACTTCAATTACCAATTACAAATTACCAATTACAAATTTCATGTCCAAGTTTGCCGAGCCGATGACCCGGCTTATCGATGAACTCAAAAAGCTGCCGGGCATCGGCAGCAAGACTGCGCAGCGTCTGGCGTTTCATATTCTGCGCTCCAGCGATGACGATGCTGAGGCGCTGGCCGTCGCCGTGCGCGACGTCAAGGCTAACCTGCGCCTCTGCTCGGTCTGCAATAACATCACCGACGTGGACCCATGCGTTTACTGCATCAGTCCTACGCGCAATCAAAAACTAGTTTGCGTGGTTGAAGAGCCGACCAACATAGCCGCCGTCGAAAAGACGCGGCATTTCAATGGTGTCTACCACGTCCTACACGGATCGATTTCTCCCCTGCATGGCGTAGGGCCGGAACAACTGCGAATCGGGAATCTCCTGACCCGGGTCGCAGGCGGCCAGATTGAAGAAGTTATCCTAGCCACCAATCCAACAGTTGAAGGAGAGGCCACCGCCACCTACCTCGCACAACAACTGCGGCGCCAGGGCCTTCGCGTCACGCGGATCGCGATGGGGATCCCGGTCGGAAGCGACATTGAATACACCGACGAGGTCACCATGCTGAAGGCGATGGAAGGGCGACGGGAGGTTTAGGGGACCTTTTGCTTCCTGCGGGGTATTCGCCAGAAGAGTTCCGCAAGGACGACCGAAAATAGCCTGGCGCTTCAACGCCGGAACCTCTCGGCCCTATGCTCGATGAGTCCCGGTAGGGACGACCGGCTCTGAGGAGAGGCGTTTCCGGATTTCAGCCGTGCCGCCGGCACTCGCGCACCGTCCCTCGGATCGAGCCCCGCCAGTGAACTGGCGGGCTATTTTCGGCCGATCCCTCCGGGATTGTTTCGCACACAAACTTGTGCAATAGTTTGAACATTCCCAATTTCGTGGTTCTTCTTTTCGCCCGAGCAATCCGGTCCTAAACAATAAAATAAGGCATTTATAGTCAATATATTGCAACACTTAATGAATCTTTTTATTCACCTCTGTACCCCTGGCAAACCACATGCATCTACCCAGCCGTCTGCGTCCTCGCTCTCTCTGAACACTTTTGCTGGCGAGGAGGACAACCGGCGCCACACCACGCCGGCAAACTCCAGGGCCAGCGCGCCGTGCTGAGATGGAACCACATCCAACCGACGCTAACGAAACCGGACCAACCAGTCCGGTTTCTTTTTTTGTGGGAGATCCGATAGGACAGATCAGTCCGCGGCGACGCGCTCCAGAAACAGGTTAGGTTCCTGTTCGGCGGCAACGATACCCTCCGGCAGCGAACCGCGGTTGTACTCTGCCATGCGATTCTTCCACTTGAGGAAATCTGTGATGCTCTGCGGCTCGATCCGGACTTCCACCCGTCGCAGACTAGCCAGCAGCAGATTCATTTCGTAGCCGAAGCCAATTGACGTGCGCAGATTCTTTGCGGATGGCTTGGCCTTGTCGATCTCGCGTCCGCACACTTCAAGCAGCCCCCAGCCAGCAGGTAATTCTTCGATGCGGATCAGCCCTTTCGCCGCCAGATAAAAGCGTTCGCAGCCGACGCTCGTCTCCGGCTTTTGACGAAACGGCTTTTCGCGGTCGGCCAGAAAATCAGCGCGCGACACCTTACATTCCACCAGAACCGAATGGCACGCCTTTTTCCATCCGATGGCGTCGGGCATCTCGCCGCTGACGCAGGCTTGCTCCGACAGGACCACTCCACAGCGATAACGCCGCAGCCAAGCCACGGCGAGCCCAACTAATTTTGGATGAGTCACGAAAGAATCTTGAACCGAAGAACACGTTTTGAAAAGTGGCAGGGCAGCTACGAGCTGCGGGCTTCGTGCCGCGAGCGTCGAGGCGTCGAGGTCGCCGCCTCTTGCAGTCTCCGCACCAACACCGGGCGTCGCAGTACAACTTCCAGCAAATGCCTGGCGGCGGCAACTTCCTCCGCCGAGCGGTCGAGTGCGGAATAGCCTGCGGCCTGCACTAGAATCACTTTGTCATCGAGCGCTACTTTCAGGTGTGGTTCCGTTCCATTGTGAGTATCGAGCGAATTCGCCAGGCGGAGCACGCCGGCAAGTTGCATCACGGTGTGGCGGTCGGACAATTCCACAAGCTGCACACTCTTCTTTCGCGGACCGGGCAGTGCTCCGCGATGGTAGCGCGCCACCACGGCTGCCAGTTGCAGTTCGCCGGCACGCCAGCCCAGCGGCTGGGTGAGGTTCCGGATCATCTTGAACGAGTCTTTGTGATGCTGCTTGTCCCCTTGGGCCTTGCCAACGTCATGCAGCAGCGCCGCCGCGTAGAGTACGGCCCGGGAATCGTGCTCGGAGTTTTGGGCCAACAGTCCAGCCTGCTTCAGTCCGTCATAGAGCGACAACGACAACTGCGCCACGCGCTGAGAATGTGGAAAGTCGGGATCCAGATAGCTCGCCCACATCCGCAGCCGGGCCATCGCGGCCGCGCGCAACTGCGCGCCAGACGGCAACTCCGTACGCCACACCCGCCACAATGACTGCTTGCCCACCATTTTTTCACGATAACGGTCCAACCGTTTGGAGCGTTCTTCCGTCAGCTTCTGACGCCAGCGCGTGCGGCTTTCGAGATCGGGAAACGCCGCGATCTGGACGGCTGTGTTCCACAGCACATCCAAATCGTGGACTTCTCCCAGAAAATCCTGCAAGTCTTTCAGGTCTGCGCCCCAGGCGGTGTGTTCCCGTGGCAAAAAGTTCTCCACTGTATAGCGGAGACATTTGATACCGATCCGCAATTCGTGGAAGGCAGTCTGGGAACGGGTATGGAGGGCGCGTTTGTGGAGGTCATACGCAGCCGTCCATTTCTCAAGCGCGAGATGTTTGAAAACTACGCTCCCCGGACGCACGCGGGCCGCGCGGCGCGGTAGAGACCGCCTCCATTGTCGCCACTGTTTGCGGTCGAACTGCTGCAACTCTTTAAACGCTTCCTGCTTGCACTCGACTTCGCGGGCACGCACGTGCGCGAGAAGTTTGACCGCCACGGGATCGTCCGCATTGCTCAGCTTCTCAATCCAATACTGCATGACCTGCATGTCGCGCAGACCGCCGAGAGCCTGAAAAACTTTCTTTCCGGCTTTTTTCATTTCCTTCCATGACGGATCGGGATCCATGGCCATCAGTCCATCGGCGAGAGATCGGCAGCGGCGGATGGCTACTCGCAGATCGTGAACCGGATCCGCCTCGAACCCCACGGCCGCGCGATCGCACTCTACGAGAACGGCCTCCATCCACGCGCGCAGTCCGAGCTTGGGCTTCGCCTTTACTGCGACCGGGGCTGGAGGAACTGTCGCCATCGCTCTGGGAATCCATTGTCGCGTGTTTGCCGCTATACTGCCAGAGCGGTCACGGTCGGTAGTATCAAAATCCGACGTGATTTCTCCGGAGAAAGCCTATCTGCGATGAATAAAGGACTGAGGATTTTCCTGTATGTAGTCGGCTACCTAGTGTTGATTTTAGCTCTTGGAATCACCTTCACGATTGGATGGCGGCCCATATTGGGCGCTCGTTCCCGTCCGCTGACGAACCAGCATTTCGACGCGACGCCGGCCCGTCTGGCCCGTGGAGAATATCTTGCGCGGGGCGTTCTAGGCTGCCTTGATTGCCACACCGAACACGATTGGAAGGCGCCCGGTGGCGCATTAGTGACCGGCCGAGAAGGCGCGGGACAAATCTTCCCCGGGGAAGGTTTCCCTGGACGCATCGTCGCAACCAATTTGACGCCCGATGCAGAAACCGGTGCGGGTAAATGGACGGACGATCAGTTGGCGCGCGCCATCCGTGAAGGCATCGGCCACGATGGACGCACCCTGTTTCCTCTGATGCCGTATTCAAATTTCCGGCAAATGTCGGACGAAGACCTGGCATCGGTCGTGGTCTATATCCGATCGTTGCCGGCGGTGAAGAATCCGCTGCCGCAGACGGAGATTGCGTCTCCGGTGAAGTATTTGATTCGAGGGGTTCCCCAACCTCTCACCGCGCCAGTCCCGCCACCTGACCTGTCGACTCCTGAAAAGCGCGGCGAATATCTGGTCACGCTGGCCAGTTGCGGAGAATGCCACACTCCCATGGTGAATGGACAACCCGAGACCGACAAACAGTTCGCCGGTGGAATGGAGTTCAAGGGACCCTGGGGAAACGTGCAGAGCGCAAACATCACTCCGGATAAGACGGGTATTTCGTATTACGACGAAAACCGCTTTATCGAAGCCATGCGCACCGGCTCAGTGATGGGTCGTCCGCTGAATCCGATCATGCCGTGGGACGGCTATCGGCACATGAATGACGAAGATTTGAAGGCAATCTTTGCCTATCTGCGAACGGTGAAGCCGGTGGTGAATCGGGTGAAGCGGGCGGCGAGTGAGTGACGGGCAAACGAGGTACGACAGAGAATCACATGGGGACGGACCAATGGCTAAGGCAAAACTCAATGTGGGATTGTCGCCCGCGCACGGTGGCGCACGGTTTCACAGAAGTGTGCAATCGCCAGATGAACGTCCCAGACAGTCTGAGTGTCGGCCAGACGGTCGAGGTAGAGGTTTCGTCGAGCCACGGCGGCGAGATCGAATGCCCAAAGGAGACTCATGAGGGGATTGATAAATAAGGTGCTGCTCTGCGTACGCTGGTTCCGGTGATAGTCACCGAAGCGCCCTTCGATCGCTGACACGATGCTTCCGTTAACGATGCTGGGTTGCCGCGAGGTTGCCATATCTGCGGCGTCGACGGCATCAAGGTACGCACGAACTTCGGGCATGCGCTCCAGCAGAGCCGTAGCGCCGAGAAATGCCCCCTCGGCGGACAAAGCGGCCACATTTTCCAACCAATTGGCGTGGCAGACACCGTGGTAAGCATCCACGCCGAATCCGATGCAGGCGACGATTCGCGTCGGCACTCTCATCGCATCAACTGCGGCAAGACTTGTCATATCCTCAGCTGGAGTGCCGAGACCTGCTTCATCGCCTCGGAGAAGAATGTCTGTGCCTCCATCGACCAGTACAATCGCATCCAGACCAAGCGATTGTACGAGGTATGCATAACCCTCTCGGACAGGTGCAACACCTAGCTTTTCGAAGGCATAAACCGTGACATTCTCTCCTCGCCGCGAAAGAAACTGAGCCAATGTGCGCTCGGGAAAATACAAGTCTTCGCCGGTCGTGGTCGACTCGACCGCATAAAGAGCTCGTGTCAGTGGTTTGGCGCTGGTAGCTCCGAGACAGACAAACGACAGATTCGCAAGAAACACCTTCTTGCCCAATGACCGCAAGCGTTCGTAAATCGGTAGTCCGGCGTATACGTCGAAGCCGCCACCCGCCCCCGCCACAAGCACGCGTTGACTGTTTTCAAGAGCCGCTGGCAGACGCAGTTCATCCATTGTGAGACGTGCCTTTGGAGGTACTTCCGAATCATGGAAAATAAACAAGCCGACGTTATAGAAGTCTAGGCTCTTGTTATGTAGCAAGGGCACAGCCGCAAGCCGTGCCTTCTCGAGAACCACTGCTAACCACCAACCCTGCCCTTAAGCGTCCTGCGTGCTCAGCACTTTCTCGCGTTCCTCGGCGTCCTGTCGTAGCTCCTTCGCCGAGGTGGGGAGGGCGATCTCGAGCACTTCGTCGATCGTCTTGACGTAGTGCGGAGTCAGGCCGAGGAGCTGTTCGGGAGTTAGGTCTTCCTCGACGTTGGTCTTGTTTTCCGCGGGCAGGATCACGTCGTGTACTCCAGCGCGTTTCGCGGCGAGCACTTTCTCTTTGATTCCACCCACGGGCAGCACATTGCC
>Ga0137410_10000204_pt1 | contig 41613 bp, 56 predicted proteins | sample CZODoug1_16funga_FD_108878 | JGI IMG/M metagenome (GOLD analysis project Ga0137410, IMG submission 108878) | Vadose zone soil fungal communities from Angelo Coast Range Reserve, California, USA - CZODoug1_16fungal (Illumina Assembly) | ecosystem: Environmental > Terrestrial > Soil > Vadose zone... | reverse complement strand
TGCGTCCGGCGCGGCCCTCGGAGCTTGCAGATTCTTGGACCGTGCGGGACGCTGTGATGACCGATCGTGCATTCAACCCGCCGGCGACACTTGCGGAGATGTTGCGCGAGCCCGCGCAAGTTGTTAATCTGCAGGACCGCTTCCCAGATTTTCTTTACCGGAAAAGGTCTATGTCCAAAAAGGAATCGATCAGCCTGCATGCGAATGCCTGGCCGGTCTTCGCTGTGCTGCTGATCGTGGCAATGATGGTCGCACTCTCCGGCTGCGCACAGCTTGCGGCGGTCAATGCGATCGGGACCGCGAAGACGGTCGAACAGAAAGCGTTTGCGTCTTATGGGACGTTCGTGGTGTTCGAAGAGCGTGCGGCCGCGCTGATCGCGGATCGCCAGATCCCGGTTGCGGTGCGTAAACGTATCCAGGCAGCGGATAAAGTGGCTAAGCCCGCCGCCGATACGGTGCTGACGCTGGCACAGGAGCTCGTACAGCTACGAAACGCTGCCGAGACGAGTGGGAGTACCTCCGAGAAGCTTACGGCCGTCACGAACGCGCTAACGGGCGCTCTGGCGTCATTGGCGCCGAAGATGACTGCACTTGTGGAAGCCGTCGAGGCGGTGACGCGATGAGAGAGTCGATCGATCCGCCTTGTCCCGAATGCGGGCAATCCATGTTCCACACTTCGCAATGTTCACGGTTGCCACTTGAGCCGGAAGGGGTTGGTGTTCCCGTGCATGACGCTACTCGCGAGGTGCTCGCCGAGCGCGGCGCCCGTTACGGTCGGTTCGACAGCCATGCGGCGATTGCGCAGCGGCTGAAGGCGGATATGGCCGTGACGCCGAACTGGGGTAGACTGGCGCCCGATCAGCGTGAGGCGCTGGAGATGATCCAGCACAAGGTTGCGCGGATCCTGAATGGCGACCCGGACTACGAGGATTCGTGGCGTGACATCGCCGGCTATGCGACGCTGGTTGCGGATCGGTTGAAGGTGTGAACAGTGGTTTATGGTGCGCTTACTGCATTTTTGAATGATGGCAAATGTGCGGATATGCGTTCGCACGAGATGATTTCTTGTGCATTGCAGTTCCACTATGAGCGGCAAGGGCATGTGATTCCGGATGTTCTTCGTCAAGATGTTGAATATTTGATGGATTTCGCGGTGAGACGAGCAAGCGAACAGGAGCAGAAATGAGCAACGGACAATTTTGGCTGATGCTGCCGCAAGTAATTAATCTTGTAGCGGCTGCCGTGCAGTATGCAGGTGTCAATCCGGCTGTGCCGAAATTCCTCGGTGTGCTGGCGCAGATCTCGGCGCAAGGCGAGGCCGCTTATGACGCGCTAACGCAGCTTAAAGACCTGGTCGTGCGCATGATCGCCGAAGGCCGCGAGCCGACCGACGATGAATGGGAAGCGCTGCGTATTCGCTCGGAAGTTGCATCGGATACCATTCAGAGCTATGATTTCGACAATGAAGTCCAGCTCGATCCTGGCTTTCCGCGACCGGTCGAGTCCACTGTGACCGGGGAAGTGCAGTCGCCGGATGAACCGAAAACGAGCTAAGCGTTACTTGCCTCCCGAAGCAGAACCGGAACGCACCGTCATTGCCGATGACGGCGCGTTTGCGCGTTCGATGGTGCTGTGGTCGACCAGAGCCGAAGCTTGGGCGGCGGCAGAGAACCGTATGCCGCGTCATAGTCGCACGACGTTCAGCATGTCGTTCGTCGAACGTGCTCGCCGGTTGGGCAAGGCAGGGATCCTGGATACCGGACGTATCGCGGTGCATTTCCGTTGTGCCGAGCAGACTGTCCGCAACTGGCGTACGAAGTTCCCCGAGTTCAATGCGGCTTTCGATGAAGGCGCGTTAGAGGCCGATCTGCGCTGCACGGATGTGGTGTTCGATGCCGCGTGTGGTGGTAGTGCGCCAGACGCGCGCTGGTGGCTGGAGCGTCGCAATGCCGCCTTCCGGCCTAAGCAGGATGTGCAGCAGTCCTACGACAAGAACACGCTCGCCGCATTGATCACGCGGCACGAGATGAGCGAAGACCAGCTCCGCGAGCAGGGTGTGATCGAGGATGGTTAGCCAGTTCGAGCTACCGGCAGCGCCGCGCTTCAATTACGCGCGCATGTCGATCGAGATGCTGATCGCGAACCCGTTGTTGCGGCTCAACACGATCTACCAGATCGTCGACAAGAACGGTAACCTTGTGCCGTTCAAGATGAACGCCGAGCAGTATGACCTCTACAAGAACCGCCACAACCTCAACATCATCACCAAGGCGCGGCAGAAGGGCTTCACCACTCTCATTCAGTTGTTTTTGCTGGATACCGCGCTGTTCAACGCCAATACTTCGTGCGGTGTGATCGCGCATAATCAGGAGGACGCACGCAAGTTCTTCGATAAGAAGATCAAGCTCGCTTACGACATGATCCCGGACGACTTCCGTGAGCGCTTCTGTCCGGCAGCGGAACAGGACCGGGCTGGCCAGCTCAAGTTTGCCAACGGTTCTTACATCACTGTCGGTACGTCGATGCGCTCGGACACCGTGCAGTATCTGCACATCTCCGAGTTCGGCAAGATGTGTGCGAAGTTCCCGGATAAGGCAGACGAGGTCGTGTCGGGTGCGCTCAACGCCGTTGGGCCTGGCAATGTGGTGTTCATCGAGAGCACTGGCGAGGGCGCGCACGGGCATTTTTACGATATGGCGGTAACGGCACGGAAGGCCACCGAACGCGGCGATCGGCTGACTGCCATGGACTACAAGTTTTTCTTCTACCCGTGGTGGCAGTCGCCGGAATATGAGTTGCACGACTATGTGCAACTCGAATCCGATGACGAGAAGTATTTCCGTGAGCTGCAGCGCTATCACGCCCTCGATCTGCCGGCGCCGAAGAAATACTGGTACGCGAAGAAACGACGCGAGCAACGCGACCGTATGTTTCGTGAGTACCCGTCGACGCCTGAAGAAGCCTTTCGGGGCATTCTCGATGGCGCACCGTTCGGCAGCATTATGGCTGGCTTGCGTCAGCAGGGTCGTGTGCGGCCAGTGCCATGGACGCCCAGTGTGCCCGTGAACACCTTCTGGGACCTTGGCCACAACGACAAGACCGCGATCTGGTTTCATCAACTTGTAGGTCATGAGAACCGTTTCATAGACTACTATGAAGACAGGCTGTTGCCTTTGCATCACTATGCGAAGGTTGTGCAAGAAAAGCGTTATGTCTATGGCGAGCATTATTTGCCGCATGACATAGAAGTGACCGAGCTGACACAGCGTGATTCGAAAACGCGACGCGAAATATTAGAAGAGCTTGGGATCAAGCCCACGATCGTCGTGCCACGCATACCGTCCGAGCAAGAAGGGATCGATGCTACGCGCGACGTGATGGAGTCTTGTTTCTTCGACGACGAGAAGTGTGCGCAAGGCGTGCGTTGCTTGGAGAACGTGCGTTATCGCTGGGACGACAAGAACCAAGAATTCCAACCGCATCTGCTACGGAACTGGGCCAAGCATGGCGGCGATAGCTTCATGCAATGGGGGCATGGATATCGTCACCGGCGCATGATACAACAACCAAGTGAAGACACTAGCGAGCTGGCGCGCAGCGAACGGGCAACGAACCGCAGTTCGCATGGGCGCAGGAACCATCAGTTTACCGAGAACGATTGGAGATTGTGAAATGGCGAAGATGGGTCGCGGGACGGTTGGCAAGCGGGGCATGGGCAAGGGTGCGAAGTCGCATGTCGTGACTTCGAGCAAAGCGCCGGTGAAGATCAAGAGCACGAGCGGCAAAGGCTACTGAGATCTGCACATCGGCACTGCAGTAGCGAGCCACTAGGCTTGCGGTCTTGGGACCGGCGTCTTCGGCGGCCTGCTGAACTGAAAGGATCGATCACATGCGTCGCAATGATATGACACTGATGTGCGCAGCTGAGCTGAAGATCGTGGAAGCGGTCGAGACCGTCGAGCGTATGGCTGCTGACTCTCGATTGACCGATGCCGTGACCTTGCTGCAGCAGGCTCGCGATAAAGTCGCCGATTACGTCGATGATCGGAGCGGCAAAGGCTACTGAGATCTGCAGATCGGCACTGCAGGTGTGAGTCGCGTGGCGGTAGGTTCGACGCGTCCGACTGCGCGGCTCGCGTATTCGTGTGAGGGAAGCAATGGCTAGGCGGCGTAAGGGTGACGACAAGGAACTGGTCGAACGGATCCAGTTCTTCGTCGATCGCGGCATCAATTCGGAGGGTGGCGACGTCACCAATCTGCGCCAGACCATGTTCTCCCGCTACTACGGTGAAGAGTTCGGCAACGAGCGGGACGGGTACTCAAAATACGTATCCCGCGAAGTACTTGAGAATGTGGAGTGGTGCCTACCCTCCATCATGCGTGTGTTCTTGGGCGGGACGCGCGCAGTCGAGTTCGCGGCGAGCGGATCGGAGGACGAAGATCAGGCGCGACATGAGACCGACGTCGTAAACTACTGGTTCCACAACGGTTCCGAGGAAGACAGCGGTTTCCTCACGCTGTATTCGTGGGTGAAAGACATCCTGATGTATCCGAATGGTTACGTCAAAATCTCGGTGCGCGAATGGACCGAGACCGAGACGCAACGCTTCGTGCGTGCCAACGATGCGCAGTATCAGTTTGCGCAAGCGCAGCCGAACGGCGATGTGGTAGTCGAGAAAGAGCATCCGGACGGGACGCGCGATATTGCGGTGTCGCATGAGAAAGAGCGCCGTCGCGCGGTGGTCGAGCCGCTGCCGCCGGATGAAGTGATCATCCAGCACGGCTATACCAAGCTCAACCTCGATGGCGCGGGGTTCGTTTGCCACCGAGTCCAGCGTACCATGTCGTGGTTGCGAGAGGAGGGGTTCACCGAGGCCGATCTTGAGGACCTTGGACCGACCGATAGCGAGACTTGGAATGACGAGAGGGTCGTCCGGCTGTTCTACACGGATGAGAACCCGGACGACGCAGATGAGACGTTCGATGACGAGGCAGACCGCACCGTGTGGGTACATGAGTGCTATCTGCGTTTCGATGACGATGGCGATGGTATCGCCGAGCGACGCCGAGTGCTCATGGCTGGCACGAAGGTCCTGGAGAATGAGCCGGACGATTATGTGCCGATCGTCGCGGCGAGTGCCATTCTCATGCCGCATAAGCATATCGGGTTGTCCTATGCCGAGATCGTCAGCGACCTGCAGGAGCTGATCTCCACGCTGACGCGGCAGATGCTCGACAACATCTATCGGCAGAACGTGCGCCGCAAATATCTTGCCGAACAGGCGATCACCAGCGACAACGCGACGATGGATCAGATCCTCGATGGTCGGTCCGAGGTCGTGCTGGTGCGCGGCAACCCGGCCGAAGCGGTGATGCCCGAGCAGGTGCAGTCGCTGGTCGCCGAGATCGGCGCGGTAATCACCGAGTTTCGCAAGCTGCCCGAGATGCGCACCGGTGTGGCGCCGACGTTGACGCTCGATCCGTCTGTGCTGGAGAAATCTACCATGGGCGCCTTCCTCGGGGCGCTGGAGCAGGCAAGCCAGCGACTGGAGCTATTGACGCGGCTGTTTGCCGAGACCGGGCTGAAGACGGTCTTTCAGAAGATCCACTATCTGCTTCGAACCTATTTCACCGAGCCTCAGCAGGTGAAGATCGCTGGCCAATGGGTATCGGCGGACCCGTCGAAGTGGAAGGCGCGTTCGAATATCAGCGTCAATGTCGGGCTCGGGTTCAACAACAAGCAGGTGATGATCGGCTTGCTCGTGCAGTTGCTCGGCATCCAGAAAGAGGCGTTGCAGATTGGGCTTGTCAATCCAAAGAAGCTCTATGCGACGCTGGAGCGGCTGATCGAGCAGGCCAATCTCGGTCATGCCGGGACCTATTTCATCGATCCCGATACGCCTGAATATCAAGGTCCGCCAAAGCCGCAACCGACAGCGCAAGACCAATTGGCGATGGCTCAAGCACAGAGTCTGGCGCAAGATTCCAAGCGCCGCGATGTCGAGGCCAAGGGTAAGCTTGACGACATGGTTGCGAAGCGGAAGGCGGAGACCGAACAGGCGCAGCTCGATGCGGATTTCAAGGCCGCCGAAGCGATGGACCGGCTCGATGAGTCCGAGCGCAAGAACAAAGACCTGAAGTCGCAGATCGCACTCCGTGATGCGCAGATTCAGGAGTTGAACGCTCGTGCGTTGAAGGAAGGTATCGCACCGGTGGATAGTACCGCGGCGGATGAGTTTGCGCGTGCCGGGCAGGAGTTGGCCGATACCGAAGACGGCGAGATGAACGGCGAGGCGCAGATGCCCGACCAGAGCGCACAGTTCGAGGACCTTCGGCAGTCGCTGTTGACCGATGTGCAGAAGATGTTGGCCGATCATACGCAGGAGATCAAGGCAGCGGTGAATGCGAACGCCATGGCGCCGCGCACGGTCAAATATGACGATGAAGGTAAACCTATTGGTGTGGAGATCGGATGATGCGTGTGAAAGAACTGTCTGCGCGGTGTACCCTGGGGAGCTGTCCGGCAGTGTTCGAAGTTCTCGCCGAGCAGGAATGTGTAGATGCACTCACCTGTCCGGTAGTGGTTCGAGTTGAAGACGGCTCGGTTATCACCATCGGCCGCGAGATGACGCGGGAAGAGCTTACGGCGCTCGGTCTTGCCGATCGGGTCGGTCCGGGTGAGACTGCAATTATCCATGCACCTGGCTTTCTTGAAGGTGCATTGCTCGGTAATAAGGAGATCTGATTCATGGCACTTCAGTATTCGACTTCTGTAAGAAACGCCAAGCTCGATGCAGTCGAGACTGCGATCGGGACGGACGCAGTGATGAAAATTCGCACCGGTGCACAGCCGGCGGACTGCGGCACGGCGGACAGTGGCACGGTGCTGGCGACGCTGACGCTGCCCACGGATTGGATGGCTGCGGCGAGCGGCGGGACGAAGGCCAAATCGGGCACGTGGCAGGATACCAGCGCCGATAACACGGGCACGGCGGCACATTTCCGTATCTATGCCAGCGATGGTACGACCTGCCACATCCAGGGCTCTGTGACCGCTACAGGCGGTGGTGGTCAGCTGACAGTCGACAATACGTCGTTCGCTGCGGCACAGTCCTTCACCGTGACCAGTTTCACCTTGACGGCTGGAAATGCCTAATGGCAATCGTGATTACAGGTCGCGACTCCAAGACGACGGAGGCGACTGGCACAGTCACGATTACGTCGAATTCGCACACGCCCAGCAATAGTTCTTTGTTGGTCGTTGCTGTCGCATTCATTAATGCCTCGACGTTGTTGACTGGCACCTTTTCGATTGCAGATAACCTTGCTGGCCACCTCACTTGGACAAAGCGCTTTTATGTTGCCGAGAGCAATAGTGGATATACGGAGGCATTGGTCGTTTGGTCTGCGCCTGTAATCGTCGGGTTACCTATGACCGTTACGGTCAGTAGTTCGGATGGAGCCAGTGATAACCACCACAACATTCACATCTTCGACGTGACCGATCATGACCCGACGACACCATTTGTTGCAAATTCGATAACCTCGCATGCGATCGGTGATGCGGCGTTTTCGATGAATCTGCCGAGCGCGCCAGCTTCGACTTCGCTTGTAGTCGGCATGCGCTCCCGCTGTTCGAATGGCGCTGAAAATAGCGGGCCGGTGACGCCAGGAGCGACATTCACCGAGCTGTTCGACACGCAGACGCCAACGGCTGCTTACACAAGTCTTCAGACTGAATATCGCACCGGGTCGACCTCGCAGGTTGTCGACTGGGCAGATGTGCAAGTCACTGGTAGTTCTTCAGGTGTGTTTACATCGAACGCACTCGGGTTTGAAATAGCCGTTGCTGGCGGTGCTGCAGCTACGTCGATGCCGCTGCGTCGTCGATCATCGCGGACGTTCAGGCAACGCTTTTAGGAGGATGGAATGGGCAGGATCTATACGGTCGGTTTTTCCGGGACAGTGACGGCGGCGGGTGGTGATACCGATCTTTGCGAGATATTGCCGGCTGCGCAGAAGCCGATCAAATTGCGTGGTTTCATCGTCGGGCAAACTTCTGAGGTTGGCGATGCGCAAGAGGAAGGTGTCCGTATCAGCATCGTTCGATTGCCGGCAACCGTAACCTCCGGCAATGGCACGGGTACGACGCCACAGCCGATGGATAGTGCGGACACGGCGGCAGGCGCCACGTGTGAAACCAATGGTACAACGGTGGCGACGACATCCAGTACAGCAGTCAATCTTTATGAATATGGCTGGAATATCCGTGGTGCACCGCTAGAGGTTTGGTATCCGGATGCTGCATATTGCCCCAAGGCCAAGAATGCCGAGGGTCTCGTCGTTCGTATGCAAACGACACTCGCCGATGACGCGACTTTCGCGTTCACTGCAGTGATCGAGGAAGAATAGTCCTTTGCCCGTTTGGTTCGTCAGGACCGGGTTTCGGAAACGACGGCGGTTTTTACCGTCGAGCTTTGCCGGCTTGCATGCGTCGGCTGCGATTACCGAAGCCGACGATAGTGTCAGTTCGGCGAGCACACTTGCCCTGGCTGCAGCTGCTTCGATTACCGAAGCTGCTGACAGCGTCAGCGCAGCGAGTGTGTTGGCGATCGCGGGTGCGGCTGCGGTTACGGAGGCTGCCGACAGCGTATCTGCCGATGGCACCAGCGCCACCACGGGCGTCGCAGCGATCACCGAAGCGGATGACAGTATCGGTTCGGCCGCAACGCTCTCGTTGAGCGGGGCGAGCGCGGTCACCGAGGCGGATGACAGTGTCGGCGCAGCGGGCGCGCTAGCCTTGGTTGGCGCTGCTGCGGTCACCGAGGCTGCAGATACGGTCAGCGCCGCTGGCGCGCTGGATGTGGGCATCTCCGGTTCGGCCGCGATCACCGAGGTCGATGACAGTGTGTCGAGTGTGGCGACGCTGACGTTGAGCGGCGCTGTTGCGATCACCGAGAATAACGATATCCTGCAGGCGACCGGGCTCAATGCCAATCCGGTGGTTCAGCAGCGTCGGCGCAAAGGCGGTGCGGGTGCGGGTCACGCGCATGCCATGATCGTCAAGCCGGTGCAACGCCGGCAAGAGCCCGTTTCGGTGCAGCCGAAGAACAAACCGCGATCGCGCGCGCCAGTCGATGCAACGGACGTTCAGGCAGCGCTTTTGACTTTCGAGAAATTGCCGCCTATTGTGAAAAAGACGCGGCAACGCGATAAGAAATATGATCGATTGGCGATCGAGATGCTGTTGAGGTCTTCCTAATGTCCCGCGACACTCCCGAACAGGAAGTAGCCCGTGCTCGCCGGCTCGCGGACAACATGGATTTCAAAGAGACTTTCGACCGCGCTCGCAACCAATGCATTGCGGACCTTGAGAGCTGTGTGCTCGATGGTTCGGTAGCGAAAGATGAAATCGCGCTTGGACACGTTCGCAAACTGCATGCGTTGCTCGCGATCAAGATGGAAATGGTGCGGCCGATCCGCAATCGAATGCTGAAAGAGCAGAACGCCGAATAACGTATAGCCCCCAGTTGCAGGTAAAAGTTGCATGCCCCAGGAAAAACCCTTATCTTTAACGGAAGCTGGCAATCGGATTGCCGAGCGCGGTATTTCGAACCGCGTGATCCAAGCCGATGAGCAGATCACGAAGCATCGGAATACGCGGGGCGCGGACCCGGGACCTGACGAGGATCTGGAAGACGAGCCTGAAGAGCATGACGACGATCCAGATGACGACGCCGAAGAGCCCAACTCCGATGAGAGAGACTCAGATCCGGCAGATGAAGAGACCGACGATCGCGACGACGCCGAAGAGAAGACCGCAAGGCCCAACCTCGATGCCGAGTTTACGATCAAGGTCAATGGCGAGACCACGAAGGTCCCGCTACGCGAGCTGATCCAAGGCTACCAGCGTACCGAGGATTATCACCGCAAGACTCAAGACCTCGCCACCCATCGGCGAGACCTGCAGACGGCCCATTCCAAGGTCGCAGACCAGTTGGGTCAGAAGTTCTCCCTTGCAGACGGCATCGTGCAGACGGTGCGGCAACTGCTGGTCGGGGATGTGAACTCGGCAGACATGCAGAGACTCAGGATGGAGAACCCGCAAGCATGGCTCGTGCAGAGACAGGCTATGACGGATCGAGTGGAACAGGTCGACGGCATCTTAACCCGGATCAAATCAGAGATAGAAAGGCATCACTCGGACACAGCTCAGCAGCGCAACGCGAATCTGGCGGCGCTCGTCGATCAGGAACTGGAAACCGTTCGTAGGCATATCCCTGGATGGGATAAGGATGGCAAAGGCCGGCTCGTCAAATATCTGACGGACAGCGGCTTCGTGCAGGACGAGTTGAACCAGATCTACGATAGTCGGATGCTCCGCATCGCGGAGAAGGCGAGGCTCTACGACGCTTTCCAGGCAGAGAAGAAACAATCGATGCAGAAGAAAGCGGCCAAGCCACCGAAGACCGTTGCGGCGAATGGGGGGCAACTCCAGAAGAAAGCATCTCCGACCGTGCAGAAGCAACGCGATTTCAGGTCGCGGCAGAAAGTTGCGAAGCAGACGGGGAACATGCGGGATGCTGGACGCGCCATCGCGGCTTTGCTCGACTGAGGGTGTATTAGGGCGATAAATGGCACCTCCTACCGGAGCACTCGATCGCACGGGCATTGGCAACAAGGCCCGTGAAGATCTGATGGACACCATCTACAACATTTCGCCGACCGAGCGGCCGGCGCATATGAAATGGGGCCGTGGCTCCTGCGATCAGGACGCACACGAGTGGGTCACCGACTCGCTCGCGGCGGCGCGGTCGGACAACAAGCACGTCGACGGCGATGACTTCTTCGCCGAAGGCGCGGCTGGCCAGGCTGGCTCGGGTTTCGTCGGTGTGTCGCTGACTGCGGGATCCCGCATTGGCAACCACTGTCAGATCTCCCGCAAAGATATCGTGACCACGCGTCGCGCGGACAAGGTCCGCAAAGCCGGACGGCGCGACGAGCTGGGCTACCAGATCGCCAAGGGGGGCCGGGAGCTGCAGCGTGATTGCGAATCGGCGCTACTGGCCAATAATGCGGCTGTGCAGGGTACGACTACGGTTGCTGGTCAGGCAGGCTCCTACCTGGTCTGGATGCGGGCGAACACCAATCGGTATAACTCCAATGGTGGCACGGATGGCGCGGATCCAGCGGCGCTCGTCAGCGGCTTTCCGACAGGTGCGGCGGCAGTCGATGCGGTTGGCGCGGTTGTTGCGCTGCGTGCACTGAGCGAGACGGATATCTTGACCGTTATCGCGAGCTGCTATGTGGCCGGTGGGCAGACGGACACCATCCTGATGCATCCGACCATCAAGCAGAAGTGGTCGAACTATATGTTCTCGCCGAGCAGCACGGACTCCGGCCGTATCGCGACGCAGTATCAGGATCAAGGTAAGAGCCCTAGCTCGGGTGCGACTGCGCTCGGGGCTGTCGACGTCTACGTCTCCGACTTCGGTGTGATCGACGTGATTCCGGATCGTTTCCAGCGGTCCCGCGATGTGTTGATCTTCGAAAGCGATATGTGGTCGATTGACTATCTGGACCCGTATCAGCAGTTCGACATTGCCAAATCTGGTGACAGTGAGAAGCGGGTTATGCTGGTCGACTTCACACTACGCGCGTCACAGCCAGAGAGTTCCGGCATCGTCGCGGATGTGAGCAGCACGCTTTCGATGGTCTTCGCTTCGTCAGTTAACGAGCCATGATAGTGGCGGGCGCGGCATGAGCCGCGCCCAATTTACAGGAGATACTATGCCCCTAGTTCGCATTCGCCGTATGGGCGATCAGTTTGCCACATGCGGTATCGGCATCCGCCCGCCCGATGATCGCATCAACGAGTCAGGCATTAACGAGCTATGTCCGAAGTTGGTGCCAGGACAGGTTGTGGAGGTGCCGGAGGGGCATAATATCATCAATCAGGCTTCGATTGAGATTGTGCAGCGGATCGAGAAAGACGAGATTCTCCGCCCGATCGTGTTCCCGGATGGCGAGACTGCGGATATGGCCGACCCGAGCAAGCGTAAGCTCGGCATCGAGGCGATCCGCGAGCGTATGGCGATGCTCACGAGCGCCGTAGACCACCGTGCAGCTGCCCTGGCGGCACGGCAGGAGCTTGGCTATGACGGCGAGCGTGGTCACGTCAGCGACGATCCTAGAGCCATCCAGGAGGATTTTGGCCATGAGAGTGGCCGGGCCGATAACCGCATGCTGCGTGACGCCAAGGATGACGCGGAGCCGATCGCCGAGGGCGATCCGGTGACCACGACCCGTCGACGGACATCGGGACAGCGGCGCGGGCAATGATCGAGTTCGACCCGCGCAAGATGCATGGGACGCTGGATTTCGGTACGAACCATACCGGGATCATTCAATCCCGGCTGCATTTCACTGGTGATGAGATCATCTCGGAGGAACGCGGCCCGGCGCTGCTCACGCAACAGTGTTTCCAAGATGTGGAGCGCTTGCGGGATCAAATCGGCAAGCGCCGGCCGGGGGGTCATGTGGCGGGCCGCATTCCACTGCCGCTCTATTATGCTTGGCAACGCGAGTGGGAACATACGGGCAAGCAGCACGGGGTCTTGTGGCGCGCCTTCCTGACCGGTAAGATCATGGACCGGGACCATTCCAAGTTCAAGGTGCAGAACATCTGATAGGCGTCACCATGCGCCGCAAGAGGTGAGCGCATGACCGACTACTCTACCCTCAAATCCGACCTGTTGAGCTGGTCTGCCCGTGATGACCTCGCGGCGAGTACGGCATCTTTTATCATGGTCGCGGAAGCGTTCCTCGGTCGCCGTATCCGTTTGCTCGATCAGGAGACCGACACCACGCTTACCGCATCGAGTCCGGACTATACCGCGACGCTGCCGGCTGGTTTCCTCGGTTTCAAGCATCTTTTCGTCGTCGGCAGCTCGCTGCCGGGGACCGAGTACCTGCCACCGAACAAGTTCCACGAGCTGGCCAACTCGCCGCGAGACGGTTTCAGCGTGCTGACTGGCGCCAAGACGCTCTACACCATCGAATCGGGCAAGGTGAAGTTGCTCGCGGCGGCCGGCGCCACTTCGGACGTAGTGCTGAACGCGACCTATTACGGCCGGCTGACCGCGCTCTCCGACGCGGCGCCGTCGAATGCGCTGCTCACCGATCACTACGATATCTATCTGCATGCCGGGCTCGTGGCGCTATGGACCTATGTCGGCAGCGACAAGGATGTATCCCGGCATGTCAAGTTCCGCGATGAAGCGATCGAGGGCTTGACGGAACACGAGAACAGGCGCCGTCGCGGCGTGGCGCCGCTCGCCGTCCGGCCGCCGGAAGTTGTGTTCTAAGGAGTGAGCTTGTGCCCGATCCCATCCAGCTTCCATTCGGCGCCTGGCTGCCCGATTTGCCGGCGAACAACAACCCGGGGGCGTTGATCGCGAAGAACTGTATCCCCGGACCGCAGTCCTATCGGGAACTGCGCTCACTCGCTTCTTTCACCGATGCGCTCGATGGGCCGGCGAAGGGTGTGTTTTGGGCGCGCAACGAGAGCGATACGGTATTCGCGTTTGCCGGCGATATGACTAAGCTTTACTTGCTCGACGCGTCGACTTCGTGGACGGATGTGAGCCAGGCCGCGACGACCTACTCGGCGGATTTTTGGGACTTCGTCACTTTCGAGAACCGGGTGCTGGCCACGGACGGGTCGAGCAATATCCAGTTCTACGACCTTGGACTGTCGACGACATTCGACGATCTCGCCGGTTCGCCGCCGCACGCCAAGGTCATCGGTGTGGTGCGCGACTTCGTCGTGCTTGGTAATATCCGCGACGACGCGACGTTCAAACAGGATGCGATTGCATGGTCGGGTTTCAACAACACGGAGTTGTGGACGCCGTCTCGCGCCACGCAATCGGATCGGCTTTCACTGCGTGGCAATGGCGGCGCTGTGCGGCGTGTTGTTGGCGGTCAGACCGGATTTATCTTTCAGGAGAATTCGGTCCAGAAGATGGACTATGTTGGCCCTCCGACAGTCTTCCGTATCGACGAGTTTGCGACCAGTCATGGCACAAACGCCTCACGCGCAGTAACTGCGACAAAGGATTATGTTTTTTACTATGCCATGGACGGTTTCTACCGATTGGATCGGCGGACGTTGGAGATTCGGCCGCTCAGCGCGGATCGCAATCAGGACTGGTTCACCCACGAGATCGCACCGGCTGAGATCTTCAACATGGTCGGCGCGGCGGCGCGGCTGCATCCGATCATCTATTGGGTATTCCGGACATCGTCTTCGGTGACGAATTATGACCGTATGCTGATCTATAATTGGGTTGCGGACCGGTTCAGCTATGCCGAGATCGAGACGCAGTTCATCGGTGGGTTTGCCAGCACTGGCGCCAATCTCGACACGCTAGACACCGTGCTCGGCGGCGATATCGACGCGGCCAGCATCCCGGTCGACACGAACGCATTCGCCGGTGGAGTGCTCGATCTGATCGCCTTCGATTCGGACAATCAGGCGGCAGCCTTCGAAGGCCCGGCGCTGGTGGCCGAGTTCGATACCACGGAGTTCGGCGGCAGCGGCGATTTCATCTATCTCGATCATCTGCGGCCGATTGTGGATAGTGCGGGCGGTACTGTGGAAGTGGCGCCGCTGACCAGAAACGGATTGAGTGCGACTCCCGTTCTTGGTTCGTTCGTTTCACTCAACAGGCTAGGCAATGCCAACGTCCGCACCAATCGGCAGTATCACCGCTACCGGGTGCGCATTACCGGTGGGTTCGAGCATGCGCAGCGCGTGGAGTTCGAGCCGCAAGCACGGGGGTCGCGATAATGGCGCTCGGCGGCGGTGAAGACGGTAAGGGCAAGGGTGACAGCATGGCGGGTCTGCCTGCGATCTGGCCGGCGCCTGAAGAGCTGGCTGCGCGCCTTCGGCCGTCACCCGAGGAGACCGCGCTTGCCGGTATGGACCCGCTCGATGCGTTGCGTCTCTCCCGTGAGTTGCAGAACAAGCGAGTTTACACGCCAGAGCAGGCAGCGGCGAACCGCTTGCAGACTTTGACCGATGTGGGTCATGTGATCCCGGTCCTCGGCAACGTCATGTCGGCGCACGATGCGGTCAACTACTGGTCGGACGCGGCGACCAATGCCGACGAACTGGAGGCGCATAAATCGACCGTTCTGGGCCAGCTATCGGCGCTGGGGGCGATCACTGGCTTGCCGTTTGGGCGTACCGCCGCACAAGTCGCAAAAGAGGCGCCGGATACGCTACCGGTGATCTTTGCCTACCACGGTTCGCCTCACGATTTCAACGATTTCAAACTTGACAAGATTGGAACCGGAGAGGGCGCGCAAGCTTATGGGCATGGGCTGTACTTTGCGGAGAATCCGGCGACGGCGATCTCATACAGAGAGGCGCTTGCAAAGAAGCATCAACTCAATCCGCAACAGGGCAATCTGGGCGATATCCGCAGCGCAGTCGATTGGCTGAACTCTGGCCGGAAAGGTGAGTCTCCATCCGCCGTGGGGCAGCACATCGATGACGCCATTCACGACCTGAGAAGCGACTACATCAAGGGTCCGTTCCCAAACCCGACCGACGCACAGATTGCCGCCCATCTGGAGGGCAACTTTGCGCCGCGCGGCCGCCTCTACCATACGGAACTCGACGTCAATCACGAAGACTTGCTGGACTGGGACAAGCCGCTGAGTCAGCAGAGCGAGAAGGTGCGCGTTTCATTGGCTAAGCTCGGTCTGGATGAAGATACTGTCAAGCCATATCCGCGATTGGACTCACCGATAACCGGAGAACGGATTCTGCGCCAACTTCAAGTCAATCATCAGATTGGCCCGGATGAAGCGACAAGTAAACTTTACGCCGCCGGCATCCCTGGCATCAGATATCTAGATCAAGGTTCTAGAGACGCCGGTAAGGGTACGAGCAATTACGTCATCTTCGACGACAAGCTTGCAAAGATCTTGAGCAAGGAATGAGCAAACGGCAAGGGCGTTCATGTTTTGTGCTGATCCCGCCCCGTGAGGCGCTCGCCGAGTGGGGACGTTATGACCGGCCGATTGCCAGCGTGCTTGAAGAGTTCGACGCGGGGCAGACCATCGAAGACGTGCTGACTTGCATCCAGACCGGCCGCATGCAATTATGGCGCGAACTTAGTCGGCGCGCGGTCGGGGTCACGGAAGTCCTCGAATTTCCGAAGTACCGTGTGCTGCTCGTCTATATCGTCGTGGGCAGCGGCGTCAGAGACTGGGCCGGCGGGCTTCAGCAACTCGAACGGTACGCTCGCGCTCGCGGCTGCAAATACCTTGAATTCGTCGGACGACCGGGATGGGAAAAGCTTGCAGCGTTGCATGGCTTCGACCGGAAATTCATCCGTATGAGGAAATCGATGCAATGAGCATGGGCGGTGGATCATCTGGCAGCAGCAACCAAACGACAACGACGGAACCCTGGTCGGAACAGAAGCCTTATCTGGAGCAGGGTTTTCAGCAGGCGCAGAACATTTACGAGAATGGTCCGCCGCAGTTCTTTCCCGGTCAGACCTATGTGGATTTTTCCCCCGAAACGGCATCGGCACTGTCTGCGACCGCAAACCGGGCAACATCTGGCTCGCCGGTCACCGTGAATGCTTCGGGTTACGCCTCGAACGTGCTCGGTGGCAATTCGGACAACCCTTATGCGCCTTTCCTCGCCAGTGGTGGTTCGAACCTTGCCCAGACCGCTGGTGGCAACTTTCTGAATAGCAATCCCTATCTCGATCAGACCTACGACGCTGCAGCGAAAAAGCTCACGGATTCATTTTCGAACTCCGTCGTGCCAACGATCGCCTCTCAGTTCGGCGCCAGCGGCACGACGGGCAGTGCATTGATGGGACAGAACCTGACCGGCGCAGGGGGCGAGCTGACGGATTCGCTGGGGCAGCTCGCAGCGAACATCTATGGCGGCAACTACCAGCAGGAGCGGGACCGACAAGTCCAGGCCGCAACCGGGCTCACCAGTACCGGGACCAATCTCTATAACACCGGTGTGAATGAACGCACGACCGCACTCGGCCTTTCGCCGACGATTGCCGGGGCGGAGTACACCGATGCGGAGAAGCTCGCCGGAGTCGGGCAGCAGGAAGAACAGCAGCAGGAGCGTGCACTTCAAGATCAAATCAATCGCTTCAATTTCAATCAGAACGCGCCGTTGTCGTCGTTACAGGACTATCTGGCTATGATCAGCGGCAATTACGGATCGACGTCGACGTCGCGTGGGTCGACGTCGACAGGTTCGAACCCGCTCGCAACTGGTATTGGCGCAGCGGCAACCGCTGCATCATTAGCTTCGGGAAGTCCGGCCGGAGGGGCTAAATAAATGGGTATGGATCCGATTTCAACGGCGCTAATCACCACAGCGGTCACGACAGGTGCGAAAGTTGCCGCTGATAAATTAAGTGGTGCTGGGGGCACCACTCCGGGGGCGGCGCCTGGGGGACCAAATCCGCTTACAGCGGGTTTATTGGCGCCGCCCCCGGAGCAGAATCCGCAGTTCCACACTACCGATCAGCCAAGTTTGATCCAAGCGCCTGAACGCAATCCAATGATGCATGCGACGCCGGCCGAACAAGAAATGATGGCGCGTATGCATCCGCAAGCGCCGACTGTAGACTCGGTTCCCGCGACCGAGCTGCCACCCGGTGCGCCGCCACCTGCTCCAGCGCCGGTTGCCGGCCGGGCGCCGCTGACACCGGCGACACCGCCGCCGGGATTGCTGAGCGCCGTGGCCGCCGCGAGCCCGACGCGGGAGCCAAGCGAGGAAGCACCGTTGCAATCGTCGACACCGGAAGCCTCGCCAGCAACGCCGGGTCTGCTTAGCGCGCTCACCAGCGGGCTCGGTTCGATTCAGGACCGGCTCGGCGATGCGGGTGAGAACCCGCTGTTTCAGGTTGGTATGGGCTTGCTCGCCTCGGGTTACGATCCGAAGGTCAATCCGTATCTGGCCATCCAGAAGGGCCTGGGAGGCGTCCAGGCAGGTCAGATCGCGGGCGCGACCGCCGATCGGACAGCCAAGGAAGCCGAGCAGCAGCAGCTTGTCGAGGCATTGCTGGCGCGTATCGGCGTCACGGGTGCGACCGGGAATAGTGTGAAAGTGCCAGCAAGCACAGTCGGCCAGGCGAGTTTGATAGGGCGATAACAGGATGCCGACGTACGACCCTTGGACGATGCAGCCGCTGATGGAATCGGCGGATGATGTGCGCGCGGCTCGCGCACCGGTCTTCCCTGTGCCGAATACCGCTGCCCAGACCGCTTCGTTGCCGATGCCCTTGCCGTCGACTGGTGGGCCTGGGCCGGCATATACGCCGCCTTCCGCGCCGATGCAGGGTGAGATCCTGCCGCCGCTGTCCGGCTTGCCGATCGATATGCCTCCTGCCGCTGGCGGGGGCTTGCCGACGCCTGCCAATCTCCCCGCAGCGCCGGGGGATGACCGTGACATGCTACGGCAAATGGGCATGGCACTTCTGCACGGCAATGTGGCGCAGCGAGTGCAGGGGTTGCAGCTGATATCCAAGGCGCGCCAGCTTACGGACGAAGAGCAGGGCAGCCGCGAGCGTCAGCGGTTGATGAATGTCATCGACGTGGCACCAGTCGATGAGGCCACCAAGCATCGCGCGGCGATCGTGGCGCAGCTCGGCGCCAAGCCTGAGGACGTTGTGAAAGCGCTCGGGTTCGATCAGACCGGAGTCGGTGGTCCGGGAGGCATGGGCGGCGCGACAGGCGACGACTTCCTGAAGACTCTGCCTTCTGGCTACGCCAACATGGTGAAGAGTGCTAGCGAGGGTCGGTTGCCGATCACTGCGAGCTATGCACGGAGCAAACAGGGGTTGCAATTCATTCAATCGGTTTCGCAATACGATCCAACTTTCGATGCGATCGATTACCAGACGCGAGCGGGAGTGCGGAAGGCTTTCACTTCAGGCAAAGAGGGCCGTGATCTCAACGCGCTGAGCACGGCCATTCAGCATGTCGGTTTGCTGAGCGACAAGGCCGAAGAACTGGACAATTACAGCGCTGTGGGACCTGGTGGGCTGCTGACTTCGGCCGCCAATATCGGCCGCAACACGGTCAAGGGATTGAGGCAGGACCCGACCGTGAACACGTTCAACACTGCGCGCGACAAAGTGGCCGAAGAGTTCACCCGGCTCTATCGCGGCAGTGGCGGCAATGAGGCGGATATCCAACGTGAGGTGGCGAACCTGAACGCGGCCAACTCCCCGCCGCAATTGCGTCAAGCGATGCGTGCCATGACCGATCTGGCCATGGGCAAAATGCAGGCACTTTCCGACCAGTACAACTCCGGTATGGGCACTTCGAAGGACGCGCTTGGCGTGCTTGCCGATCTGCATCCGCGTCAGCATGCCGGTACTGCGGCGGCCATCGCGAAGATCGACCAGCGTGCGGCTGGCGGCAGCTCGGCGCCAGTGGCGGTTTCCAGCGAGGACGACTACAATGCGTTGCCGCCGGGGACACGCTTCGTCGGCCCTGACGGGCATGTGCGGAGGAAGCCATAAATGGGATGGCAGGATGCGCCGATCGAGCAGACCGCCGGGCCGGTGACATCGTTGCCGCCACTGCCCTCTGGCGAGTCCGGCAATCTGGCCGATGCGCTCTACAGCGGTCTGACCTTCGGCTATGGTGATGAGGTTTCCGGTGCGCTCTCCGGTGCGATCAGCAAGCTCACCGGTGGTGATTATCAGCCAGCGTACGAGCGTACACGCGATTACGTCCGAGCCCGCAATGCCGATTACGCAGAGAAATATCCGATCCGCAATATCGCCGGCAATATCGCCGGAGGGCTCGCGACGCCGGTCGGGATATTTGGCGATGTGCTCGCGGCGCGGCCGATCGTATCGGCGGCCGGGCTCGGGACGGTCGCCGGGTTTGGCGAAGGCAAGGGTGGTGTCGAGAACCGGCTGGAGAACGCGGCGATCGGCGGTGGCGTTGGTACGGCAACGGGTGGTGCGCTGAAGGGGATCAGCAACTTGTCGGGGATGGTTTTTCCGACAATTGCAGCTCGTGCGGGAAAACCGGACTTTCAGCGGGCTGTGGCGAACCTCAAGGCGAACGATATTCCGGTCACCGCTGCTGAGATCATCAGTTCGCCACAAGGTCGGCTCGCGGAGCGTGCGGCAGGCGGGTATTTCGGGTTTGGAGATAATATTTCCAACCGGCCATTCGCGCTTTATTCGAAGCTGATGAGTCATGCGAACTTCGCGCCAGAAGACATAGAGCTTGGCGAACTTTCACAGGATGCAGTGCGACGCGCACAGCAACGGTTCAGTCAAGGATATGACAAGGCACTTACTGGTCTGCGTGTGAACTTGCCAGATATGGAGCCCGCACTCGGTAAGATCGAAGGTGCGTATGGTACGCTCGTACCATTCGAACAGCGGTCGAGACTCTCCAATGTGATCGACGATTTCCGGCAACTGGTCGATGCGAACCGTAACATCGGCGGCAAGGATTATCAGCGGTTGCGTTCGCATCTTGGCACGCTGCAAGAACGGACAGCGAACAGTCCTTCGGACAGCTACCTCTCGCCGGTCTATCGTTCGCTGAGGAATGCACTTGACGATGCTTTTCATAAAGCTGCGCCGCCGGAAACTGCAGCGCAAGTCAAGGCGCTCAACAGTCAGTACGGTGCGTTCAAACTGCTGCAGCAGGCGGAAGGTAATCCGGAAGCGATCGACACGCTCGCGAATAGTGCTTGGCGCAATGGCCGGCGCGTTTCACCAGAATTTGTCCGGCTTGCGCGGGATTATCAGGGCGTGTTCCTGCGCGGTAAGTACGCAAGTAGCGGATCGCCGGAAAATCAAGCCGCGATATCGAAACTGGTCCCGCCGGTCCCGGCCGTTTTGCGTTCATTAGGTGCGGGATATCAAGCACATTTCCGGCCCTATACGCAGCCGCTGCACCAGATTCCGGCGTCCACTATCGCCGGCTTGCTTGCCGCCGATTCGAGGCTTGGCCAATGACGATCAATGCCGCACAAGGCTCCAGGCTCGCGCTTACCACTCCCGGTGACACCTCGAACCATGACGTGTTCACCGCAGCGCTGCCGACCGAATTGACTCGGCTCTTGGTGTGTAATGTATCGGCACTCGCCGCGACATTCCGGTTCTTCCATGTGCCGTTCGGCGGCTCGTCAGGTTCGACCAACGCGCTGTTCTGGGACGTCTCGATCGCAACAGGTGCGACGTTCGACTTCGCGGCAGGTACCGACAATGCCGGGCCACAGCTGGCGGTCGGCGATATCCTGGCCGTGCGATCGGGGACGGCGAACGCGCTGACGTTCAATATCTATGGTGTGACGGCATCCATCGCACCGGGGGCGAGATAGATGGCAGAGATTTTCGATTGGGCGATAACGGCCGGTGGCAACAACAGCGCGCCGCCAAACGGTTTCCCGGAGAATATGGACTACCGCGATGTCAACGACGCGGCGCGGGAGACTATGGCCGTGATCGCTCGCTGGCGAGATGCGGTGTCGGGCGTAGTGGTCTCGACTGGCACGCAGCCGGCCTATGTGCTCACGGTTTCCCAGACTTTCGCTGCCTATGCTGCCGGCATGGTGTTCGCTTTCAAGGCGCATGCGAGCGCGACAGGCGCGGTGACGCTCAATGTGAACACCAAGGGTGCGGTGAATGTGCTGGATTCGAAGGGCAACCAGCTTGGCTCCGGCGATGTGCTGACCGGGGGTGTCTATATCGTCGCATACACGTCTGGCGGCAATTTCCGGGTCATCGGTCATCTGTCGGCGACCTCGATCCAAGCGCTGACGAACAATACCGCGCGCCAGGCCTATGTGACCACGGGCACGCAGCCGGACTACGCGATCACCACCGGGCTCGGCTTGACCGCCTATGCCGATGGCCAGCTCTTCCCATTCATTGCCCATGCGGGAGCGACAGGAGCCGTGACGCTCAACGTCGACGGGCTCGGCGCCGGCAGCGTGCTGGACGATAATGGCGATCAGCTCACCTCGGGCGATATCCGGATTAACGGCCTCTATCTCGCGGTGCGACGCTCGACAGCCTTCCGCATCATCGGCGAGGTGATCAACCTGGCGACGCAGGTCAACGGGACCTTGCCGATTACCAATGGCGGTACCGGTGCGATAACGCAAGGTGCGGCACGCACGGCGCTTGGACTAGGTACGGGGGACAGTCCGACATTCGCGAATGCGACTGCAGCGATCTTTAACGCCACGGATAGGTTCAGCCTGGATACCAACGGGTATCTCACCCTATCCGCGGGCACCCCCGTATTGAATTTCGATACGAACGATTTTCTCAGTTTCACTCGGGCAGCTAATACCTATACGTTTTCCATTGGTGGGTCGGCAGTCCTGACATTGGGGGCAAACGGTCTGCCTGCGTGGCAGCTGATCGAACAGAACTCGGCTTCGGGTGTTGCGTCATTCTCGTTCTCCATTGCCGGCTACGATGAAGTTGAGGCATGGGTCTATATGTTGCCGGCGACGGATGGCGTGAAGCCGCAGATGCGCTTCAACCAAGGCGCAGGTGTGTTGACCGGGGCGAACGACTACAAATGGGGCAACCTGTCAGGTGACAGCCGATCGGAGAGCGCGGCGGCCGGGACGAACCTGATCGAGATGCAGGGCAGCGTCGGTACGCAAGGGAATGTGGCGACCGAAGCTTTCGATATGCGCCTGAACTTCCGGCGTCCGAATGCTACGGGGCTCAACAAGCGGGTGCAGATACTAGGCAGTTACGGACTGACCAGCGGCTTGCTGTTCACGGTGAACGGCGGCGGGATGCTGATCGCCAATACCAACCCGATCACTGCGGTGCAGTGTTTCTACTCTAGTGGTAATGTGGCGACGGCGGTCTGGTCCGTGTTCGGCCGCAAGCTTATTTGATCGGGTGCAGCTCTTCGAACAAGCTGCCATCCTCGGTCGAATGGTCGTGCAGATCTTCCTCGGCCCAGCGGCGGAGAAAGGGAAACAGGAAGTGCAAGATACCGAGCATATGAGCCACCGTTCGAATGACTAGGAATCCCGTATCGTCGATGACACCAGATCAAGAGGTCAAGCTCAAGACGGCAACGACATGGATCCCGTTGACGCTGGTGGTATCGATTATCGGGCTTGTAGTTTACGCGACATGGGTGCTCTCGCAGGAGCGATCGCAGATCTATGGGCAGATTGGCCAAGTGAGCGCGGATGTCAAGGGGTTGTCGGAGAACGTGAAGGACCTCGCGATCGCGATCAACCGGCCGAACGCGACGACTATGACGAAACAGGAATGGATGCTAGATTGCCTGCGCCTGCAGATTGCAAACCCGAACTGGACCTGTCTCTATAGCGCGTCGTCGACGCATGCAAAGGAGCAACGAGAATGAGTCTCAGTCCCGACCATCTCCGCCAGCTTGTCGTGCGCCCGGCGCTCGTGCAGCTCGATCTGTGGAGCCGCGCGGCGGAGAACCTCGTGATGGGTACGGCGGCGCAGGAGAGCGGCATGCGCTATCTGAAACAGCTCGGCGGGCCGGCCATCGGGTTGTGGCAGATGGAGCCGGCGACCTACAACGATATCTGGGAGCGGTGGCTGAGCAAGAACCCTGCTATCGAAGAGCGGGTACTCCAGTTGGTAAGTTTCAAGAATGCGATCAAATCGCGCACTCCAGCGGTCACGGAGATGTACGGGAACCTGCCCTACGCTGCGGCGATGTGTCGCATATTCTATCGCCGCATCCCGGCGCCGCTGCCGGCGGCCGACGATGTGGAGGGTCTCGCAGACTATTGGAAGCAGCACTACAATTCGATATTGGGTGCGGGCAAACCAGAGCAGTTCGTGCGCAATTACCAATCGACCTTAACCGTAGCCTGAGGGGAACTTCATGACCGTCAAATCCGTTTCGTTCACATTCGCCCGTCCCACCGATACCACGGCCTACGCGGCTGGCGATCTGGTGGCCAACTCCACCACTATCGGGCAAGTGGTGATGCCGCTCTGGACGCTATCCAGCATCGGCTTCGCCAATGGGTTCGTCCGTAATGCGCGGCTGCGCAAGTCGAACACCACGGTCACCAATGCTCAGTTCAGCTTGGCGCTGTTCAATGCCGCGATCCCGCTGATCCCGGCCGTTGCCGACAATGCGGCGATGACGCTGTCGAATGACGTGACGGGCTTCCTTGGCTCGATTGCCTTCGACCTGACCACGGGTGCCATCACCGGTTCCAATGGTGTCGTCAAGGCAGCTACGACGCAGCCGGCATTGGTGTTCAACGCGGCGTCCGGACAGGCGGCGGGCTTGCAGGGCGTACTGACCGCGACGGCAGCCTACACACCGGCTTCGGCCGAGAACTTCGAGGTTATCCTTGACCTATCGGATATCTAAAGCTTGGTCGCTCCTGGACGGCGTCTACGCCGTCGCGGGCTGTCTGATCGTTCTGGCGTTTGTCGCAGGGCTTGTGGTGGGTGCGCTATGCCTCTGATGAGGTGAATGATGGATCAGGAAGTCCACCAAACACTCGGCATTTTGCAGCAGCGTGTTCAGAGCATCGAGGCTGGAAATACAGACCTCCGAGCTAGCCTCAGTGCACTGAACACGAAGATGGACGAACGCTTTGGCTCGCTCTCCACCAAGTTGGATGAGCGATCTCGCACACCATGGTCGAACATCATCTCCGCTTGTGGCATGACCATGGGCATCATCACTGTCGTCGGCTCGCTGGCCATCTCACCACTCAGTCGAAAGCTCGCCGAAATTGGTACGGAGTATCGGTATCCGATCCATGCGGAGATCGTGCCGCGCGCCGAGCACCTGGAGAAGTGGCGGGCGAATGAGAAAGATATTGACAATGTCCGTCAGCGTATTGGTGTGGACGCGGCCAATTTGCAGCGGCAGGTCGATGAGCTGCGCACTCAATATAATGCGGTCTATGGCGCTCGTGACATCATCATGGACCTGAAAGATCGGCTGCAGCGGTTGGAGCTTGAGAACGCAAAAAAGTCGTAAGCGGCCATTGGGCTGCTAAGTTAGAACAGCCCAAGCGATGACCGCGACAATATCGGCGAGCACAATCAAACTGGAAATGACAGTGATCGTCATCACGAACTCACTAAGGTTTTTACTTCAAATTTTGTATGCAGATTCTTGTTCAATTCGTCCAGCATACCTTGTGCCCATACCTTAGCCCCGCCCCTAGCATAGTATGCAGACGCGCGCCTAGCTGCGTTTACGAGTCTTTCCGATCCTACTTTAAGTAAACGCTCGCAGAACTTTTGATCTTTGAGCATCGCTATTTCCGAGCAGGTATGGATATAGTATAGGCCATCCAATAGGTGTTCGGCGATAGGCCCGACATTTCGGCACATTTCTACGCATATTCTGACCGTGGTCTCGAAAGCAGCTCTGTTTTCTTGTGCTTTGCGTAGCGACCAACCAACAGAAGCCAGTTCTAATGGAGATGCTGCGCCAGAAGATCGTGGTTTTACCCCCAGTTCACTAAAGAGATCCCGTATATAGATAGCGACGGGATCTTCCGCAGCTATTAATGCTTTGAATTTGTCGATACTGGAAAGCGGTTTTCGCACTGAATTAACATTCAAAAAACCTTTCGCTTCTTGCTCGACTGTATGAGTCAAGAAAACGATACAAGGAAGTGTAGTAATATCTGCACGTCGCATAGCTGCTATCACGCGATGTTGGCCATCGATTACCCAATATTCACCACCACGTTTACCGATTACTATAGTTCCGCATGCGATCCAAGACCAGGCAGAAGCCATTTCGAGGGCTCTCCCGGTACTCAGTTGGCGTTGATAATCCGGATGCATTTTCAGGCGTTTCTTATCAAGCAGCATAAGCTCACCCGGTTGGTCTTTCAACTTCCAGGCGTATCTTTCGATCTTTGTTGTATTCTTAGTGGTGTAATCTTTTTCGATGATGTTCATTGCAAGACTCCTTTGTTAATTTTTCGTGTGCCATAGCTCACGATTTCACCTTATATCGGAATCCGCTTTCGATCTCAGCCTGCAGCGGCAGCGCGTCGGCGCAGGGCCATGGTGGCGCAGTTTCCATCAACGCCTTCAGCTTACGACTGTCCTCCGGTACGTCCCGGCTCTCGATGACGATCTCGTCATGCGAATGCAGCACGACACGGAGCGACCATGGCTCGAACGGTGCGCTTCGGAGCGCCAGCATCAGCAGGTCCGCACAAGCCGCCTGCGTGGCGTTCTCGGCGAGTAGCCCACCATAGAGTGCAATGCGCGGCCATTCGTCTTCATCCTTCTTTGGCCGCCACGAGGCCTTCAGTACGGTGATGCCGAGCTTGTCATCGCCCCATGGCGTGGTCACGGTCTCGAATCGGGCGCCGGGATAGGGGATGCGTCGGCCGGAGGGTAGGATAGCATAGAGGCAGCCCATGCCGTCCAGAGCGTCGCGGTCGAACAGATACTGCACCTGGCCGGCGCCGAAGGAGCATCCCGGCCGCTCCATCGCGGCGAACATGGCCGTTTCCAATGAGGCCCAGAAGGTTGGCGCCCATGGGTTGTCCTCACGCCAACCGGCGACGATGTCGCGCACTTCAGGCTCGGGCAGGTGAACGCCGTAGGCTTTGGCCATTTTCTGGAAAGCCCCTGTCGAGCCTTGGTATCCGCAAGCGAGTGTGGGAACCTTACCGTAGGCTTGGCGCTCGTGCTTGTTGGCAGCGGTGATCGTGCGGCCGAGGATACGGCTCGCCTGATGCAGGTAGACATCCTCGCCACGGCGGTAGCGCGCCAGCAACTCGTCAGCGCGCGGATCGAGCGACAGCCAGGGCAGCATGCGTGCTTCGATCGCCGACCAATCGCCCCATACCAAGTCGAAGTCGCCGTGCGGGCAGCCGGTGAAGGTCGGCCGAATCAGCTTGGCGAGCGTGTGAATGGGTGGGCCGTACTGTCGTGGATCGCGTTTGAACGTGAACGCATCGATCATATTGCTAGCGTCCGGCGAGACTTCGCGTTTCAAATTGTGGACCTGCAGGCCCATCGAGGAGAACCGCGCTGTCTGCGCCGCCCCGGCAAACATGTACAAACCGTGAACGCGCTTCCGGTCTTCGGTCTCGTCGTGCACGAAGCGCTCGGAGATCGTTTCATATTTGGAAATGGTGCTTTTACCCGCCTGATCGAGAATCTCGATGAACTCGCGAATTTCCTCGGTCAGGAAGCCGGGCTGCAGGTCATCTTCGGCGATCAGATTGTTACGGGTGTCCGCATCGAAAGAGACCTTTTTCACACCAGCGTCGTAGAACTCGCATACCGTGATCGCAGCCGGGCTCATGCGGGGCAGCGCCCATTCCTTGATGCGTTGGAACTGCCGGGGTGTGGTGACCCGATTGCCGGTAATCTTGGCAAGCCGCTCGTTAAACCACGCTTTCTCCTCATCGGCGAACTCGCAAGCGGCGGCGGCGAAGTGCGTATCGACGATCACCCCCCGATCGTTGATATATTCATTCTCCCAATAGGCTTCCAGGTCTGCCAGTCGCCAGGGAGACAGGATGCAGTGGATATCTCGTTCGGTCTCGACGTCCCGATCGCAATAGGCGTGCAGCAGATCGAGCGCTTCGTCTGTATGATGGCAACGTTTCATGCTCCGATCGAAGTCCGGTGCGCGCGGATCGCCTGCACCGCTTTTCCACCACGCGTTTTGTGTCTTTTCATCCGTTGGTCGGCACATTTTCAACATATGCAAATGGCCTTTGCGGTCTTTCTGGTGATGACGGCGGAAGAACTGCCCAGCAGTCTCCAGCTTGCTTGGCGCCGCAGCGGTCAGACGAGCTTGCGCGGCGACGCAGTCGAACGCTTCGATCGGCATCGCGGGCCAACCGTAACGGCGGACCATCACCGTGTTCCACATCGTCCGCTCGAAATTGGCGTTCCAAGCGAGAAAGGTATCGTTTCCAAACGGATATGGATCTCCCGGCCGCCAGCGCCGTACCGGGCCATCGCCGATCGCATAGGAGGCGAGCAGCACATCCGTGCTCGGATCGTCGGCATAACGATAGACACCGACCTTGGTCAGGTCGATCTCGGAGTACGATTCCATATCCAAATGTACTATCATGTGCCCGCTCGTTCTTTCGCCCGACGCGCCCGACGATCGGCCCATTTCTCGATGTATTTCGAGTCGTCGTGGCACTTACTTCCACGTTTTTCACGTGGGTGGCTGCGCTCGGTGTGTGTTCTAGGCGGGTCGAATAACATGTCCATCCGGCCATCGAAAATGCGGCTGTGGACGGTATTGAGCGACACGCCTGTGATGGCGGCAATCTCGCGGCGAGTGAGCAGACCGTGCACAGTCTGAATTCTTTTCGCTACCCACTTGCCGTTCGATAGCCGGTCACGGACCAACCGCTCATGACTTGTCGCCATGGATGTAGCCTCCCTGTTCGAAACGATCGCCAGCGGCCGGCACGGAGGCCCTATTCGCCGCAATCGGCAATGAGGGAACTGGTCACGGACTGGCGATAGCGGATCAGCGGCGGCGGGCGCCGCGATCCGCATTCCGGCCGCGCACATCCTCGCGCGCGGCTTCGACTTCCGGTTCGGGCCGTGGGCCGGGACCGGCGCGCCGGCCAAAGGTATCGCGGTCGCGCTGTGCGGCATAAGCAGCCTCTTGCCGCTGCATATCCGCCTCGGTAGGTTCCGAAACCGCAGCGTGGGTTGTGGGACGCGATGGCCGTCCAGGGCCACGCTCAGGTGTTCCAGGAACCGCGGCTTGTTCTGGTGTCACAGTGATGGATGGTCCGATCGCTCCGGCCACCGGCGGTGTATCGCCACTTATCCCGGTCCACTCGACAATGGCGAAAGCGGGAGTGTAGATGTCCTTATTCCAAGTCTTATGGAAATATTTCTCACTGTACATTTCCAGGACTGGAACCAGTAAGTCACGTTCGCTGCTGGAAATTCGCCGAGCGAATTCTTCCATCAATTTGCGGCACATTTGCAGGCCGCCGCGAGACGTCGGCTTGTAGACCAGATCGGTGCCCTTGTCTGGCCCGTCGATAATCTTCATGTCGATGGAGATCTGGAAGGACCAACGAGGTTGCTGATCGGCTTGGGCGCGTTTGTCGGTTTCCAGTTCAGGTAAATTGCCGATCATAGGTACGGGTTCGGTGATTGGCCATAGCAGCGCGGCCGGCTCGTTATCGACGGTATACGCGATCTCATTTGTCGAGCGCTTGAAAGCGATGTAGCCGTGTTGAATAGTCATCGGATTGACAGCGAGAAGCGCCCGCTCGTCAAGTTGTGTGCTATCCTGACCGAAGACCCAAGCGCCGGAATCGGTCAGGCGCAAAATTGGCCGGCCATCATCGGTCGAAATCGCTGCGGCAGCCTTGACCAGCGCTGCCGCATACCGCTGCATGCCACTGTCGTTTTTCATAAGGTCTGTAGACATTTGGTACTCACTTTCTCGATTGATATTTTAAGCGATCGCCTTCAGCATGTTGCCGAGCCGGGTGAAGGTGCCTTCGTCGGGGGTGTCCCGCCTCACCAGCTTCTCGCCGTTCTCGTTACGCTCGATGTGGGTTTTGAAGAACCGAGCGACTTTTTTGTCGGGCGCCTGGATGGCCTTCAGTCTCTTCTCCGCTTGTGCTGGCGAAATGCATTTCTTCACTGTGCGGTCGGCAAGTGGGACCCCCATGCGACCGAGCGAAGCCCAGGCCGCGTCTTCGTCCTTCCAGGCCCGGTTGCCGTAGGAGGTCTCCAAGCCCCATCCGGGGATCTGCACACCGGCTTGCGCGTTGCGCAGCGCCGCTGTGCGCAGTTCTTTCACATAGGCCTCGATCGCCGGTAGCTCATTCAGCCGGCGGGCCAACTCGTTGGCGCCGAGACCGGCGAGGTCCGTGGTGACATCGCCCGAGAGCATGGTGTGATAGGCGCGGCAGTCGACCTTGCCCTTGCACCAGCGGCAGTGCTCGCCAGTGACGTAGACACGCTCGCCATCGACAGCATTTTTTAGATCCTGGACGAAGAATTGCAGGTCCTCATAGGTGTAATAACCGACTGAGGCGTATCTATCCGGGCTGAGCTTGGCGCTGGGCTGAAAGATCCAGGCTTCATAACGCTCGACGATCGGCAGATAGCTGCAATGGATTGCCGCAGCGAGGTAGAATCGCATCTGGTCGTTCTCTTCGGCATTCACCAAATGGTTGTCGCCAAACTTCCAATCGATAATGCCGCAGCGGCCGGATTTTTCATCATCGAAGATGACGTCGGCCGTGCCGAATGCACCTTCCATAAGACCTTCGAAATGTATCTTCCGCTCCTGATCGCAGTAGGCACCTATTGGCACAGTGTCGTCGAAGAAGCCGAGTGCCGGCCATACCTTGTCGCGGAGCATATCTTCCGTGATGCGCACGCTTTCCATCTCGATGCCTTTGAATTGCCGGGACAGCTCTTCTCGGTCCATGTTTTCGCGGATCGCGGTCTCAGTGATGCTGTGCAGCGCCGTGCCGGTGGCCGCGTAGATATTCCAGCCTTCTACCGGCACGCCTTGCGACTGCTCGATCGAGGCATTGCAAATACGGCGCAGCGCGGCCGTGGAACCGCCGACAACGGTCGAATGTTTGGTCACTGGTCTTTTTCCTTTGTGTCGGCAATGGCCGAGTCGACGCGATCGGCGCTCGCGGTCAGGCAACCGGCGAGGAACCTCGCTTCGTCGGGTGTGATGGCTATGGTGGGCGGATCGAACTGGAGACGCACGCAGCCAAAGCCGTCTACAACCGTGACATGGTAATCGGTAGTCTTGCCCGTGTAAGCCACGCCATGGACTTCCTTTATCGTCACAGGACTATTTCCTTTCGGGAATCAATATGTCAGGATCTTTGCCCGTTGGCACAACCTGGCATGCACATAGGGCACATGATGCTCCAGATCTGTGAAGCAGAGTCCGCGCTTTAGTGCAGCACGTCCGACACGCCCCTTCGCATCCGCCAGCAAGCGTCGCCGGATATGCGCGTGTGCGATGGCCTGTTCGAACTGTTTTTTCTGCTTTTCGTGCCATTTGGATTCCTGACCGCAGGCGAACATCAGTCCGGGGATGCAGCATACGAGCAGTGTGGCGTAGACGATGACGCAGAAACTGACGATATGAATTGCAAGGTCGACCATGACGAAAAACTCCCTGTTTTCATTTTATGTGTAATTTCTAGCGTCAAATATCCGGAGGTGTCAATTGCTGGAAACGAGTTTAGAGACGAAATTGCGCCTGTTGGTGCAAAAGATGGGTGGTTTTTGCATCAAGCTCAACCCCCAGTGGAATATCGGGATCCCCGATCGCGTCATAATTCTACCTAAGCGTGTAATCTTCGTAGAATTGAAACGGCCGGGCAGCCGGCGGCTATCGACGACGCAGAAATTCTGGCGCGACCGTCTACAACTCCTAGGTTGTGAATACTGGCTTTGCAATTCGGAGCAGAGAATCGAAGAAATGCTGATGCCGACGCGGGTATGAAAAAAGCGGCGCATCGATGGCGCCGCCGAGTATCCTTTGGGAGGAAACGTGTGCAGGTGTTTCCTACTGCACAGGGAGCTTATACGTGATCCCGAACAGCCCGACAAGAGCTGAAGTATCGGTCTTGACGGAAAAGTTCCGTTCGTCGACGAGTGTCTCCTCGCCATAATTCACATACCGGCCGAGACCTTTCAGGTACCAGTTGTCATAAAGCCGGCTTTCGAAGCCGAGTTCACCGTAGTAGCCAAAGAAATCCGGGACCTTGAGGTGATCGCCACCTGCCAGACGGATGTCGTCCATCGAGGCGCCGGCAATACCGCCACTCACATAGAAGAGCGTGTCGGGACTGAGCATCAGGCCGAGGCGCGGTCCGAAAACATAACCCCAATCCTGTTCCGCGGACACGAGGTCCGTGCCGTCGACCGTGGTCTTGAACTCGGCATTGCCGAGGTTCAAGCCCCCCTGCACGCCAAGCACGATCCGGCCCATGACATGATAGTCGGCGCCGAGCTGCACTTCTCCGAACAGTCCATCCCGACCGAGGCTATCGATCGTGGCGCTATTGCCATAGTCGTCGGTGGCTTTCAGTTTGTCGTCCTGAAAATTATATCCACCCAGAACGCCCACCCAGATTTCCAACGCTGTGCCGCTCGGGGTGACCGAAGGCGTGTCCTTCAATCCAGGGTTGTAAATATCCGCCGCATGCGCGGCGGAGACCCCCACAATCAGCAAAACGATTGTTGCAAGACTGCCTTTCATTGTCTATTTCTCCATTCGTGCGCAGAATCGCGCAAACAGGGTCTAGCAAATAAAATTGTCACAGTTCTACAAAAAACAGGGAGAGTTGAATGGACAGCGCGCAGATAAATGCCTTTATGGCGTGGATCGAGACACAAATTAAACTAGAAGTTGCACGAGATAACGATCCGCATTCACGAGAAACCGTCGAAGCACAGTATGACGAATCGGATTCACGTGAGCAACTAGCGAGAGCATTCGGCATGCTTGTCGTCTCGGATAGGCGGATTATGTGATGGTCACCGAGCATCTTGTGCAGCGGCGCGGGCAATTGTCGCCGGCCGATAACTATGTCGAATATGTCGTGCCGCATCTGATCACCGATGCGGCGGCCATCGAGACGCGCGGCAGTCGTCGGGGTACGATCATGCGGCTGATGCGCCATGCGTTCGAGGCGGGACGGGAGTATGAGCGGGCGAAGGCGACTGCCCGATGACTCTGCCCCCGATGAACCCAATGCAAGAACGGATGATCGACTTTGCATTGGATATGCCTCATTGTGCGTGGTTTGCCTGTCCAGGTATGGGGAAGACCCGTGCTGCTTTGGATGTGATCGCACAGACTTCAGGCCGGACGCTGGTCATTGCGCCTAAGCTAGTCTGCTTGTCGGTGTGGCCGACAGAGAACCGCAAATGGGGCTATGATCACTCCATGCGCTTCCTGCACGGCCGGGACCGTCATCTCCGCGGCCGCGAGCGAGTAAGTCTGGTCAACTACGACGCTCTCCCCTGGCTCGTCGAGCAGATGGAGCTGGAGCGCGAGTCCCCCTACGATCTTGTGATCTATGACGAGTTGTCGAAACTGAAGAACCCCGAGGCCAAGCGCTTCGCCGCGTGGGAGCATGTGCTCGGCCGGTTCGAATACCGGCTCGGCATGACCGGGACTCCGGTCGGCGCGCATCTCAAAGACCTGTTCGGCGAGATGTATGTGGTCGACCATGGCCGGTCGCTCGGCAGTGACTACCGACGGTTCTTGCGCCAGTATTTCCATGAGAACGAATACACCTACCAGCTCGAACCCTACAGCGACACCGAGGCGACGTTGCTCGATCTGATCCGGCCACGGGCGATCAGCTTCGACATCGACGATCTGGACATGCCGCCACTCATTCATAACCCCGTCTCGCTGGAACTGCCCGGCGAGGTGGTACGCTATTATGAGGAGCTGCATGAGCACAGTCTGGTCGAAGACCTGGACGTCTACGCCATGAACGCGGCGGTGCGCTCGGGCAAGAAACGGCAGATGGCGAGCGGGACGGTGATCGATATGCAGGGCGAGCGGAAGCTGTTGCATGACGCCAAGGCCGAGCGGCTGGCGGAGATCGTCGCCGAGTTGCAAGGCCGGCCGGTGATGGTCTTCTTCGAGTTCCTGCACGACTACGAGGCAATCTGTAAGGTGCTGGGACCGACACCGGCACTCTATGGCGGGACGTCGACCCGGGATGCGGTCCAGCATGTGGAGGATTGGAACGCCGGCCGGCTGCCTGCCTTGGCCTTGCATCCCCGAAGCGCCGCGTATGGCGTAAATCTCCAAGATTCTGGGAGTGTTATCGTGTGGTTCACGATTCCGTGGTCATATGAGATGGTCCATCAAGGCACTTGTCGCCTCTGGCGACAGGGACAGCGGAACAAAGTGATCGTGCATTATCTGATCGTGGCGGGTACCGAAGACGAACGTGTGTTCGACCGCGTCCAGGAACGCGCTGGCACGCATGACCGGGTGATGGAGGGGTTGCTGTGATGAACAAGGCTGAAAAGCACGAGATCCGTCAGTGGGTAAGAGGCGAGAGACACCTTATGCCCCTAACGATATCCAACGAGGTCTCGGCAATACGTAGGGTTATTTTTGCAGAGCTGCGTAAGCGTAAGTTCGATTACGACAATTACCGTCGATGTTGGGTGCGCGACGTGAAAGAACCCGACCGTAACAGGGAGTAACGATCGGGTTCAGGGGTAGGCTCGCATGCATATACGGTCAGTGTCTTGCACACGACAGATGGCGCATCCGTGCCAAAAAGTCAAGGGTGCCGTAATTTGTTTTATTTTTCCCGCCATGTCGATTCCGCTCTTGCATCCATCCGCCGCCGGCCGGTAGGGTAAGCTTTCCGGAGACACCCTGCCTCTACGATCTGCCTTTGCGGAGACGGTCATGCTTGCACCGAATGAAGCCACGATCCGCGAGTTCTTGAGTACAGTCCTCCACGAACGTGGAATCATCCACCTCTACCGCATAGACCCCACTCCCGACAATAAGAATAGAAAGCAGAGACCTGTCGGGTTTATCACCACATCCATAGACGACGCGATCGATTGGATCGTCAAATACAACAAAAAGTGCAATATCTATTACGCGTGGAACTTTCCTTCCTCCATACAGACTAAGAAAGCTAAAGAAAAAGAGATCCTTTGGCTTGCCGGCTGCCACGTCGATATCGACTGCCCCGATGGACTCCTGCCGGACGCGCTCGCAAAGCTGAACTGGTTGCAAGTCACGGCGGAAAAATGCCGGAAGGCGATCGTTTCGGCCATGCTACCAGTCCTGATCATGACTGGTAACGGCATCCAGGCGTTGTGGGAATTCGATGAGCCGATCCACGCCTCCGCCGAGATGGTAGAGAAGGTCACCGACCTCAACCGGCGCCTCGCCGCGCTGCTCGGTGGCGACAAATGCCACAATGTCGACCGGGTCCTGCGTTTGCCTGGCACGGTCAACTGGCCCGACACCAAGAAGCTCGCCAAGGGCTGTGTGCCAGTCCTGGCCGAGCTGTGGGGCACGGGGAACACATGGACCTTCGCCGAGCTGGAGAGCCTTCCCCCGGCACCTGCGGCCACCTCGCCCACCCCAAGCGGCAAGCGCGAGGACCCTCGCCTGCACGAGTACACCGAGGGTTTCATACCGCTCGGGATAGCTGCATTGTTGCAGGTCTGGCCCGACCTCGAACAGCGGCTCGACGGTAAGCCTTCGCACTCCGAAGCGTTGTTTTCCTTCGTCTGGTATGCTGCCGATGCGTTGCTCTACCTATCGCAGGGCCGCGATGACATCGCCGACTATGCCATCTCCAAAGACATCCGCCGCAACATTATCGAGCTGATGTATGAGAGTGGCTTCTCCTTCCTCGATCATATGGAGCGTAACGGACCGGGCAAGGTCGGTCGCGATATCGAGAAGGCACTCGCGGGTTATGTGGAAGCCAAGCAAGGCCGCACGAAACATACGCTTGCCCGCCGGGTCGAGCAGAACCGGCAACGGATCGATCGTGACGCCAAGCCGGCCGATGCGCGCACAGCCGTCGATTGGCGCCAGATCTTTCTCCAGTTCACGCGCAAGCGGATGCGCAAGGAAGATTTGCCGAACTGCCGCATGGGCCGCGACACGGTGGCAGTCCAGCAGCCGACCACAGAAGTCAATATCCGGTATTGCCTGGAGAGATGGCAGATCACGGCGAGCTGGGACGCGATGCGCGAGCAGCCGGACTATCTGTGCAAGAATGAGGAAGCCCCGACTGCCTTGCGCGAGATCCAACGGACCATGCCCGACGACCAGAAGGCTCGCGGGCTGGAGGCGCTGATCATCGATGCGCTGCAGGATATGGGGCTGAGCGGCAGGCGGGAGCTGAGCGGGATCCTGCAGGAGATCGCCCGTAACGACCGCTATCACCCGTTGGAGGACTACGTCACGAGCCGGCCGTGGGACGGCGTGCCGCGCATCGCGGACGTCGCTGCCTGCCTGCAAAGCGCGAACCCGTTGAAGGAGACCTATCTGCGGATCTTCTTCCGCGCCTGTGTCGCGGCGGTGGTATCGCTCGACAGGTATAAGGTCACCGGCGATGTGGGCGAGCAGATATCGTCCGTGGTCGTATTGGTCGGGGCACAGGGCATCGGCAAGAGCCGGCTGTGGCAGGCGCTGACCCCCACCGGCTTCCGGTCCAAGGGGTCCAGCCTGCGGCTCGGCACACACCGAGAGAGCGATGCCAAGCGCGAGTGTCTGACCGGTATGGTCTGCACCCTCAACGAGATCGGACACACCTTCAAGCGCTCGGATGCCGAAGCATTGAAGGATTTCATCTCCCAGGACTATGACGAGTTTCGCGTCGCCTATGCCCAGCACCCGGTCTCGCGGCCGCGCATGACGGTGTTCACCGGTACGGAGAACGCGTTGGAGCTGAGCGATGAGACAGGTTCGAGGCGGTTCCTCGTGTTGGAGGTGAGCGCTATCGACCTGCACGCCTTGGGGCGAATCGACCTGCAGCAGTGCTTCGCCGAGGCCTGGCACGAGGTTATGGAAGACGATCGACCGTGGTGGCTGACGGCGGAGCAGGATGCTGTCCGCGAGCAGTGGAACGCCAAGCACACGACCGAAGCGCCGGAGTGTGAAATGGTCCGCGAGTATCTGAACGATGTCGGGGCACAACACCAGTACCGGCCAGTCAGTATGCATCAGATCCGCAAGCTGTTCGATATGGACCCGCTGAATGGCAATAAGCGTTTTGCCAATATCAAGCGCATCCTCGATCAGTATAATATTGCATTCCATTACGAATATGAAGAGCAGGACCGGAAATACCACAAGGTATGGCTATTTCCGGTCTTGCCTGAGAAAATATCACTTATTGGCTAATTGACGGCATTTGTCACAAATATGCATCCATGTGCCGTAACTGTCATACGCTCGCCAGCCTCTAGCTCGCAGGAACGTTATTGCTTGTTGGAAATGACGATCTTTAGCGTCGAGCGATTCGCGGCAGCCTTTTTCGTTGCAGGTCACCAGCCAATCGCCTTTATCGTCTGCTCGTGGGCGGGTTTTCTCGATGGTCATTCGCCGACCGCCCGCCGTAGCAGGAGTCCGCGGAGCTCATGCGGCTTCCACAAGCCGACCATGAGCTGCACGAGCAGCGCACCGGCGACGGGTACGCTCGCGGCGAGTTCCCAGTTCGAGATGGTGGCAGGGGTGACGCCAAGCGCCAAGCCGAGCTGCCGTTGCGAGAGACGTAGATCCGTAGTGCGCAACTGGCGCAGCTCGGCGCCGGAGATCACAGCGCCGAGAGGATGGAAGGTGATAGGTGTGGTTGACACCATGCGGGGGACTCCTTATAGTGATGGTGCGCTAGTACGAAGGCATAAGACGTTCGGATAAGAGCGGCTCGGGAGCATCCCCCCGAGCCGCTTTTGCGTTTCAGTCGCCGTTTCCGATCTGCTCGGAGATCGCGTCTTCGAGAGCGGCGAAATCCTCGCCCATCGACACCAGCATTTCTTTTATCGCCAACAAAGCCATGAAAGCCCGCTCGCCCACCGGCAACCGCTCGCCCGCCGGCAACGTATCTTTGCCAACAACGTAATTGCCCAGGTCAGCCATCACGAGAGCACTGTCGACCTGACAACGTAACACGCGAAGGTTGGCGCGGAACTCGTAGATGTTTTTTACGATAGGAAGAGTCATAAGCAATACTCCGTAGGTCGTTGCCACAATTGGCTAAGTGCAATAAAAAAGGCTCCCGGCGGTTACCGGGAGCCTTATGTATTATCCGTCGTGTGCCGCTTCGTCGTCGATCCTCAGCTTGTCGTCATCGGATTTAGCGAGCTCGGCAACGATCCGCTTCTTCGCCTCGCTGCCGGTAAGCATGCCGTCGTAGTAGTGTTGGATATGGACTTCGATTTGCTCTAGGATCTCTTCAAACTTTTTCATGGTAGTCTCCCTGTTCGATAAAACCAGAGTAACATGGGAGTAAAACTTGAGTCAATGCTGTCAAGCCTCAAAATTTTAATACTTTAGTCTAGGTGTCTGTGTGAAATACCACAAAAACTGATCACTTATACGTGTAGTGCACTGCAATACCACATAAAAGCCACAAAGGGAACGAAACAACGTCACAATGTTCTTCTGGTTTCGATAGGGTAAAAACGAACCTCCAGGCGCCCGCTGGGGGGCTTGCGCCTGGAGGCGCCAGCGCGAAGCGGCAATCGCCCTCGCGCCGACTATCCGTCAGTGGCGAGGCCGAGCACCACCTCGGTGCACCTTGCCGCCCTTGTCGAGATGCAAAGTCTCGCGGACCGGGACGGCGTGGCTTGTGACGCGCGTCGTAGGCCCGACCTTCGCGATGATCTCACCATGCTTCACAGCCCGCTCGGCGCTAGCGCTCCGACGAGGCTTGTGACCAAAACCGAGAAATTTCTTGATGGCTCGTAGCATGGAACTTCCCTTTCCGGTTTCGGACATTGGCGTCCGTCACTGCCGGCAGAGGCGCCGGCAGGAAGAGACGTCACGGCAGGCGAGAGCCCCAGGCGCTGGCGATGATGCGCTGCCGCCTGGCGGCCATCACACAGGCTCGGGCATAGTCGACCATCCAGGTACGGTCGTGAGGCAGCGCGACGATCGGACCGAGCCATAGCTGGATGACCAGACGGTCGCGGAACTCCGATCCGCGACGCAGATGCTTGGCGGCTTCGGCGCGATGCCGGGCCGCCATGCTGGTGGTGCTATCGGCGCCGTAGACGTGCCGATAGCCGGTAAGCCGTTTACAACGTTGCATAGTCCTCTCCTTCACACAGTCAGGTCAGGCGCCAGGATCGTCAGTAAGTCAACCTGCGTAAGCGAGCTATGGCTGCCACGCAGTCCGCGAGGTTGGTAGGAGTACTTGCGGCGGGGTCCTCCATGTCTACCCCATAGTGAGTCAGCATGCATTCCATACTGCGGAAATGCCTGTCGGAAGGGAGGAGCTCGTCCCTGAGGTCCTCCAGGTATTTCACGTTACGTCCGTGGGCTATCGGATCCATTTTCGATACTCCTAAGTGTTCCACGCCCGTTCGAGCTGCCTGCCGGCCTTGTGATAGATCCGGCGGACAGCCAGGAGGCGAGGCAGTTCGTGATGGGCATAGCGCATGGTCTCGGCGCGGACGCCGTAGGCCTTGCGCAGCTCGGCACGGAAGTGGCTATCGACCGTGGCGAGCCATCTGGCGGCTTGCCGGATGGTTCGGGCCTTGGTCCGAGGCAGTGGGAATGTGAGGCGCCCCTCCAACAGCACGGATGCGGTTGACGACCTCAGCCACGCTTTCAGGGTCGACAAGAGTCACCAGTTGAACGCGAGTGAAGTTGTCGCCCGGCACACGGGTGAAGCCGACGATGTGGGCGCCAGACGTTGCCGGCAGGGGCAGTCAAAGCGATGAAATTCATAGGGTGAAACCTTTCAATGCACGGGTTAAGTATTTAGAATAGCAATAGCCGCGTCGAGAATTTCTACGTTCTTTTTTCGCCAGAAATCATTCGCCCATGCGGCGCGGTCGTCATAGACGCCACGACGCATCTGGTCGGCTTTCTCGGCAAGCCGCCGGACCTCCTCCTCCCGGAATTTGTCCAGGAGGAGGCTTGCTTGCAGGGTGTCAGCGATGCCCTTTGCCATGGTTCTTCCCGCCACAAGAGCATTCGCACCGCATCACTTTGCCAGTGGCATGAAGGCAGCGGTCATCACACACATGCCTGGACGGCCGGGCTTTGTATTCGACGGCACGCATGACCGGGAGCATGTCCCGGCTGCCAGCGGCGTAGCCAACCATCATGTCAAAACCATCGAAACGCCTGCCTTCGACCAGCGGGAAGCGCGTGGCGAACTCTGCATTCGGTAGACCGATGACGGAGATCAGTTCGGCCGTTTGACCGTTCCAATCGGAAAAATATTTGAGGCTGCTCATAGTGCATATCCTATAAAAGGGGTTTTTGGCTTATGTCAAAAGTGACATATGGTATCCCGGAGGTTGTAAGTAAATTTTTTTAGCACTTCGAAATTTGGTAACAGAATTTTGAATCGTGATTCCAGAATTTAGGGTGTGAGTGCGATTGCATAGCCAGAGCCCTTGCAGAGACATTAAAATAATTTGGGGTAATGTCAAGAGGTTTTATATCGGTATGTATGCTGTTTTTGGTAACCGGCGAAAACCACGAAAAACACAAGGTGGTCGCGGCGGCAGCCGGGTTTTTAGGAAGACCGTTGTCTGTGATATACATACTATCGGGAGGGCTGAGTGAGAAAAAAGAACGAATCGTGAACACATTATGGAAAGTGCTATTAAGATCTGTCTCCTAGGGATGTATATCAGCAGACAACGGGTTGGCGCAAAGCTTGTGAAAAGCGTTGCTGAGTATGGTGTTTTTGGGGTTGATTCGAACTACCAATTACGGCATACTTACGTACATCCAAACTATAACCCGTTGATATGAAAGGATTTTTCCGGTCATGCGAGGAATGACGAAGCAACTTTTAGTCCGTATCGACATCGAGCATGAAGATGCGCTCGATGCGATCGTGAAATACGTGCAGCGGCGCCGTCGCTACAAGGTGGTGACGCGGTCGTCCGTGCTCCGTGAGATGATCATGGAGAAGGCTAGCTCGCTCGGCGAACCGTTGTCTCCGATCCGTACGGACGACGCGGTGAATGCGCGGGCGGAGGCCTACATAGCGAAACAAGCGGCGATGATGAAGGATCGGGTTCCAATGTCCGAAGAAGAAGCCGAGCGCCTCTGGCGAGCGAATCAGCGTGAGAACGGAAGGCGAGGTGAGTGATGCAGATCCAATGGCCGTTGGTGATTGTGGCAGCGATCCTCTTGGCTGTCGCAACCGTTGTGTGGTATGCCGATCGGGACGGTCTGTGTGAAGTTCGTAGGTTTGAGGGTGAGGTGTCGCAATGGTATCGCAGATGAATGAGCCGCGAGCGCTGGTGATCAAAGTCCCGCGTCTCGATGGTTACAAGACGGTCGTGGTCAATGCCGCAGTCATCGTTTTCGGCTTGGCCAATGTGCTATGGCCGGCGAAGGTGCAGGCTGTGCCATCGGGAGAGACTATCGGACTGGTGTTCGATCAGGGACAGGGTGCCCTCGTGGCTGTGCTTGGGCTGGTCAACCTGCTGTTGCGGCTGATCACGGACCGGCCAGCGCTTGGCGGTGTGTTGAAGAAGGCCCCTAGCGGGCCGGCTGGCGGACAGGGACAGCCGGTGCATTCCGGTGTCGTGAGTGTCGGACCCGGCATGCCACCGGTGCAGTTGCTCGGTGGTGACGATTCGCCGATGGTAACCTCCAGCCTCTTCACGCCGATGGAGGGCACGTTGCAAATCATCCGGGACCCGGATGGCGAGGTCCGTGTGACGGACATCACTGCGCAGCATCGCGAGATGCGTCCGGCGCGGCCCTCGGAGCTTGCAGATTCTTGGACCGTGCGGGACGCTGTGATGACCGATCGTGCATTCAACCCGCCGGCGACACTTGCGGAGATGTTGCGCGAGCCCGCGCAAGTTG
>Ga0137410_10000202_pt1 | contig 41906 bp, 40 predicted proteins | sample CZODoug1_16funga_FD_108878 | JGI IMG/M metagenome (GOLD analysis project Ga0137410, IMG submission 108878) | Vadose zone soil fungal communities from Angelo Coast Range Reserve, California, USA - CZODoug1_16fungal (Illumina Assembly) | ecosystem: Environmental > Terrestrial > Soil > Vadose zone... | reverse complement strand
TGCTCTGGAGTTCGGTCGAAGAGCTTTGCACGTGCTGCACCGCGGAGCCGATTTGCCTCGACAGACTCCTTCCCAGGAACAAAGCGGTGACCACAGCAAACAGGATGGAGAGAGCGGCAAGGATCATGACCAGAGTGATTGCCGATGAGGCTTTGGCGGTGGACTCACGCCTCCCTTCGTCCAGGAGGCGTTGTTCGTACTCAAGGAAGGCCTTGATCTGTTGCCCGAGACGATCTCGCAGGGGCGCAACCTCATGGTCGAAGGATCGGATTACTACCTCCAGCTTGGCTTGCGTCTTCTGTAACTGAACAACGCGCGTCTGCGCTGCTTGCCAGTCGGACGAACTCTGCTGGACATCGGCCAGTAAGCGCCGGCCCGCGTCAGCTGTGATGTTTTTCTCAAGATGCCCGAAGACTTCGGCAAACTCTTGCTGTGCGGCGCTTCTTTGTTCCAGGAACCGTTCATCTCCACTCAGAATGAAGCCCCGAAAGGTAGCGGACTGCCGGTCAGCGGCTGCGTCTAGCCTAGTGGCGTTGACCAGGTTCTCGGCAACGAGGGAGATCACATTATCTTTGCTGGCGACCACGGCGCGTAGCGCATAGACCGCCACTGCGGCGGTCAGCGCCGCCAGGCACACCATCACGGCGAATCCCGTGCTCACCTTTTTCTGAAAAGTCCATGAATGTGCCATTGTTGTCACTCCTTAGCTGGCGTGGTAATGCCAGCGCCTTGTCGGATTGCTTCCATAAGACCAGGAACGTCGATCACTGCCCGAACCACAGATCCAATCTCGGCCAGTTGATGTATGTGCTTGCGCCGCGAAGCTGTTTCATCCACGTAGAGGTGTGCTCGCTGTACTTCAACTCGTCCTTCCAGTCCGTCAAAGGCGAACGCGATAGGCGACTCGCGATTCAGTAGCATCAACCATTGCGGCTCGCCGCTGGGTGGGAGTCCGAGAAGGGCAGCGAGATTGAAAACCGGTACCAACCCACCGCGAACTACCGCAACACCGAGGAGCTCCGGGACAATGCTGGGAATCGGAAGAATGACCCCGCGCTTGATAACTCCCGTGATGTGTTGCACTCTTACAGCAAGTGCCACGCCGGCGATGCGGAAAGCGATCATCGGCTCTACATCTTTGTTCTTAATCTGATAGGCCAACTGGAACGTTCGATCGAAGGCGCGCCGCAGTTCCGTAACACGGTCCAGCTGCAAAACCATTTCTTTGCTCATGGTGTTCCTCCGCACGCACTGAGCTGCGCCCGGCTGAACTCCAGGAGCGTTTCCCGTCCGAACCCCCCGCCGAGAAGCAAGAGGCGAGAAGCGTCTTCTCCAGGCAAGAGTGTTCTGGCTTGCTCCAATTCACGGCGGGACATATCTAAGTCTCCCCGCCGTTTGGCCAGAAGTCCCAGATGCAAGTGAGGCATGGCGAACGCAGGATCCAGGTAGATCGCGGCCCGATCATGCTCGACTGCACCGTCATGGTCACCAACATGTTCGCGGCACAGCGCCGCCACATAGTGCGCGCCAGCATTGAGATCATCCGATGACAGGATTTGTTCGCAAACCGTCTGGGCTGCGGACACGTTCCCACAATTACTCAGCAAGACGGCCCGCAGTAGCTGTGCATCGCCATCCGCAGTGGCCGCGGAGGGCAAGCCGTTGAATACTTCCAGCGCCCCTTGAAATCTCTCTTGGTGGAGAAGTTCAAAGACGAAACCGAATTGAGCGGAGGGATGACCTGTCGTTTTTTCCGGAATAGTTGGCGACGAACTCGCCTTGGCGTGGTCGCCCGAGTTCTGAGACAGGCTGTTGATATGCTCCGACGCTACCCGGATTGCGTCCACCCATGAAATGTCGAGACTGGCTATTGGGAGCAGCGGTGCGGGGGCGGGGACGCTGGGCGGTTCAAGGATCGCCTCAACTCCCTCGCGCTTCTGGTAATAGAACGTATCGTGCGTGTGCCGCAGATGAAAATCCCGTGAAAGGCCGCGCAGAGTCTCGGCATGGCTCAGAAAAAGAAAACCCGCCGGAGCCAAGGCTCGTGTCAGCCGCGTCACAACAGCCCGTATGGCATCCGGGATTAGATACATCATCACGTTACGGCAGAAGATGATGTCAAACTGCTCCACACCCCAGTCGATCCCGCCCTCCACGGCGAGATTCCGTTCTTCAAAGGACACGATCCTGCGAAAATTTTCGTCGAGGAGAAAGTCTGCACCTTCCTTACGAAAGCATCGATTGCGCATTTCTTCCGATGTCTCCCGCAAAGACCACGGACTGTATCGGGCGGCACGGGCCTTAGCCAGCATCGTCGGGTTGATATCGATGCCCATGATGGTCAGATCCCACCCCTCCACTTCCGGGAAGTGCTCCTTTAGGAGCATGGCCAGCGAATAAGCTTCCTCTCCGGAGGCGCAACCTGCCGAAAGGAGCCTCAATTGCCGGCGTGAGTTCCGGGCGCGAATCCGGGAAGGCAGAGCAACTTCCCTGAGTACACGAAAGTGGTCCGGGCAGCGAAAAAAGTAGGTCTCGGAGGTCGTGAGGTGTGTAGCTAATGCCCGTAGTTCCTCACGTCCGTTGGTACTGGATGCGATCGACGCGAGGTAAGCAGAGGCAGTTCCTCCTCCCCGTGCATCGAGGCGCAGGCGGAGAACCTCTGCCAGACGATCCATCCTTCCATTGTCGAACTGCAGTCCAAACCGGCCTGCGATGATCGTTCGGAACTGATCCAGCTCGGCATGTCCAAACGAGTCCATCATGCCTCCTGCCTCGGAAGTGAATCCCAGACTGCCTCGGGCACAATGCTGCATGCTTTCAGCACCATAAACAGTTCCGTATCCAAGGCGCCAACCGCCTCAACCGCTTCGGTACGTGCATCAGAAAGTAACGGCGGCATCTGCGTGCGGAGCTCGGGAGCGAATTCACGAATGCCGAGCACAGCATCGACCGCGAGCGCGACTCGCCGATCACCCACGCGAATCGCAACAAACCGCGTGCTTAGGCAGTTGCTCGAAGCGCCGAGTAACGTTCCCAGGTCGACCACAGGAACGGGCGCGCCGCGTACGATAGACAATCCCCGCACCACATCTGGCGCTCCATTCCACGCTTCTATTGGAAGCGGGCGCATGATCTCCACAACATCGGAAATCGGCATCGCACAGATACGCGCACCGACACGAATGGCTAGGGTCAAGGTCGAATCCATTTTCTTCATCAACTTGACCTCTCAGCTTCACACTCAGGATGTAGTGCATGCCAGAAGCATGGACAGCCCGCAGCTGGCGGCCAAGCCGTCTCGGGTCCGACTTCTGAATCTCTTCTATTGAAAGATCGGCAAAGGCGGGTAGGACATTACGACATTACGAGGTAACAATTGGACGCTATGCGAGGCCAAATCAGCGTGCCAACACGATGCAACATTAGAAGTGGATAACTAAAATCCTAATTAGGGAATCCTTGTTGGGGGGACCTCGGGTGAACTCGTGTTGGCGTGGCAACAGGCCACACCTGTGCCCTAATCGATGGGAAGCGGAGGTTCGGTCGGCTAATCTTCTGTAAAACGAAAGGAAATCTCCCTGCGCTTGGCTACGGAAACTTTTTCAGCGACGGCTGCCCGTGATCTGGCGAAAGAGCGAGTGGGTCATTGAATCACTATCCTGCCGTTCTCTGTTGACAACTGAATGCCTGTGCCGCCGCCGTTCACCACCTTATGAAGGTGATGGACATCATCTGAACGTGGGATGTCATCGCGTTCGACCGCGATTTCGCTTCGACTGGAAGCGGCATCCACTTCGAACTTCGCGCCGCGTGGAAGCTCGACCCGCACGGTGCCCGACGCTGACCGGAGTTGCCAATCGCCGTGCGGAACGGCCTTTACGTGTAACTCTCCAGCGTCGGTGGAGGCCAGCAAACTACCTCGCGCGCCACTAATATTGATTCTTCCAGTTCCTGTCTTCACCGTTGCGGTCGCAGGACCGACCACCATCAAGGTGATATCACCCTCCTGTGTTTCCGCGCTAATGCCCTGGGCTGCGCGAGTACAGGATATGTTGCCGTTTTCTGTCTTGGCTTCGACTCGGGCTCCGATCACTTGAAGGTCAAGGTTTCCCGCGCCAGCCTGAGCCACGAGTTCTTTCGAAACGTAAGAGATCTTGATGTCTCCTCGGCCTGTCAGCGCATGAACCGGACCCATCACTCCGCTGATGGCCAGTTTTCCGTCATGGACGTTTGCAGTCACAACGGTTCGGTAGGGCACGTCAATTCTGTAGAGAATTCCGGCGACTGTATTGTCGGAGGAGGAATTCGAAACATGCCTGAGCTTAATGCGATTCCCATCCTGATCGAGAGCGATCTCGGTTGCAACATTCCTGTTCATCGTTGTCTTGGACGAAGGCTGCGCGGACGCGGTGACAGATACTTCTCCTTCATGACTGTAGAGAATCTGGAGTTCTCCCTTCGGGATGTCAACATCAAGCACGACTGGGTCAGCGGTCGAAACGGTTAGCGTTCGATGGTACTGGTCAGCGGATTGTGCACAAGCCGAATGGATAAATACAGTGAATGCGATGGCAAGGATCGCGCGCGAGGCGAAAGGCACGACGGCCTGTATCAGCGAGACGTCTTTCTTCGTGGAGCCTCTCATCATCTATTAGCTCCACGGCAGGATTTGTGTGCGTATAAATTGCCGCCGACGGCGAGCATTGCCATCAAGGCCAGGCCGGTGAGAAGTGTAATCAAGACCTTCTTCGTTAAAACGCTACCGGGCGGCGACTGAGTGCGGTCTTGCACAGACTGTAGTACGGATGCCTGCGCGAGCCGACTCTGGAGGCTAGGGGACAGAAGGGACGCCCACGTCTCTGTGTGTGCGCCGCCATCGGTGAATCTGAACGCAAAAGATCCGTCCGTAAGCGCTCCGGTCGTCGCGTACATTGCTAGGCCGTTTTGGGTGCCTCGGCGGTCCAAGATGCCCGCGGTTTTTGTTTCCAGCTGGAGCGACTCCGGAATCATGAGCGCTACGCTCTCGCCAACATGCCGCTGAGGCAACGTGATCCAGGAGCTGACGGGTTGCTTCACGCGATAAACCACGCGCAGCCTAGTCGTGCCGGGACGAATGGGATAGGTCAAGCAGTAGTGGTTCCTCCGACCGCAATGCGTCGCACTAACCCGCAACGGAAGAGTTCCAGGCGGCTGGATTGCCGTTGCATTCAACACCGCACCTTGGGGAAGTTGGAAGTCAAAGGTTTTCGTCCCGACCAAGGTTCGCGGTGGATTCGACTGATTCGAAATCACAAAGAACTCGATGACGTTCAGCGTCCCGGTGCCAGGTTGCAGGAAAAAAGTGTTGGATTCGTTCCGAAGTCCGCCAAGACTTTGCACCGAGTCATAGACAGGAATCTCTAAGGGTTTGCTGTCGCGTAGAGTCTTGGTGTGGTAGGAAACCTTTTGATGGAACACGGCGATCAGGTAAGCAAAATTCTCTGACGTGTCGAATCGAAAACTGCCATCGCGACTACTTTTTGTGCGAGCCATTTCGTGCATTGTGCGATCGACGTTGTACAGGACCACGTCGTCACCTCCCGAAGGCTGATTGCGGCTGCGATTCATGACTCGGCCGACGATGTTAGAGCCCACGCAGACAGCGGGAAGCAGAATGAGGAGCAAGCATCCGATGGCAAACCGGCATCCGCGCACAGCAACACTTCGTCCTCGAACAATGGGTTTCATATGCGCAGCTCCGAAATAAGCCGCCCGTTACCCGTGCAACGGGCGGCTCTCACGTTGGTTATAGCGAGCGGAGGAAATCCAGAATCGCTTGCTTGTCCTGGACTGACAAGCCGGTGAATTTCTGGATCACGCCGTTCGCCTCCGACGCTGGAAACCCCTTGTAGCCGGCAGGCGACTGGTGCGATTTGATGGCTTCAAGAAGATCGCTGGTTCGGCCGTCGTGAATGAAGAAGATGCGCTGTCCAACTCCCCACAAAGGCGTCGTGCGGAATTCGTCAGGACCAGCCTGGCCCTGGATGATGTCATCCGCAAGCTTGCCGCCCATGTGATGCACCATCAGGTCGGAGAAAAGGTTGACTGGCCGGTTTTGCAGAACTGGACTGTTCATCACAGGGGCGGTCTGCATCTGTGTGGTATGGCACAAGGAGCATCCGACCTGAGCGAATACGTCACGGCCATGCTGTGCGCTACCGCTCGGATGCGGATCTGGAGCCGGTCCATCCGTAAAGCGCATGAGCATTTGGAATTGGTTCCAGTCGGGCAGGATGTGGAGAGGATTATTGAAGTCCTGATTCCTGGACTCATCCGAATCGGTACGAATCACGTCATTGGGCTCGGGCTTATCAGAACCCTGACAATTCGGGTCTTCTTCCGTCGCCGTGGGAAAGGCTTCATTCGTGATGCCCATTTCGACGTTGTAGGCTTCACCGGCAAAAATGGTGATCGATTTGTTTTGCGCTTTCCATCCGAAACGGGTAATCGTGCCGTCGTTGCCACTGCGGTTCGGATGTCCGGTGATGCCAAGCGGCGTACGAAGAGACGCGGTCGCGTCGTGTTGCGCGAGAATTTCGCGGTCCTGAATGGATTCAATCAGGCCGAGACCGGTCATCTGGAGGGGAATTCGAAAAGCGAGATTGTGCGCTTTCGCCTGTGCCGCAAAATCCGGTTGGGTTAGAGCGCAGTTTGGAATCGTCGGATCATTGGTGCTGCCGCGCACGGTCCAGAGTTGATGAACGCCGCCGTCGCGAGTTCCATCCGGATGGTACTTGAAGCGTACTTCTCGAATTGGACCATATTGCGTTTCGAACTTAGGGACTTTATTCATCCTGCCATAGCGGTGCGGGACCAGACGGAACTGAGGATTCTCCGCCTGCTGCGGGGTCGGGTCGGCTGGATTCGGAACGATGAACCCGCCCGAGCCTCCGAGTTGGGGCTGTGCGTGGCAGGCGAAACACTGATCGGCGTTGTGCCGCGCTCCAAGCCCATTCGAATTGGTATGGAATTGAGGGAATTCGGGGTCGAGTTCCCCTAGCCCGTTGACGGGCGATCCGTCAGTTACGTCAGCGCAATCATCACAAGTCGATTCGAGTTGACCGGCGCGGAGAATTCCTTCTTCGAACGATGCCAGCTCGTTAGCATTGACGGGGATGCCAGTAGTGGGATTCGGGCTGATGAGGGGCGGATGAGGAATTGGAATTCCCTGCTGCTGTAATCCGCCTCCAGTGTTAGCGAGGCCACCTCGAACTCCCGGATCCACTTGGCTAAACGCCCATCCAGGAAGGAGCAACAGCGCACACATGACGAGCATGTTCTGAGCGAACTTTCGATCTCTCTCCATAGATAACCTCCAGTTTTCAGGTTGCTGACTTGGCACAACTAAAACGGGACCGGTGAGTTTCGCCACAGTAGTCTGTGGCGTCTCAAAGTCATTGAGGAATGCCCGTTTTCGCGCGTCGGGGTCGCGCTTGTCTTTAACGTCTCAATAACAACTGCGGAAAACGGGAGGACAATCGGGTCAAACAATTTTCGGGAAGGTATCGAAAAAGCCCTTGTACGGGTGCGGATGGTTGTCCAGTATCGCCTGTCTACATTGACTTGACCGGGTACACAAGCTATCGTAGCCGCACGTTTGTGCGGGCCGTAACCGTCTGTGTCTAAAGAACCTTTCCAACCGGTAGAGAACTCCTCGTGTGCTGGAAAGCCGGAAACCAAGGAGCGCTAGAGAAGTTAGTTCCCTTGGCAGATGAAAAAAGGAAGCCGTGGAAAAGCAGGAACAGTGGCCAAAGATTAAGGAGATCGTCGGAGCCGCTCTGGACCGCGATCCCCAGGAACGCAGTGCGTTCCTGGATGAAGCCTGCGCGCACGATGGAGAGTTGCGAGCGGAAGTGGAGTCGCTGCTCGCCGCGCACGCCGACGCCGGAGCTCTCTCGGAAAATCCTTGGGCGACGACCGTAGCCGACCCCACGGGCGAATCCCAAGTCATCGGGCCGTATCGCCTGGTGCAACGACTAGGCGTCGGCGGGATGGGACAGGTGTGGCTGGCGGAGCAAACCGAACCCGTGCAGCGGCGGGTCGCGCTGAAACTGATCAAAGCGGGGATGTACGACGCTTCCGTCGTTCAGCGATTTCAAGCCGAGCGGCAATCGCTGGCGATCATGGACCATCCAGCGATCGCGAAAGTCTTTGACGCGGGCGCTACGGATACCGGCCAGCCCTACCTAGTGATGGAGTACGTCGATGGACTACCCATCACCGATTACTGCGACCGAAAGAAACTGGGGATTCGCGAGCGTCTGCGACTGTTTCTCCAGGTCTGCAAAGGTGTTCAACACGCACACCAGAAGGCGATCATCCATCGCGACCTGAAGCCTTCGAACATTCTGGTGGCGGAAGTAGATGGCAAGCCTGTGCCGCGGATCATCGACTTTGGCCTGGCAAAAGCAACGGCGACCGCGTTACCTGGACAAACCCTATTCACGCAATTGGGGGCTTTTCTGGGAACGCCCGGATACATGAGCCCGGAACAAGCAGATCCAGAACTGCACGACGTCGACACCCGCACCGATGTCTACTCGCTCGGCGTCGTTCTCTATGAACTGCTGACGGGCTTTCTTCCGTTCGACACGACGCAATGGAAGAAGCAGCGGCTGGAGGAAGTGCTGCGACAGTTGCGGGAAACCGATCCACAACGCCCGAGCACAAGGGTCAGCGCGAATCGCGACACTTCGACAGAGAGAGCGGAAGCGCGGGGCACCGAGCCCGGGCAGTTGGAGACATTACTGAAAGGCGATCTGGATTGGATCACGTTGAAGGCGCTGGAGAAGGACCGGGAGCGGAGGTATGGCACACCCTCTGCTCTGGCGACGGATGTCGAAAACTATCTCGAAAACCGCCCCGTGGAAGCGCGCCCGGCGGGTGCTGCTTATCGTCTTCGGAAGTATGTGCGCCGGCACGCGGTGGGAGTTGGGGTAGCGTCGGGAGCCGCGGTTCTGCTGATCGCTTTCGCCGTAATGCAGTCGGCAGAACTGCGACGCATCACGCGCGAGCGTGACAGAGCCGATCGCATCACCGAGTTCATGACCAGCATGTTCAAGGTGTCGGACCCAAGCGAAGCCCGCGGCAACAGCATCACCGCCCGCGAAGTCCTCGATAAGGCTTCTGCAAACATCAGCAGTGGGATGGCGAGGGATCCGGAACTGGGAGCCAAGATGATGGCTGTGATGGGACAGGTTTACGGAAACCTGGGGTTGTATGCGCAGGCCGAATCGGTCCTGAGACAAGGACTGGAGGTGCGGCGCCAGGCCCTCGGAGCCGAAGATCCCAATACGTTGAAATCGATGAGTAGCGTAGCTGAAATTCTCTTTAAGGAGGCCCGCTATCCCGAGGCCGAAAAATTGGCGCGACAGGCCCTTGAGCCTCAGCGTCGCCTCCTTGGCGCCAAGCATCCGGATACGTTGACGTCAATGGGCGATCTGGCCAACATCCTGCTCTTAGAAGGGCGCTACCCCGAGGCCGAAAAACTGCAGCGTGAGACTCTGGACACTAAACGCCGCGTCCTTGGTCCGGAGCATCCGGATACATTGAAGTCGATGTACGATCTCGCCAACATCTTCCGCTGGGAAGGACGCTATCCCGAGGCCGAAAAACTGCTGAGGGAGACTCTCGACATCCAGCGTCGTGTACTGGGACCCGAACATCCCGATACCTTGAGGTCGATGAGCGCCCTGACCAACATCTTGCGCCCGCAAGGCCACTTCCCCGAGGCCGAACAATTGGCGAGGGAGACTCTCGATATTCAGCGCCGTGTGCTCGGCCCTGAACACCCGAGTACTTTGATGTCGATGAGCTTTCCTGGAGAGATCCTGCTGCAGGAAGGTCGCTACCCTGAGGCCGAAAAAGTGGAGCGTCAGGCGCTCGAGATCCAGCGGCGCGTGCTCGGCAGTGGACACACCGATACGTTGAGGTCCATGACCTCGCTTGGTTACATGCTGCTGTATGACGGGCACGGCAGCTATGCCGAATCGGAGAAGCTCTTGCAAGAGGCTTTGGCCACTCAGAGTCGCGTCTTTGGTCCAGAACACTCCACTACGTTGAGAACCCAAGGTTTTCTTGCCATGAGTCTGCTGTATGAGGGCCGCTCGGTCCAGGCGGAGAAGATGCAACGGGAAGTGCTCGCGATTCAACGCCGCGTCCTCGGTCCGGAGCATATGGACACAGCTGCCTCCACATATAATCTTGCGCTCGTGGAAGTGCATTCACATAAAACGTCCGAGGCGCTGCTCCTCCTTCGGGAGGCGGTCGAACACGGACTCTCCCCCGCTGACTGCTTGGGCATAGACAAAGATCCCGATTTCAAGCCGCTTCACGGCGACCCGAGGTTTCAGGAGATCGTTGCGGAGGCCAAGCAGCACGCCGCAGCAGCACAGCAGAAGTAGGAGGTGCGTGCACGTGCAGTTGCCAATCAAGACGCCTACCGGCTGTCAGAAAATCCCTGAACGGGCGACTCCGGAATCCCAATTCGAGCCGAAAGTCATCGGCCCTTATCGTCTCCTGAAAGAACTTGGCACCGGTGGAATGGGACAGGTGTGGCCGGCGGAGCAAACCGAACCCGTGCAGCGGCGGGTCGCGCTGAAACTGATCAAAGCGGGGATGTACGACGCTTCCGTCATTCAGCGATTTCAAGCCGAGCGACAATCGCTGGCGATCATGGACCATCCCGCGATCGCGAAAGTCTTCGACGCAGGCGCAACGCCAGCGGGTCAGCCCTACCTGGTGATGGAGTACGTGGACGGTCTACCCATCACCGATTACTGTGATCGAAAGAAGCTGGGGATTCGGGAACGGCTGCGACTGTTTCTCCAGGTCTGCAAAGGTGTCCAGCATGCGCACCAGAAGGCGATCATCCATCGCGATCTGAAGCCTTCGAACATTCTGGTCGCAGAGGTGGATGGCAAGCCCATGCCGCGGATCATCGACTTTGGCCTGGCGAAGGGGACGGCCACCGCGATGCCAGGACAAACGCTGTTCACACAAGTAGGGGCTTTTCTGGGCACGCCTGGCTATATGAGCCCGGAGCAGGCGGATCCCGTGCTGCACGACGTCGATACACGTACTGACGTCTATTCGTTGGGAGTCGTTCTCTACGAGTTGCTGACAGGATTTCTTCCGTTTGATACGACGCAATGGAAGAAGCAGCGGCTGGAAGAAGTGCTGCGTCAGTTACGGGAGACCGATCCACAGCGTCCCAGCACAAAGGTTGGCGCGAATCGCGACACTTCGACAGAGAGAGCGGAAGCACGCGGCACCGAGTCCGGACAGCTTGTGACCTTGCTTTGCACGAAGCAGTCAATCACGGGCTGTCGATCGGTAACGCTTTGGGGATCGAAAAGGACCCCGACTTCAAATCAATGCACGGCGATTCGCGCTTCGCCGCCATCGTTGCCGAAGCCCACCAGCGCGCCCCGTCCATTGCCCAGAAGACCAACTAGCTTGACCAGGATATTCGGCCCGAAGATTCAAAGAGTGAGCCGTTGCGAAACCCGGAAGCTGCGTTGCGAAACGAAAACTATCCGGTCGTAAGTTTCAGGCCGTCGAAGGTGGCCTCAAATCCTGGTCCCTCGGGCGCCGCACACATGATTCCAACATCCACTTTTGCTTCGGGAACAAAATATCCTTGGCGCACAGACGTGAAATTCTTTCCGTCGATTGAACATAGAGTTTCAATCGAGTCCTTTTTCCGCACGGCCCGCCACCAGATGGGCTCGGTGTTGGAGAGGTCGGGCATGGTGGACCAATCCGAGAAGTCCCGCGTGAAAACCACGCTCGCGTGGCGCTGACCTTCGAAGAACTCTGTCCCGCACTTCATCCAGTTCTCCGCATCCAGGCGCACCATGAGTCCGGCCTGATCGTACAACGCCGCATACTGTCCGTTGACTCGGGCCTGGAAAATGAAGTCTCCGCTCGCCGGAAAGTGAAAGAAGTGTCCGTTGTCGGTCACGTAGCCGTAAAACGTCTTGCGCCAGAAGTCCGTTTTGGCGCGACTCTGGGCCACCAACTTATCACCCGACCCCTTCCACGATGCGGGTTCGTTCATCCACGTCATCCCTGCGATCAGGTCGCCGCTTCCGCCGGCTATTTGGGGAGCCTCCGCCAATAGCCGGTGACCTATCAGGGTCACGCAGGTAAGTTGCAGGGACTGCTGAAGAAATGTTCGCCGGTTCGAATGCATAGTTCCTCCTTATAATACCGACTACTTTAGTGGCCCACTGGCCGCAACGGACGTGTTGCCCTCGACCTTACTTCCCCCCAGCGAGCCGCGCATCATCTCCGCGTACCGCCGGTCAAGAAATCCGACACGGAAGAGGAAGTTACCCACCAGTCCCAGATAACCCTGGAACCCTATCGCGATGGAGCTGAAACGAATAGGTCCAGTGTACGCGGGTGCCCGCCGGGGTTCGAGATGAGAGCGGCAGCCTTTGCTGTTTGATGGTGAGAGCGGAGTCGTCTATGAGCCGTAGGGTCGCAATCGTGGGCGCACCGACGAGCATCGGCGCCCGTACTTGCGATAGCGGCGAACCCAGACAACAAGAATCCTAGAGTTGATATTCGGGTTCTGCCCCGGGGGGTAAGTGGGCGCCGGGTAGATGGAGCGGAGCGTGATCGCCATTTGCTCCAGACGTCAGGCGCGCGGAGGTCTGCGCGCTTGCTCCAACTCGGGCGTGACGAATGAGTCGAAGAATATTTCCTCCCAGGACCAGGGCCTCGTCCTGGGGAGAGAGTCCGAGGACGCGGATCTTGTGCAGTTCAACCGCAGGATGGAGCCACGGCCCGTCCGATCCAAATAGAACCTTGCTAGGGCCGCCACGTTTCAGAGCTTCCACAATGTAGTCGAAGCGCCGAACCCCAGCCGTATCGGTATAGATGTTGGGATAGCGGCCAACCTGTTCCGCCACTTGCTGCTGCGCGCGCCAGTCGTCGGAAAAGCTTCCGAGGTGAGGAATGATAAAGTTCACATCCGGATATTGCTTTGCCAGAATGTCCACGACGTGAGCCTGTCCAGCGACATCCGCGAGGACCGGCAGACGAAATGCCCGTGCTGCTTCACAGATTTCGCGGTTGGGCATTGCGTCATGCCCGTGCACTTTGATTCCGCGAAAGCGCCATTTCACGACTGCTTGCTGCACCATCTCGAAAATACGCCCGGCATCCCGAGTCGCATGAACGAATGCAAAACCGAAAAGGCGGTCCGGATAGCGGGCGACGATCCGCGCCACATCTGCGTTAGCGCGGGCATAGTCCGTGTGAAAGGGCGCGAAGACGACAGTTTTGTTAATCCCCGCCGCTCGGGCGCGGCGCAGATAAGGTTCGATGGGAGCGTCCGAGTTCCAGGGAGCGGTCATCAAGTCGCCTTTACCGGCGTGACAGTGACAATCAACGATCATGAAACTTCCTTCTTCCTGCGGCCTCTATGGCGCGCCGCCGCGTAGCACCGACTGCCGACAGAAACCAGATCGATGTGGCAATGCCATTGAAAAAATTCGGCAGATAGAACCTTTCGTTCGGTCCGTGAATGTGATCGTCGGGGAGCGCAAATCCCATGAGGACAGTAGGTATGCCCAACGTTTCCTGGATGGTATTCACGATTGGGATCGTGCCTCCGCAGCGCAGAAACCGGGGCGCCTGGCCAAACCCCTTGCGATACGCAAGAAAGGCAGCCCGTAATGCGGGATGAGAGCGATTCACTAACGCGGAATTCGAGCGCGACAAGGTGCGTACTTTGGCGTGCACAGTCGGCGGACACACGCGCGCAACGTGCTGGCGGACGAGGCGGTCAATCTCCAGCGGATCCTGATCGGGAACCAACCTGAAACTGAGTTTCGCGAGCGCCCGCGCCGGGATCACACCCTTTCCTCCGGGGCCCTGGTAACCTCCGGAGAGTCCGTTGATGGTGAGAGCAGGCCGCAATGTGGTCCGCTCATACAGGCTGTATCCCTGCTCGCCCCAAGCCTGGTCGTCCTGCGCATCGCGGAGGATCTGGTCGTCAGGGAGGCCGGTCCGCCGCATGTAGTCCCTTTCGCGGGGGCTCCATTGCCGGACCCGATCGTAAAAGCCCGGAATCGCAATTCTTCCGTCGCTTTCGTGAAAGCTGGCAACGATTTCGCATAACGCTTGCAGTGGATTGTGGATCGCTCCTCCAAACAGTCCGGAGTGCAGGTCGCGCCGCGGACCCGTCACCTCCAGTTCCAGGCTCAGCCCGCCGCGCAACGCATAGGTGATTGCGGGCCGATTCGGTCCGGGAATCGGCATATCGGACATCACGGCGACATCGGCGGCGAGTGGAATCCGATTTCGCACCAGAAATCGCTTCAGCTCCGGACTCCCAATCTCCTCTTCTCCTTCGAACAGGCACTTGACGTTGACTGGAAGTCTCCTATGCGTTTGCAGATAGGATTCAAGCGCCTTTACGTGAGCAAACATCTGTCCTTTGTCGTCGCAGGAGCCTCGTCCGAAAATGTAATTCCCACGCACCACGGGCTCGAACGGAGGCGCATGCCATTCGCGCAACGGATCGGGCGGTTGTACGTCGTAGTGACCGTAGATCAACACCGTCGGCCGATGCGGTTCGTGCTGCGAAGCGGCATAGACGATCGGATGGTCCGTCCCGAAAATCTTGGTCGTTCGCAGGCCGATTCTGCGCAGATGGGCTGCCAGCCATTGCGCGCAGCGCTTCAAGTCTGGAGCATGCTTCGGTTGAGAGCTGACGGTAGGGAAGCGGATGAAATCCTGCAACTCGGAGACAAATCTCCGGCGATGGGATCGAGCGTAGCGGAGTGGACGCTCGGGAGACACGGGTCACCACACTCTCTGAAAGACCAGGCGCAGGCGGCGATCCACCTGTGGATAGTGCGAGGTGGGCGCCGCGTCGGCAGGAATGGGAACAAGTGAAACGCGGATCTTTTCCCGCAGATCATCGTCGTGTTCAACGACAGCCTTGAGGAGGGTTGCAAACCGAATTGACTCGGTAAACAGAATCCACTGTCCGCAAGATGCAAGCCGGGAGAGACGGGCGAGAGCAAACGGTCGTGGAGGGACATAGTTTCGGCCTGAAGGATACGGATAGTTTTCAAGAACCAGCTCGAAGCGTCCGCAAGACCGAGCAAGCTGCTCAATTCTGGCGCGGATAAACGTGCCTCCCGCGTTCTCAAACGCTCTTGAGGCACGAGTTTCTCTCGGGTTCACGGCGACGACTTGGTGTCCGCGGCACAATAGTCTGATCGCATGTGCGAACTCATCGGCCCGCTCGGGGCCCACGAAGAGCACACTCCGCGGCCGAACTTCACAGCCTCGCGAAGGCGCATTGCGTCGTCGCCTCTGGGCTTGCTGATTCACGCTATCCAGCTCGCATCTCCGTTGCTTCCGAGGAGTCTTTTATGGGTTCAGAAACTTCAAGCAGTAATGCACCCAACCCGAAACACAAACAGTGAACCAGAACGTTCGGTCTGTTGGTTAGACCCAGTACCCGCCAGCCGGAGTTCGGCACGCCGGTCACTACAACCCACGCAGCGAGATCCGATCCAGTCAGTTCCTGTAAGCCGCGCCGATATCACGCGATCGGCCCACACGGCGCCACACTCATGCGAATTTCAACGCGCCGGTTCATGGAGCGGCCAGCCTCCGTGACATTAGACCGGATCGGCCGGACGGGACCCGCGGTCGAGACATTGACGTTGACATGTCGCCGCGCTGCGGCCGGCAGCTTGCCGATTTGGGGTTCCAGCAGTTTCTGCAAGAGCTCAGCGATTTTCAATGCCCGGGCGAGGCCAACCTCTCCGAAATGTCCAGGGTCGCCGACCTCATCTTCGTGCCCTTCCACATCGACGTTGATGCAATACAGAATATTGGGAGCTTCCGGCATCTTTGCGATGACCGCAGCCACAACTCTTCTGACAATCCCTCGATGTGTGGCGCTCGGGTTGGAACCGCCGAATGGATAATTCGTCAGTAGTATGGTTCCGGGAGCCGGCGGGGAGGGATCGAAGCTCTCGATCTCGGATTCCCCGTACGCGCCTCTGATGCGGCGGATGTGCACCCATCGACCAGCGATTACTTCATATTCCAACTCGTCTTCCAATTCGTGAGCGAAGTTGTGCATCATGTTGTTCACCCCGATTCTTTGTCCTGCGCCCATTTCCCGAAGATCAGCGCGGACGATAGCCGAGTTTCGTGGCGAGTGCCATCTTCTTGTCCACGTTGCCTGGGTCGAACACCCACCTCACTCGGTGGGTCGTGACTTTCTTGGCGCGGAGGAAGTTCCATCGTTGGTTCTCGGGAAGTTTCTCCAGGTCGCTTCGAAAGCCGGTGAGAAAGGCCCGTGTAAATCCGCCGCCGCGGGCGAACGGCATCAACACGGCCATCCGGAGATACCAATCGGTGCCGAGCGTCGGGAAGAGGCTCGGGTATGCTTTTCGAATCCGGACCGCGCTGGTCTTGAGATCGTACAGACCGACCCGTACCTGTGTAGTCGGGTTGGTCCAATCTTGCGGATTAGCGCGGATGTTCTTGCACAAGAGAAACCATTGTGATGGGTCGCTTGGGACCTCAAGCCCGGGTGGCGCGAACTCGCAATGGCTGCCGTCCCTCGCGCACTTGCCATAGCGTCCCGCTGGGGTTTGAAACAGTCCCAGTTCGTAGTACGGCGGCTGCGGAATATGGACATGGGGCGGGGTCTTACTCCTGTAGCCGTGGGTTGCATCCGAGAAATTCCCGCCCGACTCAAAACGGATAAACCCCAGCAACACAGTCATCGGAATTTCCGGGGCGATCGCCGGACGCCATTTCTCGATCAATTGTTGGAGAGTGACGCCTGGCATGCCGGGGACAGGCCGGGCAGCCATTCGCTGGACCAAAGCCACATCGGGGTCGCCAGGCCGGGGGCGGGTTGGTGGCTGGCTGGAGACTTCAAATTCATCTTCCAGTTCAAGTTCGAGCTCGTCTTCCAGAGCAAATTCGCCGGCGAATGACATATCCTCTCTCCTTACTTTCTGCGGAGCGATGAATCGCTTACTCCTCCGCAATCCTCATGGCAAGCAAAGTGCCCGGCGCATGTTCTCCGCTGCCGCTTGCTTAAGGCCGTTCAGGTCCATCGGCGCGTATTTCGCCTGCAGATCCCTCTTTCTGGCTGCATTCGATTGACCGGCGGACTTGAAGTTCCGCCAGTTAAAATCCTTCAGTCCTCGGTTTTGCACACAAAATGGTGGTGGAGCAGGATCCGTTACTGGTGGAGGCGGAGGATGCGAACCGGGGCGATAAACATGGATAAATATTTCCTGGGTCTGCACAAAGACCTTGAGCAGACTGGTCCACATCGCGGCGCCAATGTTCGAATCGATGCACAGAAAAGCGAACTCAGCAAAAAGGAAGTAAGCACTCCCATCGGGCTCGCGCAATCCATCGCGGTTCAAACGGAGCTCGCCGTTGGCGAACACCTCAAAGCAGCGTTGGAAATTGGCGGCACTGATTCCGCCGGCACCGTCCGGCAAGCACTGACGGAAGAGTTCGATCTGGAGAGTCGCCAACCTTCCGGCAATTGCGGCAAGAGAGCCAGTTGCCGGAGCAGGCGGAGGCACACTTCCCAGGAGGGCAGCGCTAGCCCTGGCGTCCCGGCGTGCGAACAAAGTTGCAGCCATAGTGGCCACATCGGTATTACGCTTGGTTCGCTCATCCGGCGTCATGCTCGGATTGGCATCCACTTCGGTATCCAGGGAGCGGCGATCGTACTCCTCAAAGAAATCGCTGCAAGTGCAGGAGGGGCTTACGTCAATGACGACACGCCGGTTGCGCGCTCGCTCTTTCTCGGTAGTGGGATTCTTCACTACTAACGAACTTGCGGCGACACCACGCCCGTCCCATGCGATTCGCCAAGGTGTAACACCACGACTCTTGATCAAGCGTTCCAGCTCGAGAACGACCGCACCCGAACGCGAACGGCTGACTCCCATCATGAAGCCTGGCTGTCGCTGCTCCCTGTTCAGATCCTTGTCGGCATGACCTGTAACGCGGACTCGCAGAAATGGCTGGCAACCTTTTTGAAAGCTCTTGGCGATCACATCGGCGATATTTCTGATTTTCGCCTGCTCGCTGGCTGGGAGCGCGGCGATGGAGAATGAATATCTGGGAAAATTGCTCACCGTTACGCTCTGGTTTCCAGGACAGGAAGGGCTTGGCCCCGATTCTTTCTCGGTGGATTGCCAGGTCGCGAGTTCTCGGGCGAAAACAGGTTCCAGTTCCGTCGCCTCGTCTTCGAATTCGTGGCTCGCCCCGAACTCATCCTCGAGCGCCTGTTCCAGTTCTGTTTCCAGCTCGAATTTCGGTTGCAGCATGGATAGCCGTTCCTTCCTCAGTGCGATCCGACTCGTAACCGCAAGCCATGGTGCCTTGGTCGGCCGGGAACTCACCTGCTGCTTGCAAGGAGTGCCCGCAGCCGGATTGTTCTCGCCTCTACCGCACCACTCCGTAGGTACTCAGTACTCGTGCTGCATCTCCTGCGCCGGCATTTTCGCCGCGGCTCTCGGACCAGCGGCGACACCCGGTCTGCGTCCGTTTGACGAAGCCGGCCCCGGAGACGATTGCGACCACGGCAGGACACGGGCACTAGCCGGACGTCCAGCCAGTCCCATGGCCTGCGCGCTGGTAAGCCACTCTTCGGCCTGCTCCGCAACCTCCAGCAACAGCGTTTCGAATTCGGAGCGTGTTGTCTTGAGAATGTGATCCTGCCCCAGCCAGCGCAGAATTTCGCGGCCAGTCACCCCCATCCGCTGCCGCGGCGATGTCACCAACCGCTCGTTGAAGTAGCGGATCAGAACTTCTTCCACAACGTCCCAGGCGTTGTCGGCGCCGAAGAGCCGCTTGATGTCGTCGGAGTTGAGGATCTTGAAGGACTCTTCGAGCAACTGCATCACTTCCACGCGCAGCACGTTGAGGTGGCCGAACGACAGCCACTTCAAGTTGTTACGCAGATCGAGTCCGGCGCGCCGTACAATCGCGATCGAGCCGAAACTGGGATCGTATGCGCGCTCCCGGATCACGTCCGAGATACGCTTGTCACGCCAGAACAACGTGACTTGGTGAATGAAATGCGCGAACAGCTTGTGAAAATCAGTGTTCGGCCGTGAACCAGAGGGCACTGGAGAATTTCCGTAGTTGAAGATGCGGCGATAGGCAGACAGACGGTCGCGCTCCGTATAGCGGAGCACTTCGCGACGGTCAAACTGATACAGGGCATATGCGCCGGTGCCACCGGACAACCGCACTGTACCCGCGCGGAACAACTCTTGCAGTTTCTGAACGACTCGGAACACTCCGATCTTTTCGTGCTGATAGATGTAATAAACGTCGCCGACTGCGATGATCCGCTCGGAGGTTATGGTTTCGTCATAGGCCTCGACACCGGGCGGGATACGTGTGACACCAAAGTCGGTAGCTGCATCCGGGCCGATGCCTGCGAGTTGGGCGAGACCCTTATCGGGGGGAGGCGTTGCCTTGGTATCGGCGTCCACCACCGATTTCAGCATGTCGTCAATCTGTTTGGTGAGGGAATCGGCGAGTTGCGGATTCGATATGAGATCGGCCGCCAAGCGGCTCGTCACCGTGTCCCGCAACGCAGCTACCCGGTCATATAGACTTTGATAATCTTTTTCAGTCGCCATTGTTACGCCTCCTCACTCACCGTTGCGCATTTCTGACTTTCAGCACAAAGATCTTTACGTCACGTTGAATCCGGGCGTCAGTTTAGAAAACTGGCCGTCGGGATTTGTCACTGTGACGTCGCGGGCTATTTGTGATGCGGTACTCGAGATACTAAGTGACGCGACTAACAGGTTTTGCGATAGGAAGTTGGTTGCATTGACCGTTATGTCAGCCCCGAAGTCGCTGATCGCTCTGGGCTTAAAACCCGTGCCCATGATCGTCACGCTTAGGGTAGCCCCCTTGGCGCCGGAATTCGGACTCACGGTGAATACAGCGAGCGCTTGAGCAGGTGCCTCAGGCGTAATCACGTGAGCGATCGGGTCGGCGAGAATTGCTAACTGATCCAATTGATTCCCCAGTTCCACCAGCGCGCGTTGCACCCGGGCAGTTTGATACCCCCTGGGCATCGATTGGAAGTCCGGGAGGCTCATTTGAGTGGCCCCTAACACCAGGTTGCGGACATTAGTTACGATCGGCAGGAAACTGCTCCGTACTGCAAACTTCCCTCCCTCTTGAATTAAGCGAGGTCCTTCTTCAGAAGCGAAGCTCTGAACCCAGGAGAGGAGTTCCTCAACAAACAAACGCTGTGTGCTCACACTAGGGTCATTGACAAGACTCGGGGGGGCCGGGCGGGGCGACGGGAGCGTGACCGTTCCCGGAAACTTGATTTCCAAAGTCTGCCGCTCCGAAGGACCGATGAACACGGAATCCAATGCGAACCGCACTTCATCCACCGACTCGCTGACTACCGACAGCTGCCGCGACAGAAGCACGAGCTGCGTGCCGAAGAAGGGTTGCGTCCCAGCAGGCGTGGGTCTTGCAAAGAATCCCAGATTGTTCAACCAACTTTGAGCCAACGAAGTTGCGTAATCCGCGAGGATGCGAAAATTGGTGACGTTCTGCTCTTCCTCCACCGTGTTGACCAAATCACTCGCCGTGCCAAGCCCAAGTTCGTCGCGCAGGTTTCCCAGTGATCCTTGCACCAGATCCGGATCAGTCACGAGAACGAAGGAGCCAAGCGGCGTCGTTGATGGAAGCTGCTGACCTAAGAGCAAAGCGAAGAACTGATTCACCCGCGATACCCGCGGCCCCCCTGCGATTCCCAGTTCGTTGACGAGTTCCGTTACCTGACTTTGCACAACCGCCTTTAATGCGGTGACATCGTCTGCGTCAGCTTCTGGATCCAGTGAGTACACGCCATCCAATAGAGGCAGCGATTGGTCAAGTGCATCCTTGGCCCTGGAGTACAGACTTGCTTGCGCACCGGTTATGCCGCCGGCGAGATCCGTTTGCAGGGCATAGGTGCGGGGGACCCATTTGCACTCGGTATGTCCTTCGGTATCTGTGCAGGTGAAGGAAGCGGTCAATGCCCCAATAAACGCCTTCGGATCATCCGCTTTTAGTTTCCAACCGAGCACATCGGAAATAGCCTTCATCGCAGTTTGTCCGAGTCCAGAGCCAGTCGATGCGCTACTGCCTCGTGCCGACGACCCCGCCACCGGAGAAGGCGCGTAACCGAGTTCTTCCGTGAGGACACTGAAGGTACCGATATCTTGCACAGCCTGACTGGCAGTATTGACGGCGCCGGCAATTTGAGAGGTGCTGGCGGCAAGACTAACTGCTGGATCCCCAACGCCATTTACGTGCACGTAAAAAGTGTTGTTGCCAGTACCGCCATTCCCGATGGCAGGACCACCAGCAGCTGGCGTGATCGTCCCAGCGGTGACCTGGACTTCTAGCCACATCCCTGTGACGAGGGAATCGCCGCTACCAGCTATTGCTGCTGTCCCCGTGCTCACGAGCAGCTCGATCGTCGCGGCCTGCTGCACCTGGTCGTATGTGACTGGGCCAGGGACGAAGTTGGCGCTGGTAGATGCCGGATCTACGGCTTTAATCGTGTAGTTTTTGGGATTAGTGGCACTGGCGGAATTCGACGGATTGTCGCTCGTAACGTCGGAAGAAAAGAAAACCGTGATCGTGTCTGGTGCCTGCGCGATGCAATTCGTTATTCTCAAGGCCATGATCGTCCTCCTTAGCGGGCGGTGAGCTCCGGCGGGAGCATTCCGCGCAAGTGCAAAATCCTTGCGTACTACCGTGAAAGCGTGTTTTAGTCCCAGCAGTGCTGCCTTTCAGGTCACTCCCTGTCGCATTGCATCCTTCTCCATCAGGCTCTGTGCGGTAATCTGCTGGCCGATATTTGTGGATTGGACCGACACGCTTGTCATTCCAACCCGCTCCGCGATTTCCTGCCAGCAACCGAGAAAGGCCTCGCTGGTATCGCTAATTTGCTTGCCCAGCCGGCTCAGGTGCGTTCGCTGAGCCTCGACCCAACCAGCCCACTCCGGGTGCTCGGCACGCAAAGTCATAAGGTCGTTCACACGTTCGTAAGGGACGATCTCGGACGAGTACTGACGCCCGATCACGTTCACGGCTTCGTGGCTCACCTTCAGCATTCGCCAGGCACGGTCGAGGTTCAGGGGAGGATCCACTGCGCGCTTTGCCTCGGCCGCTGCCTCGCTTGCTTCCTTTTGCCGACCTTGCATTTCCGCCACCATCTCCCACAGCAGATCCGCCAGGTAGTGCTCCTTATTGGGACCTGCTTTCGCTCTGCTTTCCGCTGGCTTGCTGTGCAACACAGCATTGCTCAGTTCTTCCAATCCGGTCTCCAACGCGTGAAGCCGGTCGCATAGATCCTGAAACGCTTTGTCCAATGCCATGTGATTTACCCGCTTGCCAACGCCTTGTAAAAATTTGTCGTGATCACTCCTGGCCGAGCCAGGCGCTGATTCAGTGCAAAGCGCGCCGCCCCGATCAGGAATCGTTCCGGGATAATTCCGGGATCGACCCCTGCCGACAGCCTGCGAGCGGCCTCTTCGATCATTTGCTGTTCCTTCCGTCCGAACGGCAGCATCTGCGCGAGGCTCTTGTTGCCGAGCGTTCGATAAGGCTGGAAGCACATAGCGTCCACTGCCAGCGCGCATGTTTTTCGAAAGGACGACAGCATGGCCCGGGGAATGTTGCCCGCACCTGGGTCGGGATAGATCCGCATCCATGCTTTGCGATACTGTTCCGCTTCGTTCGGGAACCCCATCCGGCACAACAGCTCGAGATTGATGAGCATCCGGAAGTAGGGCGTCGGATGCACGCCACGCGCGTTGAACGTCAGAACTGTATTCGGACCGCGGCCGATTACGTCCATCAGCGACCCAACGACTTGCGGCCCGCCCAGCAGGAGAGCGCTCATGTCGGCAAACATTTCGCGGTTCCAGCGCGTCCAAATCATTGCCACTGATCGATCCACGCCTCCTCGAAGCAGGCGGAGAGCCACCGCGCGTGGCACGCCTCCGCCCAGTCCGAGGTCGCTCTGCAAATTGTGGCTGATCTCGTGCAGCACTGCTCCCAGGGTCCAGGGATTCATCAACCGGTGATAGGGCAACTGGACCAGGGGAAACGGATTCAACTTCTTGCCCAGCCGGCTTAGCGGAATGCTGCGCCGAAACGTCGCCGGCGAGAATCCCGTGCGCATATAAGAAAATGGCGGGGGAGCGGGAATCGACTTCGCTACCCCGACACCGAGATAGGCGACACGATAACAATCCAGCGCGATACGATCGCAACTCAACAGCCAGTTGGCGTAGCGTGTCTGGCGTTGTCCGAAAAGCTCGAAGTAGAAGTCCCATATTTTTTCAATCGCCCGCACCCAGTCGTGTGCTCTCTCTTTGCCGACCACCAGCCGCTGAAGTTGACCGGAACTGGAATCTTCGCTGGCCGCGGCTGCCGATGCAGACACCCCCTTGCTCATCTTGATGAGCCCACCTCGCAGCGACGAAATCAGCTTGTTGACCGCCTGCAAATGGCCGGCCGTTGGCGCTGCGTTTCCCGTGCCGAACTCGTCCGACTGGAACGGGCGGAGGGCGGCAGCGTGGCGCGCGACGTTGATGGACTGCGCGCGTAGCCAGGGAGAGAGGACCGCAGGAACCCCTCCTGAACCGCGGGCCGCAGCCGACCTCGGCGGCGGGTCACTGCTTCCGGTTTGTGCCAGGGCTTCAACCGCAGTGGACATATGCCTACCTTCGAACGAGCTGACCACAAGAAGGACAGCACGGCGGCGGAGCTTTCGGAACGCCGCCGCAACCACAGGATGACGTGGTCGCCGGCGAACCCGGAGCCGGGGATCCTGCCATGCGGTGCGCGTGCCGATCCAGCGCTCGGGACCGTCGCAGCGCCTGTGTCGCCTGTGGCGGGTTCGTCAAGACCTGTTGGGCTTGTCGCATCAACTGCTGCCGGGCGGCCTGCGGAGATACAGGCTGGCCGGCTGCCGCCTGCCGCACTATATTGGTGACGGTGCGGCGAGCGATCGTAGGCACGGTCCGCAACAGCGGGCGGGTTTGCTGATTGCGGAACAGAGCCCGCGTCAGTTGCGAAACGCCGCGCGTGAGTTGTGGCGTGGCCCGTTGTACGACGTTGGCAATCTTTGGCAGGGCCTTGGCCGCCTTGGGAATCAATTTCGCCGCGAGCGGCAGAATCTTTCCTGCCAGCAGCGGGATGAGCGGCAGGAAACCCTCCGCAGCTTCCTGCTCGCTTTCCGCTTCCGCAGCCATGTGAGCCATGTGCTCGGCTGCGGCCTCAGCTGCGTCGGGATAGACTCGGCGAATCGGACTGATTTCGAATTCGCCATCTCGCGATTCGTGGTGGCCTTCGAATTCGTGAGTACTTTCCCATTCATGTTGCGCTTCATAAGCCGGTGTTGCCATTGGCTGTTCCTCCTCTATCCAGGCCGGCAGTTATTCTGAGGGCCATTCCGGGGACTGGTCAGTCATTCGCCCGATCTGCCCCTGTCATCCCGCGGTTGGACGCATGCCCCGAGGTCGCCTCACCGCCCGGCTGGCGCGGACATTGTGCGCGATCGCTGCCGCACACACCGACGGATTGCCAAGCACGGCACGGACTTGATTAGCGGCTGCCCGTCCGGCAGAGCGGCGTGTTACTGGTTGCCCGGCTGCGGCCTGCCGTTTCAGTGTGTTCACCGTGCGCCGCACAATCGTGGGCACAGCCCGTACTGCGGGACGCGTGATGCGTCTGCGCCGGAGGATGCGTGTGAGAATCGCCACTCCCCGGACAAGACTGGGGAGAATCCGGCGCAATGCCCGGCGGTCGCGAGGTGAAATGACCGTCATCACCGCGGCTCCAGCCATCGCTTCGGCTTCGCCTTCGTGCTGCTCGTGGGAGGCGGCTTCCGCCATCATCTCGGCCAGCGCTTCATGATGCGTCAGCTCGTGATGGGCGATCTCGTGGGCTACTTCGTGAGAGGCTTCATGCGAGCCCGATTCATGCTGTTCGAACTCAAACTCGTGCTGTTCGAATTCATGCTGCTCAAACTCATGAGCCAGTTCGTGTTGTTCAAACTCCCCTTCTCCCAGCAGGGATCCGGCGGCCTTGCCGATGATGGAACCGAACGGCCCGCCAATGGCCGTACCTACGATGGGTGCCGCCATTTTTGCGATCCTTTTGAGAAACGGAGCCGCCCGTCGCACCAGCCCTCGGATCCCTTTGAAGACCTTCCCGAAGAATTGCTCCCCGGTCTCGAATTCGAACTCGTGCTGCTCGAACTCGTGCGCCAGTTCCGGACTTTCGAACTCGTGGGCCAGTTCATGCGACTCGAACTCGTGCGCGAGTTCATGCGACTCGAATTCGTGCGCCATTTCCGGGCTTTCGAACTCGTGGGCCAGCTCGTGCGACTCGAATTCGTGCGCCATTTCCGGGCTTTCGAACTCGTGGGCCAGTTCGTGGGACTCGAGCTCTTCCTCGCCCAGCAGGCCGCCGAGCACGTTCCCTATCGTGCCCAGAATGCCCTCGCCTTCTCCCGCTCCACTCTCGTGGAGTTCCTCTTCCAGTTCCCATTCGGTTTCATGCGAATTTGCCATGGACCTGCACTCCTTTCCAAGTGAAGAACTCGAGCAACCGCAGACGGCACACAATAGGCCAGAGAATTTCTGTTTACTAGTCACATTTTCTTGGAAGCCGGTTTGAGGTCGCTTGATTGAGCCGTGACGCAGAAGGAGCAGAGCAAATGAGTTCAGGCAAACGCGTGTCGCTCAAAAGGAGGACTGGCATTCCTCGTGCGGCTTTGCTATTCTCTTGGGACTTTCAAGCCCGAGCGGTGTGCCATTTCCGCTTCCCTTGACTCTTCCCTTATACAGCGCCGCAGGAGTGAGTGTATGCCTGCCCAGCCACAGCTGTTCAGTGCGAACGAGTCCGTCACTCGTGGGACCGACGTGTCGTTGGAGGATCTGCTTCGGTCTCTGGTGCAGCGGCTCAATGCGAACGGAACGACTTCTACCCATCCGAAAGTGCAGAGTGATGGCGAGGAAATCGTGGTTGACACGGAGCTCGACGGATGGCGTTACATACTGATCAGGACTGTTCCGCCCTCGAGCTCGCTGGTGCAGCTAAGTCCTCGGGAACAAGAGATCGTTCGTATGGTTGCGGAAGGCCATCCCAACAAGGTGATTGCTGCGGTTCTCAATATCAGTTCTTGGACCGTCGGAACTCACCTCCGTCGCATTTTTGCAAAGCTCGGTGTTGGTTCACGAGCGGCCATGGTTGCCCGCTGTCTGGATATTGGAAAAACCGTGGCTCCACATGCAACCTCTGCCAATGGCCGCCGTGCGCCCTTTGCGTTGGCAAATACGCGAGAAACATAAAGAGCCTGAGTGAGGTGGTCACTGAAAACTTCGGCTTCGCGTCCGGATAGACGCTATTCTTTCGTGAGCAGGCATACCCAGAGGCCTACACTAGATTCACTTAAGCGCGTGTGTCCCCGGCGATCTTTGAGTTGTTGACGCAAAGGCATTAACTTTTACGGTAACACTTCATCGTGCCGTTCCTGCGGAACAATGGGGGCAGCGGTAAGGACCTTGGCTGCTATTTTGATGTGCAAGCACCAAGTCGACAGCGCCGCATGCAATCGCCTCTTTCGGCATCTCGAAGACTACAAAGTAGCCCCATTTTGGGCGATCGTCTCGAAACGCGATCGCCGTGCTCGGCCTCTTTGACCTCAATCTGGCTCAACCGATCCAATCTCCTGGCAAAGGTGGCGGTGAAAACTTCAGGAATGTGCTGCACTACGCCCCGGCCATGGCATCCGAAGGCATGGCTGTCAGGATTTCGGTGAAAGCTTCGGTACCTCCGGTTCAGGTCTCAGGGGCGAGCGCGAGCCGCCCATTTGGACCCAGAATCTTTTGCGGATTTTCCGGAAGCGCAACAAAAGAATGGCTCCTCAGGTAGGACTCGAACCAACGGTCAAACGTAGTTTCAACGACACGCAGGCCAGCGGATGACACTTAAGGCCATGAAAAGCAGTGGTAATCGCGTTAACAGAGCGCGGATAGAGCGCAGAACCCGAACATCTTCCGTGTTCAAGATGGCCCGGAGAGGCAGTTTTTGTGGGTTGGAATCTTCGGTAAAGCGTGAGGCGTACTGAGGCGATTTTCCACCACACACGCAATTCTTCGTCACATACCGTTGTGATTCACATCACAGCCTTCAATGATCGTTCAATCTATAGTCGTGCCGTCTCAGGGCCCCTTACAGATACTTGGCTATTTCAAGCGTATCTCTCCTGGCGCGTCTCTCCCCCGTGTACGGCATTAGCGCAGCCAGACAAGCAGCTGCGCTGAACGCCACCAAAAACTGAGACTAAATCAGGAAGGAACAATGATGAAACTTCGCGTTGGAATGTCGTTTCTACTCGCGCCGATTGTTGTCGCCTGTGTTGCTTCGGTAGGATGGGCTCAAAACACCACTACACCACAGATAAAAGATTCGTCGCAAACACATCGGGAGATTGACGAGGACCTATGTTGTAGGCATGGAGGGCACTTCGTCGTCCATCCCACTGAAGACGGGCCCACTGAAGACGGGTGTACTGAAGAAGCCGCGAGAACGAAGGCAAGAGCGGCATATGCCGCTAAGAACTGCGTCGGCACAAAGAAGCCTGACTGCGACGGCAATCCTTGTGACAACCCGGCCCACATCTGCCAACTAACGGTCGTAACGATTTCCACCTCGAAAGAAACTGTCATCGAGGCTACGAACGGGAGTTGCGGTGGCAAAGGGTTCCTAGCTACAGATTCGGGTAGCTGGCTTTGCGTCTGCCGCTGCAAGCTAAAGGCGAAGACAGAATACATCCCCGACTAGCAAGGACTATCTATCGCATAAGTGGGCTTAGCGGTCGGATGGAAAGTGCGACGTGTGCCCTGGGCATCTTCCACCGGGACGACTATCCAGCATTGGACGTGACACCCTCGGCAAACTATGAGCGGGTCGGGGATGTGAAATGCACCTCCTGCTCGGCTACGTATATTCTTTGGGCCGAGGGCAAAGCCGAGCCAAGCGAAGTCCAGGCCCAAAAAATATGGTTAGAAAAGGCTGTCCGAAACATGCAAGGATCATCGTGACATGCTCACACGCGAAGTCTGAGCGGGGCCGGGGAACTGGAGAACCTTGAATCTCCCGACACTCTTCCGCGCCTTCTGAGTCTTCTGGAGTTTTAGCAGGATCACCCCGCCCGTCGTCTTCCGATACTTACTCCGCAAGATCCGCAGCCGGTCCCTCTCTTGTTTTTCTTTCCAGCTTGGCACAATGGGAATCGGGATGATTTAGGAGTCTCATGGGCCCAAGTATGGGGCGCTTTGCCGAGCCTGTCTACGTCACATATGTAACACGGCCTATGTTACTACAAAGCATCTTGTTAATATATAGAACGATTCTTCTTGACATAGCCATTGGACTTTGAAACTATAGTCAAAGACATGGCGAACCAAGACACTCTCGGGCAGCTTAGATTCATTGCTTCCGCTCCGCGCCCATTGGTCCGCGAGAAAGACGCTACGGCCTTTTCAGCCCTGGACGCCAAGCAAAAAATAGCGAAGCGATGGAATTGGGAATACCTAGCTATCGTGTGCAAGATAGGGGACCCGATACTCACTAACGATGCTTCGGAGGCCATCGCCGCCATTGAAACAAACGGGGGACCCGTGGGCCTTGTTGGTGTCGCGGTCATTGACCGTCAATTCCACTATCTCAAGAAGCCTCTTGCGAAAGGTGCCCATGTCAAGGCGCGACTAGAGGCGGCGGCTAAAGCTGCGGAGAAAGACGCTTGGGAAAGAGTGCGGGAAAGTTTCCGCCAACTGGCTAGGGACAGTGGGCTGGACGTAATAAAGCACGCAAGAGAGGACAAGAAATGACCGACCTCTGCCACGAAATAGCTAACCGTTCCCGTGTCGCTGCTTACGTCCTCGGCAACGGGACGGAATACGCCCTCTTCTGGCTACACGCGAGGGCCGAGGACGAAGAGATACGCGAGTGCGCCCGGCGAGGCTTCAACCGCTGCGGAGTAATCGGACTTGTGGGCGAGAAAATTGTGATGGTCTCGCGGTACGGGACCGAGTCCCTAATGGAATCCGCCCGAGATGATTTTGAGTTAGCCCTCATGCAGAGAGGCGCATCGGTCAATTGAGTTTTTGTGTCTAGGTTCTGGTAGGACCTGGAGGAAATATGTTTGATTGGAAAATGGTCCGTACAGTGCTTTTACTCGCAGTAGTCGCCGGTCTCTGTTATTTCGGATACCGCAGCTATCTGCAAATGCAGTGCGCCTCGGGCCCGAGCACGTCTGAAGCCTGTGTTGCTTACTATGGACGGTGAGATACCTTGACTGGAGGGGAACATATGGCAGTTAAATTCGAGCATCCGACCGAAGCCGATCTCAAACGGGTAAAGCAACTAATTTCCCGCAAGGTCTTACCGCGCAAGACTGAAACTTTTGACGCTATAAATAATCTTCCGCGAGAGGCTTTGCTTGTGCTCCGTGCGGTCTATGGAATTCGCCCGGCCTGACCGGCTCGGCGTAGGTGTGAGTATCCGCCAAAGTTTAGTGGTTGCGTCCGTTGTCCCGTCCATCGGAGGGATGCAGTCCGGGGAACCCTCGTACATAGATACGGTGATGGCCCGGAGAATAAGTGGCAGCAAAAGTAGCCCGCTCGCCCGGACATAGTTCCGGCACTGCGTCTGCGAGTGGTCCGCTGTACGGCTTCGCGCACCTTCCCGCCTGTGCGAAGAAATCCAATTTCAGAAATGAGGATACGTGTGTTCAACGTCAATCAAGCACTAAAAGATCGTGCAGAAACACAAACCAAGCTGGATGCTCTCATCGTCCAGGCTGGTACGCGGGAATTTACGGCTCCAGAAGAGGAGCAGTTTAATTCTCTGAAGTCTCAAAAACAGAACATTCAAGCGCGAATCGACCGGCACGCCAAGGGTCTTCCGCAACTGGACTCGGGGCTCATGCCTCCGGTTCTCTTTGCACCGGGCCAAGGTCAAGAGGCGGCCCCACACAAGGGAAACTCCATTGCGTCCACTCTCAAGGCTGCTCTTCGGTTTGCCACTCCCGAGCAGCGGGAAGAAGTCGAAGCGTTGGCATCCTATGTGACCGGGACCGGGCGTGCTATGTCCCTGTCTAACCTTACACCGGGCGCGGATGGCGGAGTTTTCATTCCGTCTTTTGTCCAGGGCGTGATTGAGCGGAACTTCTCGCAATTCAGTCCCGTTGTAGACAACTGCCGTTTGTTCGCCACGGACACCGGAGCAGACACCACTTTCCCCGTTCTTTCCGACTCGGAAAGCGGAGAGCAGTTGGACCCGGCTGCACTGACCGGGTTAGACGCCACGGTATCCGGCGACACTCCGCCCACGGAGATTACCGGCCCGAAACTCCATGCCTACAAAATTTCCAGCAAGCCGGTTTACGTTCCGCGTGAGCTGCAAACCGATTCTCCAATTGACATCATGTCGGAGATCATCGGCGCGTTGCTTGCGCGTGTAATCCGGTTCGAGAACCTGAGATTTACGAAGGGGACCGGAACGTCACAGGCCGAAGGCTTCCTTACCCATGCAACACCGTTTGAACATTCGGGCGGAGTCCTGGACCTGGACGCGGCCCTTGACCTCGCATACTCCGTCCCGGCGTTGTATCGCCCGCAGGGAATCTACATGGCTTCCGATAAGTCGATCAAATATTTACGGTGGATCAAAACCGGAATCAGCGGGGACAAACGTCAGCTTTGGGGTTACGAAGAGCCGAACGCGGTTACCGGCACCCCCGCCCGTCTACATGGATACCCGATCCTCGTTAACAACGATATGTCCGACGTGAACAGCGACGGAACGTATTCGGGAAAATCCGTGCTGGCCTTCGGGGACTTCCAACGCTTCGTAGTCCGTCAGGCCGAGCAGAACAAGCCTTACATCTATCGCTATCCGGTCCCGGCTAAGGACGGTTGGGGCTTGATTATCTTCCGCCGTTCGGACAGCAAGCTACTCGTTCCCTCGGCGATTTCCAAGCTGACGGTCGGCGGTAGTTAACAATTTCAACGCGGCTGCGGGGGAGCGCAGACGAATTGAAGAGCCCCCGGTCCCTCAGTAGGCGGGAACCTGACTAGGGACCGGGGTAATTTTCTTACCGGACTGACGAGGTCATTATGAGCGGCACATCCATAGGCGAAGTAAACATCAATCTCCGATTGTCCCTTGCACAGTTTAAGCAGGACACGAAGGAGGGCACGCAAGCCGCGAGCCGGGGCGTTAAGGACATGGCTAACGAGATGAAACAAGGGACCGGCGAGGCAAAGGCCACGCTCGCGCTACTCGGCGAAGAGATCGGCGTATCAATCCCTCGGCATATTCGGGGCCTTATCGCGAGCGTCCCCGGCGTCGGCGCGGCTCTGAATGCGGCCTTTACCAGTGTGGCCGTAATCGCGCTCATTGAGGTCATCGTAAAGATCGTAGAGAAGCTGGACGAGTTCAAGAAGCGGGCCCAAGAAGTATCCGAGGCCATGCGTAAGACCGAAGAGACCGGCTCGGCCTCACTGCGGAAAATCGAAGAGGAAACGCTCAGCCTGGAGGCGCAGATTGACACGCTAAGGGGGAACCATCTCGGGGCCTTGCTTAAGCAGCTAAAACTTGTGGACCAGCAGAATTTTGACCAGCTCTCTACGGAGATTAAGAAGCTAGGTACGGACTTCGATGACCAGCTAACGAAGATGAAAGTGGGGTTCACCGGCTGGCTCCTAGGTCAAGGCGACGATGACAAGCTGAAAATCATCGCCGATGGCTTCGACGGCTTGCAACGGAGGATCGTAGAGTTAGCCGCAGCCGGAGACCGTGTCCAGATCGGTAAGGAGCTGGAATCCAAGATCGGCTTTATTAATCAGCGTCTCTCCGATACCAAGGGCATGACGGACCAAATCGTCAGGGCCCTTGTTTCTGAAAAAGATGTCCTGGAGACGCAGCTACAGCTTTACACAGCGAAAGGTAAACAGCTCAAAGATCAGAGAGACGTTATCCAGAGCACCTATGACAAAGACGAAAACTCCCGCCTAGATGCGCAAGTAGCCGCATGGAAGAAGCTGAATGACGAAGTGGACGCGCTCATGACGGCTACGCGGGCCCTTACCGGCGTAGACGAGACCGAGCAAGAGAAGGTCATCCACAAGATTGACGAGCAGATACGGAAGTGGAAGCAACTTGATGACGAGATCCAGCGACTCACGCCGGGTGTTAAGACGTACTACGGCGAAGAGATAACCGCCCTGGAGGCCCGGAAGCGGACCATTGAGGCCGAGATAGCACAGCTACAAAACGGGCTGCTTCTGGATCGGTTTAAACAGAAGGGCCCGGACTTCGCCTACGCATCGGTTAAGCCGACCTTCGCCGGGACCTCCGACGAATTGGAACTCGCGAAGATCACGGCGGACGGGCCCGCAGCGCAAGCCGCGTTACAGAAGGTCCTCGATTCAGTTGAGAATGTGAACCAGAAGTTTAAGCAGCAAAGCGCCATCCTGGACGAGCTGCATACTAAGTACCCCGACATCTTCAACACGGCGATGCTGAAGAAGGCGAAGGATGCCATTGACCCGATTAACGCCGAGTGGGCCAAGTTCGGGAATAGCGTCCAGCAGACGATTATCAGTGGTCAGCTCTTCGGTAGCGGATGGCAAGCGGCGCTTCGGTCCATCGGAGTAGAACTGCTCCAGCTCATTATCAAGATGACCCTGCTTAAGAATCTCTCGGGCGGAGCCGGGGCCGGGGGCTTCTCGTTCAGCGGTCTTCTTAGCGGGCTCGTAGGACATGCCGGGGGCGGGAGGATGTACGCCGGGGAGCCTGGAATCATCGGAGAGAAGGGGCCCGAGATATTCATCCCCGATACCTCCGGGACTGTACTCACGAATAACGCCCTTCGCTCCATGATGAATGGGGGCGCGGGAAGCCGGAGCAACGTCACGAATAATAACGTAGAGCTGCATCTACACGGCGTCACGGATGCGGACTCGTTTAGAAAATCCGCCGATCAAACGGCGCTAGAGCTGGCCGGGGCAGTATCGCGGGCTAGCCGGAGAAATGGATAAACAAGTTTGCTGTAGGAGTGAGAACAGCAAAGAGGGACCGCGTCACGATGCTTACGAGGGTAGAGATCCCCTTACGCCCGTTGTGACGAAGCGCGGCGGCCTTATCACCCGCTAGCCATCTAGGGCCGTCCGTACTCGGCGGGCGGCCCTCATAAATTGGAGAGAGCATGAAACCGAAGCGAGCAATCATTCCGCCCAAGGTATCCGTAGCAACTTGTCTGGAGCCGGAGGACTTGAGCGACCTAGACCGATTCTGCCAAGCGGTAAACCGCAGCCGTGGGTCCGTCATCCGCACTTTGATTCACAGCCTGCTCTACCATGCTCCCCGCACTGACTCAGTTGACACGCTGGCAGCATGGCGCGAGAGATGGAAAGTGATCGCGGAGAAAGACCGTGGGTAGGCTCTGCGAGTGCTGCGGCCAGCCGCTTCTACCGGACGGAACATGCTTGGAGCAGGCCCACGAAGTAACGGAGCTGCTCTCGCTGCTCAACGAGTGGGCCCGCTACTGTAACGCGCCTGGGGCCCAAAGCAATGAAGGATTCGCGGCGTTTCGGGCGAAGGACATTACATAGGAGGTCAGTATGGAGGCTTTAGAGTCTTCGGACGTTTCAGCAGTTTCTAGATACTGCTTTGGCTGTGACGGCATCCATGTGGGCGCGTTACCCGAGCGTGGGGCCTCGCGTGGTCCCGCGTGTGAGGGCCCGCATATCAAGGGCTGCACATGCCAGAGCTGTAATCAGAAATGGATGGACCGGTGGGAATGGGAGAGCCGCTACCATGACAGACACGAGGCGGAGAACGCGCCACCGATCAGCTTTCTAATAGACGGTTTTCTCCAGCGCGAAGGCGTGACCGCTATTGCCGGGCCCGTCCGCGAAAGAAAATCGCTGATAGCGCTGAATATCGCGCATGCCCTGATAACCGGCGAAAAACTTTTTGGGCATTTCGAGGTAGTCAAGAAGCCCACGCGAGTCTTGTACCTCTGTCCTGAAGTGAGCCTTGGCCCCTTTACCGACCGAGTAAAGAAAATAGGCTTGATGGACTATGTAGGCGAGACATTCTTCTACCGGACGCTAAGCGCGGATGGACATCTGAAATTGTCGGACCTAGGTAAAGAGCTGCCCGGATCCGTTGTGTTCCTGGATACCGCAGTCAGATTTTTTGAGGGCGACGAAAACAGCTCGGCTGCGGCTCGGTCTTTTGCTGACGGGATTTTCGCGTTGCTGAAGAAAGGGGCCGAGTCCGTGGTTATGCTACATCATTCACCCAAGAGTCAGGGTGACGGCATGTCCCTGGAAAATGCAATGCGTGGGAGTGGCGACCTCGGCGCGTTCCTAGCGTGTTGCTGGGGGACGAAGTTACAGGACCCCAACAATCCCTATGAGTCAGCGTCCTTCCTGTCCAATCTCAAGCAACGGGATTTCGAGTCCCAAGACTTTGAGGCTACATGCGGCCCGGATTGCCGAATGCGCATTGTAGGGGACCCTGCTACCCGATTCCCGAAGCTGCGGTCCCGCAATGGACAGGGCAACAAAGACGGAAAGGATTCAGAAGCCGAGGCAGCCATCCGGGCCAGTATGGAGATGCCCGTTAGGAAGCTGCAAGAGCATCTATCGTCCCTGGGTATCGAGCGCGGTACGACTTGGATTTCTAAGACGCGAGCCCGTTTGAAATTTGCAGAGGCGAAATGACCGTTTACAAAGGCCGAAAGACGAAATCCCGCATTGTTGAGTGTCGGGCGGTCGGATGCGAAGGGGAGAGGCTTGACCGGACCCTGAAGGACCTCAATGCCGAGGGATGGAACATCCGGCAAGTATTTCAGGAATCGCCGACATGCTACCGAATCTTCGCTCAGCGAGAGATACCAGCCGTTGTACGCGACACAAACACAGACTGAGTAAGGGGTGGATTATTTTCTTAATCCTCCCCGTACCTGTATGTGAGGGACCTTGTACGTACTTTCTTTATATATAGGAGTGCGTACAGCGTACAAAGGGCACCGGGAGGCGGGCGGGGTAGGGGGACCGGGGCGGGTCAGAATCTCTAGGGGCAGAAGTCCTACGAGCCCGCAGTTTGGTAACTTTACACAAAGTTTATTCGTTCAAATTAAGACTTTGCTGAAAGATATAGTACTTACGTGGTGAGGCGCTAGGGGCTATCGCTAGAAATTACAGCAGTTTTGGCTACCTCGGTATCATCCCCGGACGTTTTCACGCCTACGGGGCACAGAACGCAGAGAAATAGGCTCCAGAAAAGGCTTTTTTTCCACAGCTATTCTATTAGTGGGGCCCTTGACTGATTTTTTGATTCGGCCCCATTAGTGGGATATGGGGACAGAAAAATTCCTGGAGTCGATTGTCCTAGTGATTCTGCCGCAGTTTCTCGGATGGCTTCGGGAAAAACGGCAATCGAAAAGACGTGCTATGACCCCTCATCCCCCTACCGATTGGCTCACAGCGAAGGAAGCCGCAGCCTACCTGAAGGTAAGACGCCGGACGTTGCTCGCGTGGACCCGCCAAGGCAAGATCCGGGGCTATCGCCTGTCCGGGACCCTCCGCTGTGTTTGGCGTTTCAAGCAAGCCGATCTAGATGCTACGATGTCGCCGTCATCCGCTGCGCCTGCTGACATGGAGGCAGCATGAAGCGCGAGCGAATAAGGCGTCAAGTAGGGTCCGTCCGTTTCGATAAGAGACGGAAGACCTGGAATTTTCTTTGGTACGAAGGCAGTAAACGCCGGTCCAAGCGGATCGGTACGAAGAGCGAATATCCAACCAAAGCGGCGGCCTGGAAAGCAGTCCCGGAGACGCCGAAAACCTCGCAAGGGGAGTTCGTAAGAGACGTGGTAGTCCGTTACAAAACCGAGCGTATGCCCATGCGAGTCTCTACAGCGCGGGTCTATTGCTCTTTTCTGAAGAATCACATCTTGCCGAAGTGGGGCGAAGTGCCTATCCAGGACTTACAGCCTCGCCCGGTAGAGCTGTGGTTACGCGGATTGTCCTTATCCCCAAAAAGTAAAACGCACGTCCGCAGTCTGCTCCATTCGCTAGTTGAATTCGCGATGTGGTCCGGGCAACTGGACATTGCACGGAACTCGATATCGCTGGTCCAAAACAAGGGCGCAACGCGGAGAACTCGGAAGGCCCGCAGCCTGACAGTAGAGCAATTTCAAGCCCTGCTTTCAGAACTGCATGTGCCCTTCGCTACGATGGCTCTTCTTTGCGTGTGCTTGGGTCTTCGTATCAGTGAGGCCCTCGCGCTTCAATGGGCAGACGTAGATTGGCTCGGGTCACGAGTCCATATCCGGCGAGGCATTGTTAACCGGGTCGTGGATGATTGCAAGACGGAGGGCTCGGCCAAGACGTTCACGCTAGCCGGTGAATTGCTGGAACGTTTGAAAGCCTGGAAGCAATTGACTCTGTTCTCCGGGCCCGATGATTGGATCTTTGCAAGCCCGATCAAAGTTGGCAGATTGCCGTACTCCTATACCGGCGTATGGCGGGAGTTGGAGCGGGCCTCAAAGAAAGCGGACATCGGACACCTAGGTACGCACGCTTTCCGGCACACGTACCGAAGTTGGCTTGACGCTGTGGGGACCAGCATTGCAGTACAGCAAAAAATGATGCGCCACTCGTCCATTAAAACCACGATGGATGTTTACGGGGACATCGTAACCGATGAGATGTCTACAGCGGGCGGGAAGGTCGCAAGACTCGCTTTTCCCGCTAATGGAGCGCAAACAGAGCGCAACGAGGGTTAAGCCATTGAAAGAATGGCTCCTCAGGTAGGACTCGAACCTACAACCCTCCGGTTAACAGCCGGATGCTCTGCCATTGAGCTACTGAGGAGTGATGGCGCGCTGGCGCGCGCTCAACTTCTACAAAATCATAACAGAGCCGCGACCGATTTGGGAACTTGCGGCTGCTTCAGGTCGCCGGCGGCCTCAGTTCTGCTAACCTATCTGTCAGCTCTCAATCTAAACAGAAGACATCAAAATAGAACGTCGACGAGGTGTTTATGTTCGGAGGTTTTCGTTTGCTTGTCTCTTTTATTTTTTTGCTGACAGGTGCAGCGATGATGGTTTGGGCTGCCGATTCGACGGTCTCGTCCGGTCCGCCAAAGGCGAAAGTGGCGCCGGTCGAAGACACGGTCCAAGGTCATAAGATTGTCGATCGCTATCGCTACCTCGAAAACGGCGACGACCCCGATACCAAGCAGTATGTCGAGCAGGAGTTGTCCTACACGCGCTCTCTCCTCGACCCGCTGCCCGGACGCGACCGAATCAATGCGCGTCTTTCGCAGTTGTTGACCATCGGCACCATTGGCGCGCCCCAGATCGGTGGCCCGTATTACTTCTACACCCGTCGCGAAGGCACTCAGAACCAGCCCGTGCTCTATGTGCGCGAAGGACTGACCGGAGCGGATCGCGTCCTTGTGGATGTGAACAAGATGTCCACCGACGGCACGGTGGCGCTCGACTGGTGGTTTCCCGCCGAGGACGGCAAGTATGTGGCCTACGGGACTTCTCCCAACGGCTCGGAAGAAAGCACGCTACATCTCATCGAGAGTGCGAGCGGCAAGTTGCTGCCCGATACCATCGAGCGCACTCGTTTCGCCAGTCTGGCCTGGAAGAAAGACAACTCCGGTTTCTATTACACCCGCCACCCTAAGAAGGGCGACGTACCGGCCGGCGAAGAGGTCTATCACGTCAAGGTTTTCTATCACGAACTCGGCGGCGATCCCGACAAGGATCCGCTCTTGTTCGGCGAAGGTCGCAACGCGCAGGACATTCCCAGCGTCAGCCTGTCCGAAGATGGCCGCTGGCTGTTGATCACCGTCTTTCAGGGCTGGACAAAGAGTGAGTTGTATCTTCAGGACCTCTCGTCCAAGAATCCTCCGGTCGAAATCACCACCGGCAAGGAGTTCCTATACAGCGCGGATTTTCTGAAGGGCAAGCTTTACATCACGACCAACGAAGATGCGCCGCGTTACCGCGTATTCGTGGCTGACGCGACCAATCCCAAGCGCGAAAACTGGAAGGAACTCATCCCGCAGACCGACGCTGTGCTGCAAGCAGCGAGCATCCTGGGGAAGAAGCTGTTTGCGCAATACGAGCACAATGCCAGTTCCGAATTGAAGATTTTCGATGTTGACGGCAAGAAGCTCCGCGACATTCCGCTGCCCACGATCGGGACTGTCAACGCCGTAGGCGGCAAATGGGACATTCCGGAACTTTTCTTCGGCTTCCAGTCCTATACCGTTCCGCCCTCGGTCTATCGCTACGATTTGGATAGCGGCGCAACGTCTCTGTGGGCCAAAGTCGACGCGCCTTCGATCGATCCTTCGGCGTTCGAAGTTCAGCAGATCTGGTACAACTCGAAAGATGGCACCCGCATACCGATGTTTGTTGTCAGCAAGAAGGGAATTGAAAAGAACGGCAAGAATCCCGTGCTGCTGACCGGCTACGGCGGCTTCAACGTTTCCGAGACCCCGAGTTTCAGCCGCAGCATGTATCTCTGGATGGAACACGGCGGCATCTACGCGGTCGCGAACCTGCGCGGAGGCGCTGAATTCGGCGAAGACTGGCATCGCGCCGGCATGCTGGAGAAGAAGCAGAACGTTTTTGACGACTTCATCTCCGCCGCCGAATACTTGATCGCCCAAAAATATACCGACAAAGATCACCTCTCCATCCTCGGCGGCTCCAACGGGGGCCTGCTGATGGGCGCCATGATTACGCAGCGTCCGGATCTTTTCCGCGCTGTGATTTGCGCCGTACCTCTGCTCGATATGCTGCGCTACCAGAATTTCCAGATCGCAAAACTTTGGATCCCCGAGTACGGCTCCGCTGAAGATCCGAAACAGTTCGATTTTATTTATGCGTATTCGCCCTATCACCACGTGAAACCGGGGCATGAGTATCCGGCGATCCTCTTTATGACCGCCGATACCGATACGCGAGTCGATCCCATGCACGCGAAGAAAATGGCGGCGTTGATGCAAGCGGAGGCTAAGAATGGCGCGAGCAAAGACAAGCCCATCCTGTTGCGGATCGAAACCAAAGCCGGCCACGGGCAAGGCAAGCCTGTAGCCAAGCAGATCGAAGAGAACACCGATATGTATTCGTTTCTCTTCTGGCAACTGGGCGTGAAACCATAATAAGGTTGTGTAGGGACGGGTCTCTGACAGTCCAGCGGGGGAGTTACACCGCTGTGTTTCCCACATACTCTGTGGTTAAATGAAGTCAATGCCTGAGCCCAAAATCCGCGTCCTGGTCGCCAAGCCCGGTCTGGACGGCCATGACCGCGGCGCCAAAGTCATCGCCCGTGCCCTGCGCGATGCCGGCATGGAAGTCATCTACACCGGCTTGCGCCAGACTCCTGAGATGGTGGTCAACGCCTCCCTACAGGAAGATGTGCAGGTCATCGGCCTCTCGATTCTCTCCGGCGCGCACAACGCCATCGTGCCACGCGTCATGGCCTTGCTGAAGCAAAATAAAATGGACGACGTCCTAGTGCTGGTCGGCGGCATTATCCCCGATCAGGATATTGAAGGTCTGAAGAAGATTGGCGTCGCCGGAGTCTTCCAGCCCGGCACCCCGATGGACGACATCGTTAAATTCATCCGCGAACACGTAGGGCAGCAAGGTGTGCCTGTCGCGAAGTAAACTCAAATTCGTAAGACAAGTTTTAGAAAACCAGCGACCAGTTAAGAAACGCCCGCATCCACATCACATTCAGAAACCCCAAGGCGACGAAGTAAAAGCCAAATTGTTTCCACGTCCAGCGCCGCGCCGCGTAACCTCCCAGCACCGCAAACGCCGGATACACCGGCAACAAATACCGCGCCGCGCCCAGCAGTGGACGTCCGGTATACATCAGCATCTGCAAAATCACAGCGAGCGCGAACAACTTGTCTTCAATCTGCACCTCGCGTCGCAGGCTGAGAACAGCTACCAGCACGACCAAACCGAGTTTGATTGCCAGCAGACCATCGCGGTCCGTCACGATGAGTCGAAGCGCTTCGCCGATACTCGCCCACGGAGGCGCGATTGTGGAACCTTGGTAGATCCGGTAGGCTTCGACAACCGAGAGTCGCCCGGACCAGCGCAACCATCCCCAATAGCCCAACAGTCCCACTGGCGCGAGAAACACAACTAGCGACGAAAGCCGCCGGCTGCGCAGCGCCAACACAGCCATCGGAATTGCCACCAGTACTCCGGAGGGGCGAGTCAGCCCCGCCAGCACTCCGCAAGCCGTTGCCCAAGACCATTGGCCAGCACGAGCAAATACCACTGCCCAGACAATCAATGCTAGCGTCAGCGACTCCGCATAGCCCGCGAACAGCACGAAGCTGGTCGGCCACACGCACACCAGCAGCACCATGCGCAATCTGCCCGTTTCCGACAATTCTTCACGTCCCAAACGCAGCAGTCCCCAGAAGAAGAAAAATGCCCCGACCGTCGAAACGAAAAGTGCTGCCACAGTCCCCGGCAACACCGTACTCATCACGCGGATCGCTGCCGGATAAAGAGGATAGAAAATTACCGCGCGTGGCAAGTCGTATCCGTGTTGCGCGATACGCAAATACCACAGAGTATCGAATCGCTCCCATATCCCGACCAACGCGTAGTGCCAACTCCCCGGCGCAGCCAGGTTCTCGGTGAGCGCATTGCTATGGATGAGCGCCGGATCGGGATGGAGGAAAAACGATAGCGCCGCAGCCACACCGGAATAAAACATCCGCAAAACCGTCGTGAGAGCGAGCGCAGTCTTCCAGTCCGGCCACGATTCGCCCCTTTGCAACATTTCAGGATTGTAGCGCCGGCGTCTCCCCAGCCGTCGCGAGGGGATCTTGTCCTCGCTGTATCCTGAAAGAAAACGCTGCCATTTTTTGAAGGCCAACAGCCTGACCGGCGTGGCGCGGCGCTATGGTCATGCTTTGCGCGTTCCACGCCGCTGTTATAGTAAGGTGTTTCGATCCGCACTCATGGCTGACCGCACCGACTCGACCGCACTGACCGTGAACAATGTCCTTCCCACCAAGGTGGACCCCAGTTCGTTGCGTTTCGAATCCAACATGCGAGCCCTCGCCGACATGGTCGCGCAAATCCGCAACGAAGAAGAGATCATTCGCGAAGGTGGCGGCCCGAAGGCAATCGAAAATCAGCACTCTAAAGGACGCCTCACCGCCCGCGAGCGTATCAACCTCCTGGCTGATCCCGGAACATTTTTCGAGCTCGGAGTCTATGCCGCTCACCGGATGTATGAAGAGTGGGGGTCAGCTCCCGCCGCCGGAGTGGTCACCGGGTTGGCGCGCGTACACACCCGTCTCGTGATGCTGATTGTGAACGACGCCACCGTAAAAGCCGGGGCGTTTTTTCCGATGACCGCCAAGAAAGTCATCCGCGCTCAGAACATCGCAATCGAAAACCGCATTCCGACCATCTACCTCGTCGACTCCGCCGGCGTGTTCCTGCCCTTGCAGGAAGACGTCTTTCCCGACACCGACGACTTCGGGCGCGTATTCCGCAATAATGCCGTCATGTCGGCGATGGGCATTCCGCAAATCGCCGCCATTATGGGGATGTGCGTCGCGGGCGGCGGGTATCTGCCAGTGATGTGCGACAACGTCCTGATGACCGACGGCAGCGGCCTTTTTCTCGCCGGCCCAGCGCTGGTACAGGCAGCCAT
>Ga0137410_10000201_pt1 | contig 42301 bp, 37 predicted proteins | sample CZODoug1_16funga_FD_108878 | JGI IMG/M metagenome (GOLD analysis project Ga0137410, IMG submission 108878) | Vadose zone soil fungal communities from Angelo Coast Range Reserve, California, USA - CZODoug1_16fungal (Illumina Assembly) | ecosystem: Environmental > Terrestrial > Soil > Vadose zone... | reverse complement strand
GATCGCGTGATCCGGCGCGAATGGCGCGGGGTCAAGGTTCCGGGTCACGCCCAGGAGGTGCTCGCCTTTGTTGAAGCCGACTGAGCGGCTGCTCGATTCCGAGCAGGCCGCCGCGCGAAAGCCCGCGAGCTCCCGCCGCGCGAAGCCCCCGCAATCCCGCACCAAGCTGTTCGTCCTGGACACCAACGTCCTGATGCACGATCCAACCAGCCTGTTCCGGTTCGAGGAGCACGACGTGTTCCTGCCGATCATGACGCTCGAGGAACTCGACAACCACAAGAGCGGCATCTCGGAGATCGCGCGCAACGCGCGCCAGGCGAGCCGCTTCCTGGACGAGATCGTCAGCCAGGCGCCCGGGCCGATCGCCGAGGGGATTCCGCTCAAGCGCCACGACGCCGACAGCGCCGCTGGCCGCCTCTACCTGCAGACCGAGGCGATCAACGGCCACATCCCGGCGAGCCTGCCGATCGGCAAGTCCGACAATCACATCATCGGCGTGGTCGTGTACCTGCAGAAGCGCGAGCCGGAACGCCAGGTGGTCCTGGTGTCCAAGGACATCAACATGCGCATCAAGGCGCATGCGCTGGGTCTGCTGGCCGAGGACTACTACAACGACAAGGTGCTGGAGGACACCGACCTCCTGTACACCGGCGTGCGCGAGCTGCCGGCGGACTTCTGGGACAATCACGGGCGGGACGTGGAATCCTGGAAAAAGGAGGGCCGCGCCTACTACCGCATCCGCGGGCCGCTGTGCGAGAAGTTGCTGCTCAACGAGTTCGTGTTCCAGGAGGGCGACAGGCCGCTGTTCGCTACGGTGCGCGACCTTGCCGAGCGGACCGCGGTGCTCGAGACCGTGCGCGACTATACGCACGCGAAGAACAACGTCTGGGGCATCGTCGCTCGCAACCGCGAGCAGAACTTCGCGCTCAACCTGCTGATGAACCCCGAGATCGACTTTGTCACCCTGCTCGGCCAGGCGGGAACCGGCAAGACGCTGCTCGCGCTCGCCGCGGGCCTGATGCAGACGCTGGAGACCAAGCACTACTCGGAGATCATCATGACCCGGGTCACGGTGCCCGTCGGCGAGGACATCGGCTTCCTTCCCGGGACCGAGGAGGAGAAGATGACGCCCTGGATGGGGGCGCTCGAGGACAACCTCGAGATCCTCAACAAGACCGACGACGCGGCGGGCGAGTGGGGCCGCGCCGCCACGCGCGACCTGATCCGCTCGCGGATCAGGATCAAGTCGCTCAACTTCATGCGCGGTCGCACCTTCGTCAACAAGTACCTCATCCTCGACGAGGCGCAGAACCTCACGCCCAAGCAGATGAAGACCCTGATCACGCGCGCGGGCCCCGGCACCAAGGTGGTGTGCCTGGGCAACATCGCGCAGATCGACACACCCTACCTCACCGAGGGCAGCTCCGGTCTGACCTATGTCGTCGACCGCATGAAGGGCTGGCCGCACTCTGGGCACGTGACGCTGCAGCGCGGCGAGCGCTCGCGGCTCGCCGACCACGCCGCCGAAGCCCTGTAAGATATCCGCAACTCCAACTCAGACAGAAAGGACCCCATGTACCGTGCCATTGCATCGGTGGCCGCCGCCGTGCTGCTCGCTGCGGCAGGCATTGCCTGCGCCCAGCAGGACTTCAAGCCCTACGTCGGGCAGCAGGGCAAGGACGTCGTATGGGTGCCGACGCCCGACGAGGTCGTCGAACGCATGCTGACCATGGCGCAGACCAAGCCCGAGGATTACGTGATCGATCTGGGCGCCGGCGACGGCAAGATCGCGATCGCCGCGGTGAAGAAGTTCGGCGCCAAGTCCATGGGCGTCGAGTACAACCCGGAAATGGTCTCGTTCGCGCAGAAGAACGCGCAGGCTGCCGGCGTCACCGCCAAGGCTCAGATCGTGCACGGCGATATCTTCGCGACCGACTTCACCCAGGCGACGGTGCTGACCATGTATCTCCTGCCCTCGCTCAACATGCGGCTGCGACCGCAGATCCTCGCGTTGCGCCCGGGAACCCGCGTCGTCACCCACGCCTTCAACATGGAGGACTGGGAGCCCGACGAGTCCTCCGACGTCGACGGAAGGCGCGTCTATTTCTGGGTGGTCCCCGCCAACGTGGCGGGGCGCTGGACGCTGGAGCTGTCGGGCGCCGGCAACTCGGACAAGCTCAGCCTCAACTTCGAGCAGAAGTTCCAGAGGATAGAAGGCGTCGCCTATCTCGGCCCGGTGCTCGCCGGCTTGCGCGAGCCGCGCCTCTCGGGCTTCAGGATCAGCTTCGCCTACGTGGACGGCCGCGGCGTGCGACGCGACTTCAGCGGGCGGGTTTCGGGCGCTACGATGGAAGGCTCGTTCCGCACGGACGGCGGGCAGGAAGGCCGCTGGACGGCGGCGAAGAAGTAGCTCAGGAGACCGGGCCCGCCTGGAGCGTCTTGTGGGTTCCGTCGCAAAACGGCTGGTTGCGCGTGCGCTTGCAGCCGCACAGCCACACCTTCTCGGCCTTCGTGACGGTAAACTTCACCGGCGTGAACTCGGTGGTCTTGTGCGTCCCGTCGCACAAGGGCTGGCTCTTCGATCCGCCGCAGCGGCACCACCAGTAATCGCCCGGGGCGAGCTCGATCGCGTAGGGGGATTTCTGCGCGACGTGAGCTTCGGCCATTTTCTCTCCTTGGGAAGGGCAGGCATGCCCGCCGCGTTGAAGTATAGTACCCCCAGGTACGCATTCAGGAAATCGTAAGCAATGAAGTTTCTCTTCGATCTCTTCCCGGTCGTCCTTTTCTTCGTCGCCTTCAAGCTCTTCGATATCTACGTCGCCACGGCGGTAGCGATCGCGGCCACCTTCCTTCAGATCGGCTGGCTCAAGTGGAAAAGGCGCAAGGTGGACAAGATGATGTGGGTCACCCTCGTCATCATCGTCGTGTTCGGCGGCGCTACGCTCGCGCTGCACGACGAGACCTTCATCAAGTGGAAGCCCACCGTGCTCTACTGGCTCTTCGCGGTGGTCCTCGCGACCGCGGAGCTCGCCTTCCGCAAGAACCTCATCCGCGCCGCGCTCGGCGAGCAGGTGAGCCTGCCCGACAAGGTGTGGACGCGGCTGAACTGGAGCTGGGCGGGCTTCTTCGCCTTCATGGGCGCGGCGAACCTCTACGTCGCCTTCAACTTTCCCACCGACACCTGGGTGAACTTCAAGCTGTTCGGCGGCATGGGCCTCATGCTGATGTTCGTGATCGCCCAGGCGCTGTTCCTCGCCCGGCACGTCGAGGAAAAGCGCTGACGGGCCTGATCCGCATGGAGCTGTCTGAGCGCATCCGGGAGCGCCTCACGGCGCTCGAGCCGCAGTCGGTGGAGCTCCTCGACGAGTCGGGACGGCACGTCGGCCATACGGGAGCCGCGGCGGGCGGCAGCCACTTCCGGCTCCTCATCGTCTCGCCGCGCTTTGCGGGGATCGACCAGATCAAGCGGCATCGCATGGTCTACGACGCGCTGGGGCCGCTGATGCACCGCGAGATTCACGCGCTCGCCATCCAGGCCCTGGCGCCGGATGAGCTATGATTCGGCTTTTTATCGAAGGAACCACCATGCTTTCACGCCCGCTCCCTCTGTTTGCGGCGCTTTCCCTTTGCGTCTCCGCGGCCGCCTTCGGCCAGGCTGCCACCCCCGAGCCCAAGGAGGGCGACAAGGGCGACAAGGCGGTCACGGTGAACGGCAAGCAGATACCCAAGTCCCGGCTCGACTTCATCGTCAAGCAGCGCGCCTCGCAGGGACAACCCGACAGCGACCAGACGCGCCACATGATCATGGACAACCTGATCACTCAGGAGGTGGTCGCGCAGGAAGCCGACCGCAAGGGCATCGGCAAAGGGTCCGACGTGCGCGTTCAGCTCGAGCTCATGCGCCAGCAGGTCCTGGCGCAGGCGCTGATCCAGGACTACCTGAAGAGCCACCCGATCAAGGACGAGCAGATGCAGGCCGAGTACAACAAGATGAAAGCGGCGCGCGGCGACAAGGAGTACAAGGCGCGGCACATCCTCGTCGACAAGGACACCGAGGCGAACGACATCATCGCGCAGCTGAAGAAGGGCGCGAAGTTCGAGGACCTCGCCAAGCAGTCCAAGGACCCCGGGTCCAAGGACAAGGGCGGCGACCTGGACTGGAACCCGCCCGGCACCTTCGTCAAGCCCTTCGCGGAGGCGCTCGCCAAGCTGGAGAAGGGCAAATTCACCGAGACCCCGGTGCAGACCCAGTTCGGCTGGCACGTCATCCAGCTGGACGACGTACGCGCCCAGCCGTTCCCGCCTTACGACACGGTGAAGCAGCAGCTACAGGCGAGGCTGCAGGAGCAGGAAGTGCAGAAGTACGTCACCGGGCTGCGCTCGAAGGCGAAGATCCAGTAGTCGGCTAGCCCACCCATTTCCGCGCGTTGCGAAACATCCGCATCCACGGGCTGTCCTCGCGCGACGCCTTCGGATACCAGGACTGCTGCACCGCGCGGAAAGCCCGCTCCGGGTGCGGCATGAGGACGGTGAACCGCCCGTCCGCCGTCGTGAGCCCGGTGATGCCTCCAGGAGAACCGTTCGGGTTCAGGGGGTAGGTGTCCGCCGCGGCGCCGCGGTTGTCGACGAAGCGGAGCGCCGCGATCGCCCTCGACCTCGCCTCCTCCGAATCGAACAGCGCACGCCCCTCGCCGTGCGCGGTGGGCACCGGCATGCGGCTGCCCGCCATCCCCGCGAAGAACAGTGACGGAGAGGGCAGCACCTCGACCATTACCAGACGCGCCTCGAACTGCTCCGAGCGGTTTTTCACGAACCACGGCCAGTCCGCGGCGCCCGGAATCAGCTCGCGCAGATTGCTCATCATCTGGCAGCCGTTGCACGCGCCCAGCGCGAAAGTGTCCGGGCGGGCGAAGAACGCGGCGAACTCGTCGCGGCTGCGCGCGTTGAACAGGATCGCCTTCGCCCAGCCCGCTCCGCCGCCCAGCACGTCGCCGTAAGAGAACCCGCCGCCCGCCGCGAAGCCCTTGAAGCCGGCGAGCGACGCGCGACCGGCGACCAGATCGCTCATGTGGACATCGTGCGCCTCGAAGCCCGCGCGGTCGAAGGCCGCGGCCATCTCGACCTGGCCGTTGACCCCCTGCTCGCGTAAGATCGCGACCTTCGGCCGCGCGGCCTTCGCGATGTACGGCGCAGCGATGTCCTCGTCCGCGTCGTAGCTCAGCGCCGCCGACAGTCCGGGGTCTTCGCGGTCGAGGATGCGGTCGAATTCCTCCTGCGCGCAGCCGGGCTCGTCGCGCAGCTGCTGCATGCGGAAGCTCACCTCCGACCAGGCGCGCTCCAACTCGACCCGTGGCGCGGCGAACAACGGCTTGGCGTTGCGCACGAGGTGCACCTCGTCGCGCGCGTTGAGGCTGCCGACGACCTGTGCGGGCACCCCAGCCAGCCGCTCGAGCACGCGGCGGCGCTCTGAGGCGCGGATCTGGATCACCGCCCCCAGCTCCTCGGAGAACAGCGCGGCGAGCACGCGCTCGAAATCGCGCCCGGCCATCAATTCCGGCTTGCGCTCGTTGCCGTCGACATCGTGGGCCGCCTCGTCGTAGGCGAGCATGTCCAGGTTGAGCGTCACCCCCGCGCGCCCGGCGAATGCCATCTCGCACGCCGTCGCGAACAGGCCGCCGTCCGAGCGGTCGTGGTAGGCAAGGATCAATCCGTCGCGGTTCAGGTCCTGGATCTCAGCGAAGAACGCCCGCAGGAGCGCCGGCTCGTCCAGGTCGGGGGCCGCGTCCCCGCATTGCCCGTAGACCTGAGCGAGGATCGAACCGCCGAGGCGGTTGCGCCCCCGGCCGAGGTCGATGAGCACCAGCTCGGTCTCGCCCGCGTCGGTGACGAGCTGCGGCGTGAGCGTCCTGCGCGCGTCCTCGCAGGGCGCGAACGCCGACACGATCAGCGACAGCGGAGCGATCACCTCGCTCCGCCTCCCTCCCTCCTCCCAAGCGGTGCTCATCGACAGGGAATCCTTGCCGACCGGGATGCTGATACCCAGCGCCGGGCACAGCTCGAGCGCCACCGCGCGCACGGTGTCGAACAGCGCCGCGTCCTCGCTTCCGTGTCCGGCCGCCGCCATCCAGTTCGCCGAAAGCTTCACTCTTCCCAGCTCGCCGACCGCCGCGGAGGCGAGGTTCGTCAGCGCCTCACCCACCGCCATGCGGCCCGACGCTTCCGGGCTGATCAGCGCGAGCGGGGAGCGCTCGCCCATCGCGAAGGCCTCGCCCGAATAGTCGCGGAAGCCCATCGTGGTCACCGCGCAGTCCGCGACCGGAACCTGCCAGGGCCCGACGAAAGGGTCGCGCGAGCACAGGCCGCCGACGGTGCGGTCGCCGATGCTCACGAGGAACGTCTTTCGCGCCACGGTCGGATGGCGCAGCACGCGCAGGCAGGCTTCCTCGAGGGACACCCCGTCGAGCGCGAGCGGCGCCGGATGCGGACGGCTGCGCTTCACGTTGCGCGTCATGCGCGGCGGCTTGCCGAGCAGCACCGACAGGTCCATTTCCACCGGCGTGTTGCGGAACTGCGGGTCTTCGACCACCAGGCGCCCGTCTCCGGTCGTCACGCCGACCACCGCAAAAGGGCAGCGCTCGCGCTCGCACAGGGCACGGAACTGCTCGATGCGCTCGGGCGCGACCGCGAGGACGAAGCGCTCCTGGGCCTCGTTGCACCACAGCTCGCGCGGGGTCATCCCCGGCTCCTCGTTCGGCAGCGCGCGCAGGTCTATCCTCGCGCCTCGGCCGGCGCTGTGCACGAGCTCGGGCAGCGCGTTCGACAGCCCTCCCGCGCCGACGTCGTGGATCGAAAGCACGGGATTGGCGGGGCCGAGCTGCCAGCAGCGGTCGATGACCTCCTGCGCGCGCCGCTGCATCTCGGCGTTGCCGCGCTGCACCGAATCGAAATCGAGGTCCTCGGCATTCGCGCCCGTATCCTTGCTCGAGGCCGCGCCACCGCCCATGCCGATGAGCATTCCCGGGCCGCCCAGGTGCACCAGCAGCGCCCCCGGCGTCAGCTCGCTCTTGTGCGAGTGCGCCGCATTGATGTTGCCGATGCCGCCGGCGATCATGATCGGCTTGTGGTAGCCGCGCGGGACTCCGTTCAGGTTCATCTCGAAAGCGCGGAAATAGCCGGCGAGATTGGGACGCCCGAACTCGTTGTTGAACGAGGCGGCGCCGATCGGTCCCTCCAGCATGATCTGCAGCGCCGAGGCGATGCGTCCCGGCTTGCTCCCCGCCCCTTCCCAGGGCTGCTCGCAGCGCGGAATGCGCAGGTGCGACACCGAGAAGCCGCACAGGCCGGCCTTGGGCTTGGCGCCGCGCCCCGTCGCGGCCTCGTCGCGGATCTCCCCGCCCGAGCCGGTTGCCGCCCCCGGGAAGGGCGAGATCGCCGTCGGGTGATTGTGGGTCTCGCACTTCATCAGGGTGTGGGTGAGCTCGTCCCTGTATACATACGGCCCCGCGGGCCCCGGGGCGAAGCGCGGCACCGTCCGCCCCTCCATCACCGCCGCGTTGTCGGCGTAGGCCACCACCGTCCCCGAGGGGTTGCGCGCGTGCGTGGTCTTGATCATGCCGAAGAGGGTCTCTTCGCGGGGCATGCCGTCGATGATCCACGAGGCGTTGAAGATCTTGTGCCGGCAATGCTCCGAGTTCGCCTGCGCGAACATGGTGAGCTCGGCGTCGGTCGGGTCGCGGCCGACCCTCTCGTAGTGCGCCAGAAGGTAATCGATCTCGTCGGGCGCCAGCGCGAGCCCCATCGCGGCGTTGGCCTCCTCCAGCGCCGCGCGTCCGCGCAGGGCCACCGGCACGGTCGCGAGCGGCCTGGGCTCGTGGCGGACGAACAGCGCCTCCGCGGCATCGGGCGAGGCGAGCACGGTTTCCGTCATGCGGTCGTGGATCAGCTCCAGGGCGCGCCGCAAGTCCGCGTCGGGGACCGATGTCGTCGCGAAAAACCAGGCGGTGCCCCGCTCGATGCGGCGCACCGCATCCAGCCCGCAGCGGTGGACGATGTCGGTCGCCTTGGAGGACCAGGGCGAGATGGTGCCCAGCCGCGGCACCACGAGGCGCATCGCCCCCTTCCCGGCGGGGCCGGCCTCGCCGTAATCGAGCAGGCGCTCGAGCACCGCGGTCTCGCCCGGGGCGAGCGGCCTTGCGGTCTCGGCGAAATGCCAGTGCTCCGACGCGGTGACGCGGAGGGACACGTGAATCTCGGCGAGGCGGGAGTTAAGCTTGTCGAGCCGGAACGCGGAAACCGCGGGGCTGCCGCGCAACTTGAGGATCAGCGACATGAAACGCGCCGGTAAAGCGCGATTATACCGGCCCCCGGACCCGGTCGCTCAGTTGGTGCGGCGGAACTGCGGGTTCGCCAGCGTGCCGGAGAGGCTCAAGGTGGAGCGCGCCTGCACGCTCTGGGCGCGAAGCTCGATCTGCATGCGGCCGGAGAGGTTTTTCTGGGGATCCATGTCGAGCTGACCGTTGCCGGTGAGCAGCCCGGCGGAGAGCTTGATGTTGCGCATCAGCAGGCGGTTGGGATCCGCGGAAAAGTCGCCGCTCGTCTCGGCGAAAAAGGTCGTCCCGCCCCCCGAGCCGCTGCCCTGGAGCAGGCGCGTCATGTCGACGTTGCTGACCGAACCCTTCTGTATCGAGAAGCTGCCGTCGAGCTGCGAGTTGAGGATCATGCGCTCGGGGAGCAGGCCTCTCATCGACAGCCTGCCCTTGCCGAGGACCGTTCCGCTGCCGATCAGAGGCCCGGCGATCTTGTTCGCGTCCATCTGGCGCGCCGACAGATCGCCGTCCAGGCTCCAGCCGGACGACCACCGCAGCCGCAGGTTGCCGAACATGCGCCCGCCGAAGGCGCGCGCTTCGGCGTTGGGAATGGTGAGCTCGGTTGCGCTCGCGGTGCCCTTTCCCGTGAACTCGGTCACCCCGAAATCGACGCCGACCGGAATGGGGAGCGTGCCGGAGGAGATATCCACCGTCGCCTTCCCCCCTCGCGGCTCGACTGTGATCGAGAGGCGCTGCTCGGCGTTCGTAAACGTCGCCGACTTCAGCGCGCCACCGGAAAGGGTCGCGTCCAGATCGAGCGGCGGAAACCCGAGCTCCTGGGCGCCGATCTTGAGCCCTTTGGCGGTCACCCGCTGCGCGCCCAGTCCCCTGCGTCCGCTGCCGTCCTGGAGGAAAAGGGCGAGAAACTCCCGCGGCACGGTGACGTTGTCGAGCGCGATGCTCCGCAGCACGATGCGGTCCTCGAGCAGCGTCGTGAGCTCCGGGCTCGCCGTGATCACCGCCGCCTTCATCTGCACGTCCCGGCCAATCACGACTTTCTCGAACTTCACCTGCGGCAGGGGCAGGAGCGTGACGTTCACCGAGCCGATCTTGACGGGCTGGCCGAGCCAGGCCTGCGCCACCTTCTCGTAGGGTGCGGTTTCCAGCGGCACTAACGGCAGCACGACCACGCCGACGACCAGAACGACCAGGAGCAGCATCCCGAGCCCCTTGACGAGGTTCTTCGGCTTGCGCTGCTCCCAGATTTCCCTCGCGGAAAGCGAGGCCGCGCTCGAGTCGCGTAGGGCTTCGTCGTCCCCGCGCCACGCCTCCTCCCCCGCCCGCTCGCGCGCACGAGCGGCCTTGCGCGCCTTCGCAGCCTCCTTGGCCTGCTCCTTCTCCTCGCGGCGGGCGCGCCGTTCCTCGTCCCTGGCGCGCTGCTCCTCGCCCTTGGCCCGCTGCTCCTCGCCTTCGCGCTGCTCCGCGCCTTCGCGCTGCCGCTCGGCTTCTTCCGCCTCGATGGCTGCGCGCTCTTCGTGTTCTCTGCGCTCGGCTTCCTCGCGGTCGGCGCGCTCCTCCCCCTCGAGCGCCACGTTCTCCTGCGCCTCGCGCAGGGAGCGCTCCAGAGCCTCGGCCTGCTCCTTCTCGGAGCGTCGCCTGTCGTCCTCGTCGGTGCGACTTCTCAGCTCCGCCTGGCGGCGTTCCTCCTCCTCGCGGCGCCCGCGCTCCGCGGCCTCGCGTTTGCCGCGCAGCTCGGCATCGACCCTCGCCTTGGTCTCGGCCTCGATGCGGGCCTGGCGCTCGGCTTCCCTGCGCCCGCGCTCCTCCTCCTCGCGTCTGCGGCGCTCCTCCTCCTCGCGGCGGAGGCGCTCCGCGACTTCCCTGCGCGTCCGCTCTTCCAGCTCGCGGCGCACCCGCTCCTCGGCTTCGCGCCTGACGCGCTCCTCGGCCTCGCGCTTCACGCGCGCTTCGGCCTCGCGCTTTGCCCTCTCCTGTTCCTCGCGGCGCGTCCTTTCCTGGATCTCCCGGAGAATGCGCTCCTCCGCTTCGCGCTTGAGCCTTTCCTCCACTTCGCGCTTTATCTTCTCCTCCGCTTCGCGCTTCGCCCGCTCCTCGGCATCCCGCCGCGCTTTTTCCTCGGCTTCGCGCCGCGCGCGCTCGAGCTCGACGGCCTGTGTCCGCGCGGCGGCGTCCGCCTGCGCACGCGCCGCCGCTTCGGGGCCCGCTCCCAGGATTCCCGCGGCGGGGGAGACGACCGGCGGCGCGATGGACGGGTTGATGAGGGGCGGCAGCGACCCGGCTTTCGCCGCGGGCTTGGGCGCCGCATGCTGCCTGGCTTTCAGGTCGGCGTCGGCCCTGGCGCGCGCCGCCATTTCGGTTTTCGCCTTCGCCGCGGAGTCCTCGCGCGCCCGCGTCGCCTGCGCCTGGCGCGCGATCTCCTGCGCCTGCGCCTGGAGCCTCGCTTCCTCGCTCGCCTTCGCGTTCGGCTTCGCCGGCGTGAAGGAGGTGAAATCGAGGTCCGATCCGTCGCCGAAGGACTGCGAGCCGGGGCTGCTCCCCGCGGGCGTGCGGGGCCCATCGTCCTGCTTGCCGACGAATTCCCGCACGTAGCCTTCGCGCTCCATGGAAGACAGCGCCTCCAGGAGCTTCTGCTCGGACATCCTCTCGAATTTGTCGGAAAGGTCCGAGACGCTGACCTTGCCGTCGATTTCCTTGAGGATGTTGCGCAGATCGCGCGAAAGGTTGCTCGTCTTGCCGGTGGCCTCCATCAGGCCTTTTCCGGTCTTCGTGAGGATCGATCGGCGATTCATGATTGTTAACGTCCTATCTATTATAGGCAAGTCGGCCCCCCGGGGGGTGCCGGGCTTAGGGCCTCCCGTATCCGCCGCCCCCGGGCGTCTCGATCACGAAGCAGTCCCCAGGACGCATTTCGATCTGGTCGCAGCCGCCCAGCTCGACGATCTGCCCGTTCGCCCGCTCTACCCAGTTCCGCCCCGTCATGGCGGGCAGGCCCCCGGCCATGCCGTAAGGCGCGACCCGCCTGTGCTCGGAAAGAATAGCCGCGACTAGCGGCTCGAGAAAGCGCACGCGACGCACACTGCCGTCGCCCCCGCGCCAGCGCCCGGCGCCGCCCGAGCCGCGGCGTATCTCGAAGCTCTCGAGCAGCACCGGAAAGCGCCATTCGAGCACCTCCGGGTCGGTCAGGCGCGAGTTGGTCATGTGCGTCTGCACCGCGTCGGCGCCGTCGAATCCCTCGCCCGCCCCGGAGCCGCCCGCCACCGTCTCGTAATACTGGTATCGGTCGTCGCCGAAGGTGAAGTTGTTCATGGTGCCGCAGGACGCGGCCATGGCGCCGAGCGCTCCGTAGAGCGCGTCGGTGACGCATTGGGACGTCTCGACGTTGCCGGCGACCACCGCGGCGGGGTAGCGCGGCCTGAGCATGGTGTCCTCGGGAATGATCACCTCGAGCGGCTTGAGGCAGCCCGCGTTCATCGGGATCTCGTCCTCGACCAGCGTGCGGAACACGTACAGCACTGCGGCCATGCACACGGCGGGCGGCGCGTTGAAGTTGGAGGGCAGCTGCGGCGAGGTGCCCGTGAAATCGAGCACGGCGCTGCGCGCCTTGCGGTCGATCGCGATTCTCACGCGGATCGCCGCGCCGTTGTCCATCTCGTAGCGGAACTCGCCCTCTTTCAGCACCTGGATCACGCGCCTCACCGCCTCCTCGGCGTTGTCCTGGACGTGGCGCATGTAGGCGTGCACCACCGACAGACCGAAGGCCTCCACCATGCGATGCAGCTCCTGCGCGCCCTTCTCGTTGGCCGCGATCATGGCGCGCAGGTCCGCCATGTTCTGCTCGACGTTGCGCACGGGGTAGGTCCCGGAGGTGAGCAGCGCGATCGTCTCCTTCTCGCGCAGACGCCCACCCTCGACCAGCAGGAAGTTGTCGATCAGCACGCCCTCCTCCTCGACCACGCGGCTGTGGGGCGGCATGGAGCCGGGCGTGATGCCACCGATGTCGGCGTGGTGCCCGCGCGAGCCGACATAGAAGAGGATGTCGGCGCCGTCCGGGTCGAACACCGGCGTGATCACGGTCACGTCGGGCAGGTGCGTGCCGCCGTTGTAGGGGGCGTTGAGAACGTAGACGTCGCCCGGCTTCATGCGCGCGCGGTTTTCGCGGATCACCGCCTGCACGCTCTCGCCCATCGACCCCAGGTGCACGGGCATGTGAGGCGCGTTGGCGATCAGCTGCCCGTGCTGGTCGAACACCGCGCACGAGAAATCCAGCCGCTCCTTGATATTGACCGAATAGGCGGTGTTCGCAAGGCGCAGCCCCATCTGCTCGGCGATGGACATGTACAGGTTGTTGAACACCTCCAGGCGCACCGGATCGACCTGCGTGCCGATCGCCGCGGCGCGTGATATCGGCTCGACCCGCTCGAGCACCATGTGGCCGGCGCCGCTCACCTCGGCGCGCCAGCCTGGCTCGATCACCGTGGTGGCGTTGCTCTCGGCGATGATCGCGGGCCCCCGGACGAGGTGTCCCGGCGCAAGCGCCTGCCTCAGGTACACGGGCGAGCGGTGCCTAGTTCCGCCGGTGTGGACAGTCACCCAGTCCACCGCCTCGGGCGGCGTGGCTGCGCGCGCGGCCGCCCCGGGCGGCTCGTCCTGCGTGTCCGGCGCGCCCACCGCTTCGACCGAGGCTGATTCGGCGACCAGTCCCCGGCCGCGCATGAGGAAGCTGTAGCGCTTGCGGTACTCCGCCTCGAACTGTGCCGTCATCTCCCCGACGCCGGCGTAAGGGACCGGCAGCGTGGTGTCGGTGCCTTCGTAGCGCAGATGCAATCGCCTGACGACGCGGATGCGCTCCGGCTCGACCGCCTGCGAGCGCAGCTCCTCGCTTGCGGCGCGCGCGAGCTCCTCGAGCGTCGCCTCGAGCGCAGGGACGCTCGCCTGCGCAAGCTTCGCCTCGACGGTGCGCTGGCGCATAGCCACCGTGTCCGCGAGGCCCATGCCGTAGGCCGAGAGAACGCCCGCGAGAGGGTGGATGAAGATGCGCGTCATGCCGAGCGCGTCGGCGACCAGGCAGGCGTGCTGCCCCGCGGCCCCGCCGAAGCAGCACAGGGTGTATTCAGTGACGTCGTGCCCGCGCTGCACCGAGATCTTCTTGATCGCCTCGGCCATGTTGCCCACCGCGATCTCGACGAAGCCCTCCGCGACGGCTTCGGCGCTGCGCGTGTCCCCGGTCGCGCGACGGATCTCGGCGGCGAGCGCCGCGAACTTGTCCCGCACGACCTCCGCGTCGAGCGGCGCGTTGCCCTCGTGCCCGAACACCGGAGGAAAATAGCGGGGCTGAATCTTTCCGAGCATGACGTTTGCATCCGTGACCGTGAGCGGTCCGCCCCTGCGGTAGCTCGCCGGCCCCGGCTCGGCGCCCGCGGAGTCCGGGCCGACGCGGTAGCGCGACCCATCGAAGTGCAGTATCGAGCCGCCGCCCGCGGCGACGGTGTGGATGCTCATCATCGGAGCGCGCACGCGAACCCCCGCGACCTGCGACTCGAACGTGCGCTCGAGCTCGCCCGCGTAATGCGACACGTCGGTCGAGGTGCCGCCCATGTCGAACCCGATGATGCGCTCGAACCCCGCCGAGGACGAGCTTCTCACCGCGCCCACCACGCCCGCCGCGGGCCCAGAGAGGATGCTGTCCTTTCCGGCAAAGCGGTGCGCGTCGGTGAGCCCGCCGTTCGACTGCATGAACATCAGGGGCACGTCCCGCAGCTCGGAGGCGACCTGCGCGACGTAGCGCTTGAGGATCGGCGAAAGATACGCATCGACCACGGTGGTGTCGCCGCGGGGCACGAGCTTCATCAGCGGGCTGACCTCGTGCGACACCGAGACCTGCTCGAAACCCAGGGACCGCGCGATGCCCGCCGCGCGCCGCTCGTGCTCCGGGTGACGGTAGGCATGCATGAAGACGATGGCGACGGAGCGGAAGCCCTGGTCCCTTGCCGCCTGAAGGTCGCCCCGCAGCGCCTGCTCGTCGAGCGGAGACACGACCTCGCCCCGCGCCGAGACGCGCTCGTCGACCTCGACCACTTTCGAATAGAGCAGCTCGGGCAGCACGATGTGCCGGTCGAACAGGCGCGGACGGTTCTGGTAGGCGATGCGCAGCGCGTCACGAAAGCCGCGGGTGATGAACAGCGCCGTGCGCTCGCCGCGCCGCTCCAGGAGCGCGTTGGTGGCGACGGTCGTCCCCATTTTCACCACCTCGATGTCGCCGACCGGGATCGCCTCGCCCGGCGCGAGATCGAGCAGCCTGCGGATCCCCTCCACGGCGGCGTCGCGGTAGCGCGCCCGGTTCTCCGAGAGGAGCTTGAGCGCCTCGAGCCGTCCGTCGGGCCGGCGCGCGACGATGTCGGTGAAGGTCCCGCCCCGGTCGATCCAGAAGCGCCAGCCGCTCATGCGGGCACCGAAAACGAGCGTGGCGGCTCCGCCCGTTGCTGGATCTCCCACATGCGCGCGTAGGCCTGCTCGATGTGCAGCCGGAAGCGGTCGGTGTCGAACAGCGGCGCGGAGCTCCTGCCGCGCTCCAGCCTGTCCCGGAGCTCCGCGAGCCGCCGGCCATCGGTGGCGAGCTCGAGCGCCATCGCTTCGTATTCCCCGAGATCGCGGGTGACGAGCTCGGGCAGGCCCGCCGCATGGAGCAGGCTGCCGGCCACGCGGCCCGGGAAGGTCGGCCCCGCGCAGGTGAGCACCGGCAGGCCGCTCCACAGCATGTCGCCCGTGGTGCCGTGGCCGTTGTACGGCAGCGTATCCAGACACAGGTCGCCGAGGCGGCAGCGCGAACGGTACTCCGCCGCGGGCAAGCGCGGCGCGAACACCAGCCTGCCAGGAGCGACACCCCGCGCCTCCGCCTCCTTGCGCAGGTTGTTTCCGGCCAGTGCGTTGTCCTCGAATATCCACAGAACGCTTCCGGGCACGCCGAGCAGCAGCCGCATCCAGATGTCGAACATCCGCGGCGCGATCTTGTAGCTGTTGTTGAAGCAGCAGAACACGAAGCCGGTCTCGGGCAGGCCAACTTCGCTTCGGCTTCGCGCGGGCGCGACTTCCCTCTTGCGGTCGTTCGCCTGGTAGGAGTCGGGGAGGTACGCGATCTTTTCCGAAAAGAAGGCCTGCTGCGCCTCCGGAAGCACGAACCTGTCGGCGAGGATGTAGTCGAGAAAGTCCGCGCCCACCGTGCCCGGATGACCGAGGTAGCCCGCCTGGATCGGCGCGGGCCGGTGCGCGAGGATGCCGGGACGCGCGCTTCGGGTATAGCCCATCAGGTCCACGGCGATGTCGACCTCGGCATCGCGCAGCAGCTTCGCCGCCTCGAGATCGCCCAGCGGACGCAGCTCGATGAGCCGGTCGAAGCTGCGCGCGAGCCTCGCGCGAACCGCGCCGCCGTCGTCCGCCCCGAACGAGGCGCCGATGATCTCGAACTTCGAGCGATCGTGCAACTCGATGAGCTCGGCGATGCAGTACGCGACAGCATGCTCCCGGAAATCGGCGGAGAGATAGGCCACGCGGACCCTTTCGTGACGGTAGCGCTCTCCCTTCCACACCCGCTCCCGGTTTTTCACCCGGTCCCGGTGAAAGAGCTCCGCGCACGAGCGCTGCTCGCTCGGGTCCTGAGACACGGCGGCCAGCGCGAAGGGCTCGATCAGGAGGCTGCCCTGGCGCACTCCCGCGACGATCGCCGCCGTCTCCGCGTCCAGCGTGCTCCAGCGGCAGCTCAGCAGCTCGCTCCACAGCAGCGCCCCGGGAGTGTACTTGCGCTCCGGGTCGAGCTTCAGGGCTTCGCGGAAGCTGGCGATCGCCTCGTCGTGGCGCGACAGGCTTTGCAGCGCGATGCCGAGGTTGTGCCGCGCGTCGGCCGATCGCGGGTCGAGGGCGATGGCGCGCTCGAAGCGCGCGGCCGCTTCGGCCGAGCTGCCGTGCTCCTGGTACGCCGTGCCAAGGTGGATCAGCGCCGGAACGTGATCCGGCTCGAGCGCAAGCGCCCTCTCGAGGCGCGTGATCGCCTCGGGCAAGCGCCCCTGTGTCCGGCGCACCATGCCGAGCTGGGCATGGGCCTCGGCGCAGCCGGGGTCGCGCTCGATCGCGCCCAGGAACGACTTCGCCGCTTCGTCGAGCAGGCCACGCTCGCGAAGCACGATGCCGAGGTTGACCTGCGCGGGCAGCGAGTCCGGCGCGAGCGCCAGCGCCTTGCGATAGGCCGCCGCCGCTTCCTCAAGACGCCCGAGCTCCTTGAGTGCATGTCCCAGGTTGCTATGCGCCTGGGAGAGCTGCGGCTCGAGCTCCGCGGCCTTCCTGAAATGGGGGATCGCCTGTTCGTTCCGCCCCAGATGGGTCAGCGCGCTTCCCAGGTTGAGATGCGTTCCTGCCGACTGAGGCTCGCGCTCAAGCGCCAATCCGAGCGCCGCCAGCGCTTCCTCGTGACGCGACTGCTGCATCAGCGACACGCCGAGGAGGTTGTAGGTGATCACCTCGAGCGGCCCCGGGCGGCCGCCCTGCCGCAGTAGGTCCCTGGCGATCGCTTCCGCCGCGCCGGGATCGCCGCGCTCGACCGCGTGCCAGCCGGCGACGAGCTGCTGCTCCTGTCTTTCCGGATTTGCCATCGTCCGGCGCGAAGTATCGCATACGCGCGCCAAGCCCTTTAGAATCGCCCGACAGGCTACGCATGGTGTCGGCCGAACATCTTGATACCGTCGTGATCGGCGCCGGCGTGGTCGGCCTCGCGATCGCGCGCGCCTTCGCGCTCGCCGGGCGCGAGGTGGTCGTGCTGGAGCGCGAGGGCGCGATCGGGACGGCTACGAGCTCGCGCAACAGCGAAGTCATCCACGCCGGAATCTACTATCCCTCGGGCTCGTTCAAGGCGAAGCTGTGCGTAGCGGGCCGGCTCGCGCTTTACCCCTATCTCGCCGAGCGCGGCATCGCACACCGGCGCTGTGGCAAGCTCATCGTCGCGACCGACGCCGGGCAGATTGCGGGGCTCGAGAAGCTCCGCGCGCAGGCCCGCGCGAACGGCGTCGGCGACCTGCGCATGCTCGAGGCGCGCGAGGCCCGCACTCTGGAGCCACAGCTTTCGTGCGTCGCGGCGCTGGAGTCTCCCTCGACGGGCATCATCGACAGCCACGCCTACATGCTCGCCTTGCGCGGCGAAGCCGAAGGGCGCGGCGCGGCGATCGCGTTCCGCAGCCCGCTCACCGGCGGGCGCGTGCAGCGGGGTGGCATCGAGCTCGAGGTGGGCAGCACGGAGCCGGTGCGTCTGGTCGCGCGCACGGTGATCAACAGCGCCGGTCTCCACGCGCAGGAGGTCGCGCGAAGCCTGGAAGGCTTTCCGCTCGACAAGGTCCCGCCGACCTACTACTGCAAGGGCAATTACTTCAGCCTCTCCGGCCGCTCGCCGTTCTCGCGGCTGGTCTACCCCGCCCCGGAGTCCGCCGGCCTGGGGGTGCACCTCACCATCGACATGGCGGGCCAGGCGCGCTTCGGCCCCGACGTCGAGTGGGTCGAGCGCATCGACTACGACGTCGATCCCGGCCGCAGCCGGGTCTTCTACGACGCGATACGCCGCTACTGGCCGGCGCTGAAGGACGGCAGCCTGCTGCCCGCGTACTGCGGCATCCGCCCCAAGATCCAGCCGCTCAACGAGCCCTCGCGGGACTTCCTCATCCAGGGCCCCGCAGAGCACGGCGTCGCGGGACTGGTCAACCTGTACGGCGTGGAGTCGCCCGGGCTGACGGCGTCGCTCGCGATCGCCGACCACGTCCTCGGTCTGTGCTGACGCGCGGGTATCATTGCGCCCGATGCCACTTCTGCCGATCTACAGCGCGGGTGCGATCCGGGAAATCGAGACGCGCGCGAATGAATCCGGCCTGATGCAGCGGGCGGGGCAGGCCGCCGCGGAGCTCGCGCGCGGACTGTGCGGCGACACGGCCAGGTCCATCCTGGTCGTCGCCGGCCCCGGCAACAACGGCGGCGACGCCTTCGAAGCGGCGGCGCTGCTGAGACGCGCGTTCTTTCGGGTGACCGTGATCTTCGCCGGGGTACGCGATCGATTGCCCGAGGACGCGAGGCGCGCGCTCGGGAAATGGCAGGAGATCGGCGGCACCCCGCTCGATTCCGTCCCCGACGGAGCGCGCTTCGACCTCGCCATCGACGGCCTGTTCGGCATCGGGCTCAAGCGGCCGCTCGCGGGCAGGCACCGCGAGCTCGTCGAGACGCTGAACGCGCTGCGCGTTCCGGTGCTCGCGCTCGACGTGCCGAGCGGCATCGACGCGGACACGGGCGCCGTCATGGGCTGCGCCGTGCGCGCAACGCACACGCTCACCTTCATCGCGCACAAGCCCGGGGTGCTCACGCTGGACGGCCCGGACCATTGCGGCGAGCTCAAGGTCGACCGGCTGGGTCTGGATCCGCCCGCGCTGCTCGAGCCCGAGGGCGCGCTCCTCGACGCCGACATTCTCGCCGCGGCGGTCGCGCCGCGGCCGCGGAATTTCCACAAGGGCAAGGCGGGCAGCGTCGGCGTTATCGGAGGGGCCGTCGGGACGCTGGGAGCCGCCGTGATCGCCGGACGCGCGGCGCTGCGCTGCGGCGCCGGTCGCGTGTACCTGGGCCTGCTCGCGCCCCGCGCGCCGCGTGTCGACTACGCGCACCCCGAGCTGATGCTGCGCAAGCCCGCCGAGATCCTCGGGAAGGGCCTCCTCGATGTCCTCGTCGTCGGGCCCGGGATGGGCAAGACCGATGCGGGGAGGAGGTTGCTGCGTGCCGCCCTTGCCGTGCCTCTGCCGCTCGTTCTCGATGCGGACGCGCTCAATCTCATCGCGGACGATCGCGGACTCGAGGCCGCGGTCGCGAAGCGCGCCGCCGCAACCCTGCTGACCCCGCACCCCGCGGAGGCGGCGCGCCTGCTCGGGGCATCGACGCGCGCGGTCCAGGCGGATCGCGTTGCCGCGGCGAGAGCGCTGGCCGCGCGCTTCCGGGCCTTGGCCCTGCTGAAAGGCAATGGCAGCGTGATCGCGGAGCCCCACGGACGATTCTGGATCAATCCTTCCGGGAATCCGGGCATGGCCTCGGCGGGAATGGGGGACGCGCTCGCCGGTATCGTCGCGGCGCTCGCCGCGCAAGGCGCTGCGCCGCTCGGCGCGCTACTCGCCGGTACCTACCTGCACGGCGCAGCCGCCGACGCCCTGGTCACCGCGGGCTCGGGCCCGGTAGGCATCACCGCGAGCGAGGTGATCGACAGCGCGCGCGCGCTGCTCAATACGGTGCGCTGATCAGAAGCGGAAGCCGAGCTTCAGACCGTAGCTCGTGTCGTCGCCCGTCTTGTCGGCTTCGATGACGATGTTGACGAGCACGAAGTTCATCTGCAGCCCTACGAAATACTTGTTCTGCGAGATCGACTCCTTGGACGGCGGCGTAGGGAACGAGGAAGGGATGTCCTTGGGCGTGGCCGAGGTCCATACCTTGCCGATCCCCGCGTAGGGCGTGAACATCGCGAAGCCCTTCGAGATCGACAGATCGAGCCCCTTCGTGTCGAGGTCGAGCTGATCGACGCCTGCAAGCTTGGTGTAGCTGCCGCGGACGGCGATCGCCGGCATCGCGGTACTCCCCTTGATGAACGCCCACTTGAGCTCGCCACCGTAGAGGCGCACGTTCGTCCCCGGGGCCGCGCCCGCCAAGACGCCAACGTCGAAGCCGAACGGCAGGCCCAAGGCGAACCGCAGCGAGGGCACGGCGATGTTGGAGATGTCTCCGGCGCCGGCGTCCTTGAAAGCTTGGGTGCTCTTGATCTTGGTGTCCGTGGCCGCGACGCCCAGGTCGAAGCCGAACAGGCCGAGCGCCTCGGCAGGTGAAAGCGGTTTGTAAGACAGCGCCGACCCAAGGTCCTGGGTGAGCTGATGGAATTCGTCCTGCGTGAGGGCTCCGATCTGATTGAGGTCCTTCGCGGCAGCCGGCAGGGATATCGCGAGTGCGATCGAGGCGACAAAGGCGGGTCTCAGGAACATCTGGGTCTCCGACGCAAGAATGATGACAGCGCGAATCTAACACATCACCACGACGTCGAGCTCGGAAGAGCGGAAATACTGCTCACGCAACCTTGCGTTTGGCGTTGGCCTCGGGATACGGGTAGAGGATGTTCAGCGCCGCGCTGTGCCCGGCCGTCTGGACGATCCGCACGTGCTCGCGCCGCAGCTCGCGCGCGTGGCGGCAGCCACAGGAGTGCGCGATCATGTCGATTTCCTTGTTCATGCCCATGGCGTAGTTCGCCACGCGCAGGTACTTCTCCTCGACCACCAGGCCGCGCTGCAGGCGGTGGTTGTGGGTCGTGACGCCCGTCGGGCAGGTGTTCTGGTGGCAACGCAGCGCCTGGATGCAGCCGAGCGAGAACATGAATCCGCGCGCGGTGTTGACGAAGTCCGCGCCGACGCACAGGGCCCACGCAGCCTTGGCCGAGGTCACCAGGCGCCCCGCGGCGATGACGCGGACGCGTCCCCTCAGCCCCGACTCGATCAGCGCGTCGACGACCCGCGGCAGCGCCTCGGCGATCGGCAGCGCCATGTGGTCCATGAGCGCCTGCGGCGCTGCACCCGAGCCACCCTCGCCGCCGTCGATCGCGAGGAAATCAGGCGCGTACTCGAGGCCGCGACGGTTGACCGCGTCGCAGACCTCGTTGATGAACTGCCAGCCGCCGATCGCCGTCTTGACGCCCACCGGCTTGCCGGTCAGCTCGCGCACCTGCGCGATCTTGTCCAGCAACTGGTCGACGTTGGCGACGTCGCGGTGGCGATTGGGGCTGATCGAGTCCTGCTGAGCCGGGATGCCGCGGATCCGCGCGATCTGCTCGGTGACTTTGGCGGCGGGAAGGACGCCACCCTTGCCGGGCTTGGCGCCCTGCGACAGCTTGATCTCGAACGCCTTCACCTCCGGGTGCATGGCCAGCTCGCGCGCGCGCTCGGGAGAAAAATGGCCGTTCGCGTCGCGCACGCCGTAGTTGGCGGTGCCGATCTGCATGATGATGTCGCAGTGGCCCTCGAGGTGGAACGGCGAGAGCCCGCCCTCCCCCGTGTCCATCCAGCAGCCGGCGAGCGCCGCCCCGCGCGACAGCGCGCGCACCGCGGGCTCGGAGATCGCGCCGAAGCTCATGCCGCTCACGTTGACGATCGATCTCGCGCTGAACGGCGTCCTGCAGAATCCCTCGCCGATCATGAGCGGCGGGGTCGGCAGCCGGTCTTCCTCGAGCACCGGATAGGGATGGTTGACGAACAGGATGGAGCCGGGCTCGTTGGTGTTGTTGGTGGAGCCGAAGCCGATCACGCCGGCCTCGGCCTTGGCGAGGCGGTAGACCCAGCCCCGCGTGGCGCGGTTGAACGGCAGCTCCTCGCGGTCGTTCATGAAGAAGTACTGGCGGAAGTACTCGCCCTGCTTCTCGAAGAAGTAGCGCAGGTGCCCGATCACCGGGAAGTTGCGCAGGACGGTGTGCTTCTTCTGCGTGATGTCCTGGACGAAGACGATCACGATGAACGCGAACAGCGCGAAGGCGACGAGCGTCCCCAGGCCGTACGAAAGGAAACTCAGCACAACGATCCCTCCTTCGGAGGGAATGATAGGCGAAGTCAGGGCAGGATGCGCAGGATCATCGACTCGGGATCGTCGACCGCGCCGTTCTCGATCTCGCCCGTAGTCGCGGGACGCACGTCGACCACGGTGCAGGTGATCTTGAGCGCCATGCCCGCGAGCGGGTGGTTGGCGTCGAGGACGACCTTGTCCTCGGCGATATCGGTGACGGTGAAGAAGCGTCCCTCGTCCTCGCCGCCCGGATCGCCCTCGAAACGCATGCCGACCTCGAGCGCCTCCGGGAACTTGGAGCGCTCCTCGACCCTGAGCAGGTTCTCGTCGTAGTCGCCGAAGGCGTCCTCGGGCTCCAGCCTTACCTCGACGCGGTCCTTGACGCTCTTGCCCTCGAGCGCCGCCTCGACCGCCGGGAAGACGTTGCCGTAGCCGCCGTGCATGTACTGCAGCGGCTCATCCGAGCGCTCGATGCGGGTCCCCCAGATGTCGGCGAGCTCGACGTCGAGCGACACCACGGTGTTCCTGGAGACTTGCACTGACGCGACAGAGCGCCGCGGCGCAGGCGCAGCCTAGCGCAGCGACCTGACGAGGGTGAGCACCTGGGCCGCGTGGCCCCGGGGATTGACTCCGTAGAACGCGTGGCGGACCGTGCCCTGCTTGTCGATGATGAACGTCGAGCGCGTGATGCAGGACTTCCGGCCGCCGTTGGCCTCCTTCTCGTGCACCACGCCGTATTTCCTGCACACCTCGGCCTCGGTATCGGCGAGCAGGCAAATCGAGACGCCGTTCTGGTCGCGGAAGCCGGCGTGGCTCAGGCAGTCGTCCGGGCTGACTCCGATCACCACGCAGTTGTGCCGGGAGAACTCGTCCTCGTGGTCGGAGAAATCGGTGGCTTCCAGCGTGCAGCCCGGCGTGCCGTCCTTGGGGTAGAAATACAGCACCACGTGCTTCTTCCCGCGGAACTGCTCCAGATCCACCGTCTCCATGTCCGCATCGGGAAGCGAGAAAAGCGGAGCCGCCTGCCCCGCGTGCAATGCATCGGGCGGGTGATCTCCTGTGCCGAGCGACGCTTCGGTTGCGCGTGCCAAATTTTTCCTCGCGAAGTCTGCGTTCGTCAACAGACTATAATCGCCGCGATGAGAATGCAACTGCTGGGTGGACTCTCCGCAAAACAATTCTTGTCACAATTCTGGCAGCGCAAACCGCTGCTGGTCCGCAACGCCATCAGCAACTTTAAGGGACCCGTGCAAGCGCCTGAATTGTTTGCGCTCGCTTCGCGCCCCGACGTCGAGTCGAGAATCGTCAGGCGCGTTCGCCGCAAATGGAAAGTGAGCGAAGGTCCGTTCTCGCGATCCGATTTGGGGCGCATGCCGCGGTCTGGTTGGACCATTCTGGTGCAGGGATTGAATCTGGAGGTGCCCGCAGCGGACAAGCTGCTGCGCCTGTTCGGCTTTCTGCCCCATGCGCGCATCGACGACGTCATGGTGAGCTACGCCTCGCCCGGCGGAGGGGTCGGCCCGCATTTCGATTCCTACGACGTGTTTCTCCTCCAGGGCGAGGGGCAGCGCCGCTGGAGCATCGCGAAACGCTACGACCCTGCCCTCGTTCCGGATATCCCGATAAAGGTTCTGCGCCGGTTCAAGGCCGAGAGCGAGTGGTTGTTGGGGCCCGGCGACATGCTCTACCTGCCGCCCGGGTGGGCGCACGACGGCGTGGCGCTCGGCCCCTGCTTCACCTACTCGATCGGATTCCGCGCGCCTTCGCGGGGCGAGATCGCGCGCGAGTTCCTGGGTTTTCTCCAGGAACGCGTCGCCTTCGACGGCCTGTACGCCGATCGCGGCGCGAGGCTCCCGCGCCATGCCGGGCAGATCCCCGCGGCGATGGTCGAGCACGCCGTGGCCGCGGCCGACGAGATCCGCTGGAGCAGGCGCGATGTCTCCCGCCTGCTCGGCTCGTATCTGTCCGAGCCCAAGCCGCACGTCATGTTTTCGCCGCCGCGCAGGCCGCTTGCGCCCGCGGGATTCGCGGCGCAAGTCCGCAGGCGCGGAGTGCGGCTCGACGCGCGCTCGCGAATGCTCTTTCGAGGCGCCGATTTCTTCCTCAACGGGGAGCGGGTCGAGGCGCCCGGGCGCGCACGCCGATTGCTCGCGCGCCTCGCCGACGAGCGCGCTCTGCCTCCCGGTGCGCGCCTGTCCGGGCCCCTGTCCCGCCCGCTCCACGCCTGGTACCTCGCCGGCTGGCTGCGCATAGGAGAGCACGATGGCCGAGACGCTTGACGCAACCCCGGAGCGCAGCCTGCTGGAGACGAGAGGCGACTACGAGCGCGGCTTCGGCCGGGTACTCGGCCTCGTGCGCCGCGAGTTGCGCATCTTCGACCAGGACCTCTCCGAGCTGCAGATGAACTCGGCCGAGCGCGTCGAGGCGCTAGCCCGCTTCGTGCACGGCGGACCAAATCGCCGCGTGTTCATCGCGCTGCACGACGCGGACTACGTGAGCAGGCGCTGCCCGCGCTTCGTCGCCCTGCTGGGGATCTACGCCTCGAGCATCTTCATCTACCGCACGCTGGGCGATGCGGCGAAGGTGCAGGATTGCTTTGTCCTCGCCGACGGCAACCACCTGGTGCGGCGGCCGGTGACGGCGCAGCCGCGCGGCGTCCTGGTGATCAACGATCCGAAGGAATGCCAGCCCATGCGCGAGCGCTTCGACGAGATTTGGGAATCTTCCGAGCCCGCGGTCGCGGCGAACACTACCGGCCTCTAGATCTCCCTCCAAGAGAAGCCCTCCTCCTGCGTCGCCACCGGTATCCCCCCGGGATCGCAGGCGAGCGCGGCGGCGAGAGCGGCGCGCGCCAGCGCCGGCGTGTTGTTGGTCTGCGAGAGGTGCGCCGCGATCACGTGCTTGAGCCGGCTGCGGTCGAGCGCCGCGAGTATCTCGCCCGAGGTAAGGTTGTCCAGATGTCCCAGGCGGCCCGCGATGCGCGCCTTGAGCGAGGGCGGATAGGGCCCGCTCTGGAGCATCACCGGATCGTAGTTGCACTCGAGCACCAGCGCGTCGCAGCCGGACAGGCTCGCCGCGATGTGCGCAGTCGCGCAGCCTGCGTCGGTGAGCACGCCCAGGCGCCTCGCGCCGTCCGAGATGACGTACTGGACCGGCTCGCGCGCGTCGTGCGGCACGGTGAAAGGCTGCACCAGAAGATCGCCCACCGAGAACGCGACCGCGGCGTCGATGAGACGGATCGGGCAGTTCTCCACGACGACCCCGGCGTCGCGCAGCGCGGCGAGCGTTCCGTAGGTCATCCACACCGTCGTGCCGTGCCGGCGCGCGAAGGGAAACACGCCGTCGGCGTGGTCGCCGTGCTCGTGGGTCACGATGATGCCCGAGAGGTCGGCGGGCGCAAGGCCCGCGCGGGCGAGCCGGGACTCCGTCTCCTGGATGGTGAAGCCGCAGTCGAGCATCAGGCGCGTGCGCCCGGACTCGGCGACGAGCGCGTTGCCCTGGCTGCCGCTACCGAGCGAGGCGAAACGCAAGGGACTACTTGAGCTGCTGCTGAAGCAGGGAAAGAATTCGCTTGGCCGTGTCCGAGGAGTCGGCGACGCCGTCCTTGTTCAGCACCTTCACTTCGCTCGCGTCGCCGCTGCGCTCCGTGACGAACACCCGGTATTGCCCGGTCTTCGGGTCGGGGGGATCGCGCCAGAACATGAGCTTGGCGAGAAAGCTGTCGTTGCTCTTGCCGACCGCGTCGTCCTCGGGATCGACGTAGCGGACGTAGTAGAAGCCCTTGGAGCGGTCGCGGTCCTCCACGGTGAAGCCGGCCCGGTCGAGCACCAGGCCCACCCGCCTCCAGGCGCGATCGAAAGGCTCAGCCAGCTCGATGCTGCCGCCGGAGCCGCTTTCCCCGGGTACGAGCTTCGCCTTGGAGTCGGCGGGCACCGCGGCGAGCTGCGCCTTGGCGCGCGCCTCGTCGACGCCGAACCGCAGCATCAGCAGTCGCAGGAATTCGGCCTCGACCCCGGGATCCGCGGGCCGCGCCTGCCACACGGTGCTGTCGCGATACACGTTGACGTAGACCTCGGACACGCCCCGGTGGCTGATGTAGATCTCGGTGGTGTTGGGCAGCGCGCCGCGCTCCAGCCGCGTGCGGAACTTGTCGCGTTCGCCGGTCGAGTTCCCGCCGCTCAGGAACCCGTTGATGGCGTTGCGCACCGCGTCCTCCTTGATCTTCGCCCTGTTCTCTGCCCAGTCGGTCTCCATGACCCCGGTCTCGGGATTCTCGAGCTTGATCAGGAAGCCCATGTCCTGCCAGAAGGTCTTGACCACGGGCCAGACCTTCTCGGGCGGCTCGGGTACGACCAGCCAGCGCTCGCTCGCGGTGCGCTCGATCTTGACCTTGTCGAGCTCGGGAAGCACGGCGCTCGTCCCGGGCTTGGGCCCGGACTTGCGCTCCGCGTCGTAGGCCGACAGCGTGGTCGATCCGGCGGGCTTGGCCGTGTCGGGGATCTGGTAGCGATCGTCGCGCGGCGGCGTGGTCAGGTCAGGCGGAATCTCGAGCGGGGGAAGCTTCTTCTCCGCCTTGTAGTCGACTTTCGCCGACTCCATGCTGCTGCATCCGGCGAGCGCCAGCGCGAGCGCTGCCGCGAGCGCGGTTGCGCCTTGCCGCGTCATCCCGTCTTGCCCTCGACGACGCGCAGCCCGCCCGGGAGCTTGACCTCGGCCTGACGCATCGCCTCTCTGACGGTTTCGTGGAACTGCTGCGAGAGTGGCGTGAGCGGGAGACGGACGCCCATGCCGATCAGCCCCATCTGCGCCACCGCCCACTTCACCGGGATCGGATTCGCCTCCACGAAGAGCTTGGTGTGCAGGCCGAGCAGCTTGAAGTGCAGCTCGCGCGCCTTCTGCAGATCGCCGGCGAGGCCTGCGGCGCACATTTCGTGCATCATCCGCGGCGCGACGTTCGCGGTGACCGAGATGATCCCCTTGCCTCCCAGCAGGATCAGCGCAAGGCCGCTCGCGTCGTCGCCGCTGTAGACCGAGAAGCCCTTGGGCGCGCGGCGCAGCAGCTCCGAGCCGCGCTCGATGTTCGCCGTGGCGTCCTTGATGCCGACGATGCCCGGCACCTGCGCCAGCCGCAGCGTGGTCTCGGTCGCGAGGTCGGCGACGGTGCGTCCCGGCACGTTGTAGAGGATCTGCGGAATGTCGACCCTCTCCGCGATGGTGCGGAAATGCCGGTACATCCCTTCCTGCGTGGGCTTGTTGTAGTAGGGCACGACCGAGAGCGCCGCGTCGGCGCCGGCGTTCTTGGCCGACTCGGTGAGCTCGATCGCCTCGGCGGTCGAGTTGCCGCCGGTGCCCGCGATGATCGCGATGCGGCCGCGCGCGTGCGCGACCGCCGCGCGGATCAGCTCCTTGTGCTCGTCGAAGTCGACGGTCGGCGACTCGCCGGTCGTGCCGACGACCACGATGCCGTCGGTTCCCTGTTCGATGTGGAAGTCGATGAGCGACTTGAAGCGCTCGTAGTCCAGACGCTCGTCGTCCTGCATGGGGGTGACGATCGCAACGATGGATCCCGTAACCATGGCTTGCGCCCTCGAAAGTGGGTCGGTCATTTTAACGCAATCACCCCCGCTCCGGACGACCCGCCGTCGCCGCGGACGGCGCAGATGCGCTGTATGAGCGCCTCCTTCGGCGACGAAACGAGTCCCTGTTCGTACGCCACCACGTTCAAGAGTTCAACGCGGCGCAGCAGCTCGCCCGGCTGCAGGAGAAAATCCGGATTGCTCGGCCGGCCGTAGCGCTCGTTGCCCAGGGCAAAGGTCTCGTAGATCAGGACGCCCCCGGGGCGCAACGCCGCGACCAGGTGGGGAAAGATCGGGCGGTGGAGGTAATTTGTAACCACGACGCCGTCGAACTCGCCAGCAGCGAACGGCCACGGCCCGCCTTCGATGTCCGCTGCGCGCAGCTCGGCGCCGGGAAGGCCGGCGAGCGAGGAGAGCGCTTGCTCGTCGCGGTCGACTCCGACGACCGCGAAGCCCAGGGAGCCGAGGTAGCGCAGGTGCCGTCCGCCGCCGCAAGCGACGTCGAGCACCCGGCCGCGCGCGCGGATCGTCCCCGCCCAGCGGAGGACCCAGGGCGACGGAGCGTCGATGTCGTGCGTACGTGGCTGCATATCGCGTCTATTATCCCCGTTCACCCGAGGAGCATCGCATGGCACCCAGCAGTCGCCCCGTCAGCTTTCCCGGCGCATTCGGAACGACACTCGCGGCGCGCCTCGACGCTCCGGCGGGCGCGCCGCTTGCCACCGCCCTGTTCGCGCACTGCTTCACCTGCTCGAAGGAGAGCAAGGCGGCGGCCACCATCAGCGCAGCTCTCGCCGAGCGCGGGTTTGCGGTGCTGCGCTTCGACTTCACCGGCCTGGGCGGCAGCGAAGGCGACTTCGCCAACACCAACTTCTCCTCGAACGTGGACGACCTGCTCGCCGCGGCGGATTTTCTGCGCCGCGAGCACAAGGCGCCGGCGCTCCTCGTGGGACACAGCCTGGGCGGCACGGCGGTGCTCGCCGCGGCTTCGAAGATTCCCGAGGCGGTCGCCGTCGCGACCCTCGGCTCCCCTTTCGAGCCGGAGCACGTCCTCGGCCTGATCAAGGATTCGGTGGGAAAGATCGAGAGCGATGGCGATGCCCAGGTCGACCTCGCCGGCCGCAGTTTTCACATCAAGAAGCAGTTCCTCGACGACATCCGCGCGCAGAAGGTCGGGACCGCGGTGGCGAAGCTCGGCAAGGCGCTGATGGTGATGCACTCGCCGCGCGACACCATCGTCGATATCGACAACGCCTCGAAGATCTTCCTCGCCGCGCGGCACCCCAAGAGCTTCGTCTCGCTCGACCCCGCCGATCATCTGATGTCGCGCCGCGAGGACGCCCTGTACGCCGGGCAGCTGCTCGCCGACTGGGCGCTGCGCTACGCGCCGGCGCGCGAGGCGCTGCCTTCGCCGCAGCCGGGAAAGGTGCTGGTGCGCGAGACGCGCGAGGGCAAGTTCACCAACCAGATCTTTGTCGGCACGCACGTCGTGCGCGCCGACGAGCCGGTCGCGGCGGGGGGCATGGACACGGGGTTGTCCCCCTACGGTCTTCTTGCCGCCGCGCTCGGCGCCTGCACCTCGATGACGCTTCGCGCGTACGCGGATCTCAAAGGCATCCCGCTGGAGCGCGTGAGCGTCGAGCTGAGGCACGACAAGATCCACGCGGCGGATTGCGCCGAGTGCGAGACCCGGGAGGGCAAGGTCGACCGGATCGATCGCTCGATCACGCTCGAGGGGAATCTCGATGCCCCACAGCGCGCCAGGCTCCTCGAGATCGCCGAGAAGTGCCCGGTGCACCGCACCCTGCACTCCGAAGTGCTGATCAAGACCGTGCTCTCGTCCTAGAACGACGAGCCCGGTTGCTTCAGGAAAGCGACTTCCTCGGGTGTGGACTCGCGGCCCAGGACGGCGTTGCGGTGCGGGAAGCGCCCGAAGCGCTCGATGATCTCGTAGTGGCGCCTCGCCCATTCGAGGTTGTCCGAGTCCCTCGCCCGGAACAGCTCGAGCGAGCGGCGCTGCGCGGCGAGGTCTTCGGCGTGCTCGAACGGCAGATACACGAAGGTGCGCTCCGCGGGCGCGAGCAGCCGGTCGAATCCCTGCTCGACGGCAGCCGTCGCCGCGGCCAGCGCCCGCGCGTCGCTGGAAAAGGCGCGCGCGTCGCCGCGAAACATGTTGCGCGGGAACTGGTCGAGCGCGACGCTCAGCGCGAGCGATGCAAGCGGCGTTGCTTTCCAGCGCCCCAGCTCCCCGCGCGCGGCCCGCTCCCACAGCGGAAGAAACCGGCGGCGGATCTCGGCGTCGAAAGCGTCCGACTTGAGGAACCACTCCTTGCGCGGGCGGCCGCGCTCGCGCGAGTCCGGCGCGCCGAACCAGAAGTCGAGGATCGCCGGGAATTCGTCTAGCTGCAGATGCGGATGTTGGCGAAGTCGATCAGCATCGACGGGTGGATGTAGCCGCTGAACGCGAGCGCGACGATCGCGGCGAATACGCACAGGCCGATCGTCGACACGAGCAGGGTCGAGCGCGTCATGCCGGCCATTCTACCGCCTACTCTTTCATGCTCGCGACGGTCCAGGCGATGAGCTGGTCGAGCACCTCGTCGCTCGCGGCGATGAGCGCCCGCACGCCTCCCTCGGCGTCGGAGGTGGCGGCCGCGCGCTCGACGCTGAAACTCTTCTGCGCGAGCAGCGCGTTTTTCCCGAGGACCGAGGCGCGCAGGCGCACGACCGCTTTGCTCCGCCCGGGCGCGTCGAACACCTGCGTGAACTCGTCCAGCTCCACGCGCAACGCGTAGTTCGCGCGGGTGCCGTCGGCGGGATGGACGATGCCCCCCTTCCCCGAGGCTGCGAGACGGCCGCGCACGCGGCTGCCGATCAGCTCCGCGGGCGAGCTGACCCAGCGGCTGTCGGCGTAGGCCTGCGGCCGCGCGGCGTCCTGGTAGGCGAGCCGGTAGTAGATGGAAGGCGAGTCGAGCCACGCGGGCGCGTTGACGTCGTAGACCAGCAGAGAGTGGCCCAGGCCCGGCGCATCTCGCTGCGGCATCGGCCCGAAATCGTACTGGGTTACCTCGGACGACGATGAGTTCGGCGAGAGAGCGCCGCAGCCCATGAGGGTGAGGCCGGCCGCGAGGCAGGCTATGTATACAGAGCGTGGCCGCATCGGCCTAGCGTGATCCGTCCTTGAACCCCGATTCCCCCGGGCCCGGCCTGCCGCGCTGCGCCCCGAAGACGAAGGACTGCGGATTGTCGTTCAGCGAGTTGAGCACCCGGTCGAGGACCCGCGTGTCGCGCTGCAGCTGCTCGACCAGGACGTTGATTCGCGGCAGGGTTTCGTCGTTGAAGGAGCGCGATGCGACGCCGACGTCTCCCAGGCTCGCAGCCATGCTGTCGAAGGCTGCCGAGCGCTCCACCAGCGTGTGCGAGAGCGCCCTGATGTCGGCGAGTGTGGTGCGCGTGTCGCCCACCAGCGCCGGGATGCCCTCCGAGGCGGCCTGGAGCCTCTCGGCGAGCGCCGCGGTCTGGCGAGCGGCCTGCTCGATCCCGGTGAGCGAGCGGGTGATGAGCCTGCGGTTCTGCTCGCTCAGCAGGTCGCTCATGCGGGCCGACAGCTCGCGCACCGCCGCGACCAGATCGAGCCCGGAATCGAAGATCGAGGGGTGCATCTCGATGCGCGGCGGCTCCCCGCCGTCGGGCCTGACCCGCTCGCCGGAGGTCCCGTCGTCGTCGAGCGAGACGAATGCGAGTCCGGTTACGCCCTGGTATCCCAGCTGGGCGTAGGTGCTGCGCGTGATCGGCGTCTCCTCCTGGACGCCGATGCGAATGGCGACGCGCCCGCCGCCCCCCGGCTCGAGCCGGATCGATGCGACCCGGCCCACGTCGACGCCGCGGTAGCGCACCGGCGCCTCGACCTTCAGGCCCGTCACCGAGCTGGTCGTCGTGACCACGTATTGGTCGAAGCGGATGTCGTCGCGCCGGAACCACAGCCCGGCGGCGATGAGCGCCGCCGCGAGGATCAGGGTGAACAGGCCGGCGGCAAGTGCGTGCGCTCGATTTTCCACGGTACCTCCTTCAGCCCGCGTGCAGCGCGGGCGCTGCGGAGAGCGCGCGCAAGCCTCGCTCCCCGAGGAAAAAGCTGCGGATGAACGGATGGTCGCAGGCGACGACTTCCTTCAGGTCGCCGCATACCACCACCTTCTGGTCGGCGAGCACGGCGATGCGGTCGGACACCGACACGAGCGTGTCGAGGTCGTGAGTCGCCATGACGACGGTGAAGCTGAGTTGCGTGTGCAGCTCGCGGATGAGCTTGACGAAGCCCTCGCTGCGGTCCGGGTCGAGCCCGGCGGTGGGCTCGTCCAGGAACACCAACTCCGGCTCGAGCACCAGGGCCCTGGCGAGCGCGACGCGCTTCACCATCCCGCCCGAGAGGTCCGCGGGCATCGTGGCCGCATGCCGCTTGTCTATTCCCACGGCGTCGAGCTTGAGCATCACGATGTCTCGGATGAAATCCTCGTCGAAGGCGTGCAGCTCGCGGAGCGGCATCGCGACGTTGTCGAGGACGTTGAGCGCGCTGTAGAGCGCTCCGTGCTGGAACAGCACGCCCCAGCGCTTCCGGATTTTCTTGAACAGCCGCACGTCGCAGGCATGGATCGGCACGTCGAATACCTGCACGCTGCCGCGGTAGGGACGCTCCAGGCCGAGTATCTGCCGCAGGAGCATTGTCTTGCCGGTCCCGGACCCCCCGACGAGCGACAGGACTTCGCCGCGCCGGACCGAGAGCTCGAGATCGCGGTGTACGACGAGGTCACCGAAGACGGTCCACAGGCCCTTGACCTCGACCACGTTGTCTCCCATCGCTAGCTCCAGCCCACGTCGGAGAACATCACCGCGAGGATCGCGTCGGCGACGATGACCGCGGTGATGGACGTAACGACCGAGCGCGTCGTTCCGGCCGCGAGGCTCTCGGTGTTCGGCTGGATGCGAAGGCCGAAGTGGCAGGCGATCAGCGCGATGAGAATGCCGAACAGCGCGCCCTTGCCGACACCGAGCCACAGGTTGAACTCGGGAACCGCGGCGGGAAGGCTGGAGAAGAACTGCAGGAAGCTCATGCCCAGCTGGACTTTCGCTGACATTGCGCCCCCGACCAGGGCCACCGCGCAGGTCCAGAGAACCAGGAGCGGCAGCGCTACCGCGATCGCCGCAACCTTGGGCAGGATCAGGCGCAGGGTGCTCGAGATGCCCATCACAGAGAGCGCGTCCAGCTCCTCGGTGACGCGCATCACGCCGAGCTGGGCCGTGATGGCCGACCCGGAGCGGCCCGCGACCAGGATCGAGCAGACCACCGGCCCGAGCTCGCGTATCACGCCGACGCCGAGGATGTTGACGATGAACACATCGGCGCCGACCAGGCGCAGTTGTTCGGCCGAAAGGTACGAAAGCACCACGCCGATCAGAAACCCGACCAGCGCGGTGATGCCCAGCGCCTGGGCGCCGATGGTGTAGATGCCGGCGGAAAACTCGCGCCACGGCCGCAGGTGCGGCCGCGGGATCACGGCCGCCGCGTCGAGAAGCAGTTGGCCGAAGAGCTGGAGGATCTCCAAGGCGTGCGCAGCCGCCGCGAGCACGCCCCGGCCGACCGCGACAACCGGCGCGAGCGGATCGAGCCGCCCCGGCGGGAGCGCCGCGGCTCCGGCGGACCCCTCGCAGGCGCCGAAGAAGATCTCGTGCTCGCGCCGGAGCTCGAGCTTCATCGGCCGGCAGCGGCCCCAGACGCGCCACACCAGCATCGCGCCGATGTGGTCGAAGCGCTGGATCTGCGAAAGGTCCCAGGTCGCCGCGTTCACCGAGCCCGCGGCCTGCAAGGCGGATTGGAGCGAGCGAGCGCGCGACTCGATCGCGCGAATGTCCCAGGCCCCGGAAAGATGAACGACGCGTGTGCCATCTCCGGTGGTGCTGACCTGCACATCCGGATCGCGGACCGGCTTGGATGCAGCTTGCTGCATTCCTGCGGCGACAGCTCCTCCCGACTTCAACGAAGACGGTTTTTCCCGGCACCACGCTAACAGCAAAGGGGCGGGAACGCAACGCCATGATTCGAAGGCGATTCGCGCTAGAATCGCCCTCTCGCGCCCCGGTAGCTCAGTGGATAGAGCAGCCCCCTCCTAAGGGGCAGGTCGGACGTTCGATTCGTCTCTGGGGCGCCAAGCTTCTCGACGGTCAGAATCGGTCATGCTTCGGCGCTGCGGCCCAGAAGCGAGTTGATTTTCTTGATCAGTCTCTCGAACTGAACTGGCTTCAGTTCGTAGTCGTCACAGCCAGCGGCAATCGCCTTCTCGCGGCTTTTCTCCGATGTATCGGCGGTGACAACGATGATCGGGATGTGTTTCGTTTCCGCCTGGCTTTTCAGACGGCGGGTCGCCTCCCAGCCGTCCAGCCCCGGAAGTCTCAGGTCCATTACGATGAGATCGGGCAGGAGTGTTTTCGCCCAATCGACCCCCTCTGCGCCATTCGTGGCTACCTTGACCTCGAACCCGGCGAAGCCCAAGCGCTTATGCAGCGTGAAGAAGCTGTCCTCGCTGTCCTCGACGCAGAGAATCTTGATCATCCCGGCTCTCCTTTCCGACCGCGCTGCTCCCGGCCCTACATTACCTGATTTTGGACCCGGAGTCGGACGCGGTTCAGGATCAGTTCGCGTCGGGCTGCTTCGACGGCTGCGCCTCGATGAAGGCGTCGAGCTTCATGCACGCCTCGTGGATGCGCATCACCGTGGGATAGGGTTTCAGGTCGCACTTGTAAAGGATCGCATTGAACACCTGCGGCACCAGACAACAATCGGCCATGGTGACATGGTCGCGGTACACCTGCTTGCCGTGCCTTTTCTCCTGCGCGAGGAAGCCTTCCATCATCTGGAAGCCCTCCGCGATCCAGTGGCGGTACCAGCTGTTCACGCCCTCCTCGTCCAGCTTGTAGGTCTTGGCGATGTTCTTGCGCGTGCGCGTGTTGTTGAGCGGGTGGATCTCGCAGGCGACGATCTGCGAGAAGGCGCGCACGTAGGCGCGGTCGACCGGATCGGGGGGCAGGAGCTTCGGGCCCGGGTGCACCTCGTCGAGGTACTCCATGATCGCCAGCGACTGGGTGAGAAGGCGCCCGCCGTCCTCGAGCGCGGGCACCAGGCCCTGCGCGTTGAGCGACTTGTAGCCCGACTGGAGATGCTCGCCCTTGGGCAGGTTCACGCCGGAGTGCTCCCACTTCAGTCCCTTGTGGTTGAGGGCGATGCGTACGCGGAACGACGCGGAGGAACGGAAGAATGTGTATAGCTTCATGGTTTTCGAGGTTAGCCGAATTTGAGCTTCATCGCCAGCACGCAGCTGGCGAGCACCACGGTGACGATGTTGCCGATGATGATCGGCCACGAATGGATCATGAGGCCGTAAGTGAGCCACAGCACCACGCCGGTGGTGAAGATGATATACATCGGCAGCGACAGGTCGCGCGCCGAGCGCGTCTTCCACGCCCGCCATACCTGCGGAACGAAGGCGGCGGTGGTGAGCGTGGTCGCGAGCCATCCGATCAGATCAGCGTTCATGCTTTGCCTTTCTTCCTTTCCTCTTCGCGCTGCCGCAGCACCCGGCGCTGGACCTTTCCGGTCGTGGTCATGGGCAGGCTGTCGATGAACTCGATTTCCTTGGGATACTCGTAGGGCGCGAGCTTGCCGCGCACGTGCTGCTGCAGCTCGCCCTTCAGCGCCGCGCTCCCCTGGTGGCCCGGCGCGAGCACCACGAAAGCCTTGACGATGTTGCCGCGCTCCGCGTCGAGGCTGCCGACCACCGCGGCGTTCGCCACCGCGGGATGCTTCACCAGGCAGTTCTCGATCTCCGATGGGCCGATGCGGTAGCCGGCGCTCTTGAACATGTCGTCGGTCCGGCCCTGGTACCAGAAGTCGCCGTCGGCGTCGCGCCTGGCGAGATCGCCAGTCCGGCACCACTTTCCCGTGTACTTCCTTCGGGTCGCCTCGGGATTCTTCCAGTACTCGAGGAAGAACACCGGGTCGACCTCGCTCCAGGCCGCGACCTCCCCTGCCTCTCCTTCGGGCACCTCCTTCCCCGCGTCGTCGATGCACGCGACTCGGTGCCCCGGATAGGGGCGCCCGATCGACCCGGGCTTGGCCGGCCACAGCGTGTGCGAGTTGCCCACGATATAGTTGATCTCCGTCTGCCCGAACATCTCGTTCACCGTGAGTCCGAGAGCGTCTTGGGTCCAGCCGAAAATCGCGTCGCCGACCGATTCGCCCGCGCTCATGATCGAGCGCAGCGCGAGCGCGTAGCGCTTCCTCGGCTCCGGCACGGCCTTCATCATCATCTTGAGCGCGGTCGGGAAAAGGAAGGTGTTGCGCACGCCGTACTTCCGCATCAGCCAGAAAGCCTTCTCCGGGTCGAAGCGTCCCCGGTAGCCGAGGATCGGCGTCGCGTAGTACAGCGACGGCAGCAGCGCGTCCATGAGCCCGCCGGTCCAGGCCCAGTCCGCGGGCGACCAGAACAAGTCGCCCGCCTGAGGATAGAGGTCGTGCGAATGCACGAAGCCCGGAAGGTTACCGAGGAGCGCCCGCTGCGGCATCAGGGCGCCCTTGGGCGGGCCGGTGGTGCCGCTGGTGTAGATGAGGAGCGCCGGCTCGTCGGCGGCCGTGTCGGCCGCGGCGAAATGTGAAGAGGCCTTCCCGAGCAGCGCCTCCCACGGCGTCACCCACGACTCCCGCGCCCCCGCGACGCCGATCACGTGGCGGAGCGAAGGCAGCCGGTCGCGGATCGGCGCGAGGTTGGGCAGCGACGCCGGGTCGGCGAGCGCGACCGACGCTCCGCTGTCCTGGAGCCGGTACTCGAGGGCTTCCGGCCCGAACAGGATCGAGAGCGGCATCGCCACAGCGCCCAGCTGATAGCAGGCGATGTGCGCGATCGCCGTCTCGGGGCGCTGCGGCAGGAGAATGCCGACGCGGTCGCCGCGCGCGACGCCCAGCGCGGCGAGCGCGTTCGAGAGGCGGTCGGCGGATACCTGCAATTCGCGGAAGCTGTGCGCGGAGGCGGCGCCGTCCTCGTCTTCAAAGAAGAGCGCGGTGCGCGACGCATCGCGCGCGTGCCGGCGGCAGCATGCCTCGGCGATGTTGAAGCGCTCCGGGACATCCCACCTGAAGCTGTCGCAGATCTCGCGATAGCGGTCCCGCATGCCCTCCTCCGTTGAGGAGGAGAAGCTACACGAATCGAAGCTAGACCGTGATAGCGGACGAAGCACACAAGCCTAAAAGAAGGTAACTTGCCGATATGTCTGGAAAATCTGACTCTTAGGGAGGTCTGCGATGCAGGCATTTCGCGCGCTGGTATTCGACGCTTATGGCACGCTGTTCGACGTCCATTCCGTGGAGGCCTTGTGCGAAGAGCGGTGGCCGGGAAAGGGTGCGCAGCTGACCCGGCTGTGGCGCGCGAAGCAGCTCGAGTACACCTGGCTGCGTAGCCTGATGCGGCGTTACGAAGGCTTCGAGCATGTCACCGCGGATGCGCTCGAGTACGCCTGCGCGGCGCTCGGTCTCGCGCTCGACGATGAGCCGCGCCACCGGCTCCTGAGGGCGTACCGCGACCTCACGACCTTTCCCGAGGTCCACGGCGCGCTCAGCGCACTCAAGGCTTTGAAGATCCGGCTCGCGATCCTGTCGAACGGCTCGCCGGCGATGCTGCGACCGCTGGTGGCGCACGCTGGCCTCGGCCGCCTGATCGGCACCGTGCTCAGCGTCGATCGTAGAAAGACCTACAAGCCCGCCCCGACGGTCTACCGACTCGCCGTGGAAAGGCTGCGCGTACCCAAACTGGCGATAGGTTTCGTTTCGAGCAATTGCTGGGACGCGTGCGGAGCCAAGGCCTTCGGTTTCCGCACGTTCTGGATCAACCGCAGCGGAGCACCCGTCGATGCGCTCGGCGTCTCACCCGATCACATCCTCCACAGTCTGGACCAGCTGCCGGGGCTGCTCCAGGTCCCGGTATCATAGGGGCGCATGTCCTCCCCTCCCGTGAATTTCTGCTCCACGTGCGGCGCGAAGGTCACGCTGCGCGTTCCACCGGGCGACACGCTACCGCGCCACGTCTGCGACAGTTGCGGCACCATCCATTACCGCAACCCGCTGATGGTAGTCGGCACGATTCCGGAATGGGAGGACCGCATTCTCCTTTGCAGACGTGCGATCGAGCCACGCCACGGGCTGTGGACGCTCCCCGCGGGGTTCATGGAGCTCGGCGAGACCACCGCGCAGGCCGCGTTGCGGGAAACGATGGAGGAGGCAAAGGCGCGCGTCGAGCTGGGCGAGATATTCACCCTTCTGTCGGTTCCGCACGTCGACCAAGTGCATATCTTCTACCGCGCAAGGCTTCTCGACCGGGCCTTTGCGCCCGGGGCGGAGACTCTGGAGGTGGCGCTTTTCGGCGAGAGCGAGATTCCCTGGAAGGAAATCGCCTTTCGCACCGTATCCACCGCGCTGCGCCACTTCTTCTCCGACCGGAAAGAAGGACAGTTCCGCATGCATGCAGGCGAGGTTCTTGCGCCGAAATGACACGCCCATCTGGGCGCGCCACGCACGCAGGAGTCCGGGTTGAGTTTCCAGCGATCAGAAATACTTGATGGCCTGCACCCAGCCGCGTGTACGCTCATCCTTGTCCGACGCGGTTGAACGCTCGTTGCCCAAGCGCGTGGCAACACTCAGCTTGACCTGAAAGTCGCTCGCTCGCACCCACGTCAAACCCAGGCCGGCGCCGCTCAGATGGCGATTATTCGGTGCGCCCACGATGAACGGATTCTCGCTAATGGTAACGCCCCCGGTATCGACAAAAATAACGGGCTGCAGCAGCCCCGGGATGGCGGCAAGGCTGAAGGTATAGCGCAGCTCGGCCGTCGCCAGGTAGCCGCTGTCCCCCGGGGCCTCCCCGGTCGGATACGCGCGCACGCCGTAGGCGCCGCCGAGAAAGAACTTCTCCGAGGAATCGAGATTCTTGCCGCCTTTCTGCCCCGACAGCGAAGCGAACACCGACAGCCGTTGACTGAGGTTTTGTAGCCGCAACGCGCTGACGTTCCATTTGTCGAAGTGCCCGTTCGTTTGCGCCGTGACATCGTCGATCGCGCGCGCGGTGGGTGTTTCGATATTCACATTGCCGTCGCTGTAGCCGAGAGAAAACACCGTGATGCCGCCGCCCAGCAGTCCATCGCGCGCATCGCCGTTGAGCGTCAGCCTCGCCGTGCGCGTGGACTTGTCGGTCACCAAGGACACCGAGTCCACGCGATCCTGGAAATCACGCCAATCGTACGCGAGCTGTCCGTACAGGTTGAAATTGGGCGTGCGCTTGAACGGGTAACTCGCGTTGAGCGTGTAGGTATCGGCCGTGCCGTTGGCGTCGAGCGGCGCGAAGCTCTTACCCAGCTCGTAATGGGTATGGCTGTAGCCGGCCCCCAGCTTGAAGCCGTCGCTGCCGACAGGAACCCGATATCCCAGTTGTCCATACTCCAGGCCGGAGAAACCCTTGGTGATCTACGCGTTCAACAAGTCGCCGAGACCCAGCGGACTCAACAAGTTCAGATTTCCGACGAGCTGATTGGTGCCGGTAAAGGTGTTGCCTAGATTGTTGTATTCGACGCTGGCCGAGGCGAAGGGCGCCTCAGCAAGGCCCACGACCAAGTCGGACTCGCCCACTTGCGCCCCGGGCTTCAGTGTCGCGCGCGCTTCTCCGACTCCAGGCAGATCGTTGAGCAGCAGTAGCTTCCGTTCAAGGGGGGGCTCAGTCACCACGGTGCCGGGAAACGCGTCGAGATAGCCGCGCGCCACGCTGTCGCGCACGCGCGACTTGTTGTCGAGCTCAACCTTGCCGAAGCGGCCTTCGATCACCGCGATTTCGGCCACGGCGTCCGTCGTGATGGTCTGCGTCGGTATATAGGCACGCGCCACCATATAGCCGTGCTCGCGGTAATAGCGCGATATCCGCGCCGCCGCCTGCTCGAGATCGGCAAAGGCGACTTCCTTGCCCACGTATTCGCGAACCAACTCGACTAGCTCCGACTCGGCAAACACGGTATTGCCCGTCACGCGAAATCCCTTGAGCATGAAGTGGGGCGTATCCCCGGGTTTGAGCGCCGGGCGCGCCGGCGGCTGATCACGCTCGATCGTGGGCGCGGGACGGGTCGGCACTTCTAGCGGCTTTTGCTCCTGCTGGCGCAGGATCGTACCGGCGTCTGGGACGATTTGGGCTTGCGCGACCCCGCCGAAACCTGCACAGACAGCGCACACGACGATCGCGTAACGGGCCACTTTCCTTGGAGTGCCTGACAAACCTGCGTCCCCTCGCCGGGGACGGACAGGCGCCACCTTGTCAGGCACATTCATTTCCGTTGTTCTTGTCTTGTTCATGATCGTCGCATCAGTCTCCGGGTCTCAACGTTACGCGTGCTTTGCCCACACCGGGCAGATCATTCAGCAGCAGCATCTTGCGTTCAAGGGCGGGCTCCGTTACCAAGGCGCCGGGAAACGCGTCGAGGTAGCCACGCGCCACGCTGTCGCGCACGCGCGACTTGTTGTCGAGCTCAACCTTGCCGAAGCGGCCTTCGATCACCGCGATTTCGACCACGCTGTCCTTCGTGATGGTCTGTGCCGGCACGTAGGCACGCGCCTCCGCATAACCGCGCTCGCGGTAATGCCGCGAGATCCGCGCCGCCGCTTGCTCGAGATCGGCAAAGACGATTTCCTTGCCCACGTATTCGCGAACCAACTCGACTAGCTCCGACTCGGCAAACACGGTATTGCCTGTCACGCGAAATCCCTTGAGCACGAAGCGCGGCGTATCCGCGGGTTTGAGCGCCGGGCGCGCCGGTGGCTCGTCACGCTTGATCGTAGGCGCGGGACGGGTCGGCACTTCTAGCGGCTTTTGCTCCTGCTGGCGCAGGATCGTACCGGCATCGGGTACGATTTGGGCTTGGGCAAGCCTGATGAAACTCGCGCATGCAGCGCACACGATCGTCGCATAAACCGCTGCTTTTCTTGGAGCGCCTAACAAGCCTGTAACTTTCGCCGCTGCCTCACCGTCGGCTTAACCGTGCAAAGCGCCCGGCCTGCTTGGGCGACATACGTACGCCACCATTGGCAATGGTCACTAGGTCTCGCACCGCCCCATTCGGTATAAGTTCAACGACCGCTTCCGACGGCTCGCGCTGCGGCCGAGCTTCGTTGGCCGCCACGGGCGTGAAACCAGGCGTGCCGCTGGAACCAACCGCATCGCCCAGCGTGAGCGTCGCCACTCCGCTGCTAGCGGTCCGGCTGTTGGGCTGCACACCCGGCAGAGAAGATGGCATCGCCGGGGATTGCCCCCAACCTCCCGTCGGCCCGCTCAGGGTGGGCGGCGGCAACTGATCCTCGCCGGAGTAGATGGACGCCATCGTGCCGCCCAGTGTCTGGTTTGCATTCGGACTGGTGTTGATCACGGTCAACGTGCCGTCCACATAGCTGATGGCATAGTTGGTCGATGTCTGCCCCGACGGCGTGATGTTGTATGCGCCTGCCGGCGAGCTCGGCGTCGCGGGCGTGGCAAATACCAGCGTCCCTCCGAGGCTCGCCGGAGTATCGTTGATTGCGACTGTGCCGTTCCAGCTGGTTACGTTGCCCTGCACGAGGCCTGAGTAGCCCGCGGTGAAAAGCGGATTCGGGGTGCCGAACAGCCGAGCCTTGTCGTCGGCGGTAATCGTCAGCGGCGCCGGGGTGATTGCCAGCGCCGGGGTGTTCGCCGCGGAGAAGCTCTGCGTGTAGTTGCCGCCGCTCGCCGACAGCGTCGCGCTGCCGTTGGTAATATTGTACGAGCCCACGTTCTCGCCCGCCGCACGCGCCAGGCTCGCCGCCGTCCCCGTCACCGCACTGTCATTCACCGCCGCCGTGCCGTTCCAGGTGACGATCGCCGCATTGTTCACCAACCCGGTGAGCGTCATCCCGATACCGCCCAGCGCCGGATCATTCGTCCCGTACACCTTGGTCTGGTTGGGGTTGCCCAGCGCCACCGTCAGCGCCGCCGGGGTGATCGCCAGCGCCGGGCTGTTCGCCGCGGAGAAGCTCTGCGTGTAGTTGCTCCCGCTCGCCGACAGCGTCGCACTGCCGTTGCTAATGTTGTAGCTGCCAACGTTTTCCCCGCCCGTGCGCGTCAGGCTTGCCGGCGTGCCGGTCACCGCGCTGTCATTCACCGCCACCGCGCCGTTCCAGGTCACCACCGCCGGGTTGTTCACCAGCCCGGTGAGCGTCATCGCAATGCCGCCCAGCGCCGGATCGTTCGCGCCGTACACCTTGGTCTGCGCCGGGTTGGTCAGCGACACCGTGAGCGCCGCCGGCGTGATCCCCAGCTGGTGGCCGGCCACGTTGACCGTTTGCGTGTAGTTGCCGATCGCCGTGCCCCCGGCCGTGCCCGTCTGGATCGCGTAGCTGCCGACGTTTTCCCCGCCCGTGCGCGTCAGGCTCGCCAGAGTGATCGCGCCCGCCGCCGTGTCATCGATCGCAGTGTTGGCGCCGTTCCAGTCGGTCACCGTCGTGTTCACCCGGCCGGTAAAGGTCGGGCCGGTCGCGTTCACGTTCGGGTCGTTGGTCCCGTAGGTCTTGGTGGCGTCGCTCGTCAGATCCACGGTCAGACTCGCCGCGGTGATCGCGAGCGTCGAGCCCGCCACCAGCGTCGGCGCACTGTAGTTCGTCGAGGGCGTGGTGAAGCTGCCCGTCAGGATGCTGTAGGGCGAGCCCACCACCGCCTCGCCCGCCGT
>Ga0137410_10000200_pt1 | contig 42436 bp, 47 predicted proteins | sample CZODoug1_16funga_FD_108878 | JGI IMG/M metagenome (GOLD analysis project Ga0137410, IMG submission 108878) | Vadose zone soil fungal communities from Angelo Coast Range Reserve, California, USA - CZODoug1_16fungal (Illumina Assembly) | ecosystem: Environmental > Terrestrial > Soil > Vadose zone... | reverse complement strand
GGGGTGTGGCCGAGCTGGTGGACGATATAAAGAATCAGGTCACGCCGGTGCTCAATGAGGTGTCCCGGGTAGTGGCGCAAATCAACCATCCGGAGGGCGACTTCCGCAAATCTGCCGCGGCGGCGCGCAAGCTGCTGGGGAGTGATCATGGGTGAACCGCTGCAATCCGCGCCCCCATCTGCGATGGCAAACTGGTCTCGCATCGCGCGGCGCATCCGCGTGCCGATGAGTTTTGCATTTGCGATCGCCTACGTGTGGCTGGCGCATCCGACGCGAACTTCCATACTGGCGGGAGGATTGCTGCTCCTGCCTGGACTGTTACTGCGCGGGCTTGCCTCCGGTCACGTGCAAAAGGACCGGCAACTCACGACCAGCGGGCCCTATGCCTACACGCGGAATCCGCTCTATCTCGGGTCACTGATACTGGCGGCGGGATTTGTTGTCGCGGCGCGGAGTTGGTGGATTCCGGCGATCCTGCTGATGATGTTCGTAGTGATTTACGTTCCGGTGATCGCCGGAGAAGAACGGTACCTACGCCAGACCTTTCCAGAATATGACGACTATGCCCGCCACGTGCCGCGCTTCGGGATGCGCCTTACGCGATATGGCAACCAGCGGGGCGAGTTTTCGTCGGAGCGCTACTGGAAACATCGGGAATACAACGCGGTCGTGGGATGCATCGCCGTTCTCACGGTGCTGGTTGTGAAATTGATGTAGCCGGGACCCTCGTGTAGCGACGAGGCGAGCTGCACCTACTCCGAGTTTTTTATGCTCACGGCTGCGATAGCTTCCGCCTGCACGCCGGAATCGTCGCCGAAGCCGGAGAGCCATCGCACTTTGGGCTCGCGGCGGAACCAGGTCATCTGCCGCTTGGCGTAATTGCGATGGGCTTGTTGTGCCGATTCCAGAGCGAGTTTGCGATCGATCTCGCCGCGAAGGACTTGCATGGCCTGTCGGTAGCCTAGCGCCGTTAGAGGCCACGGCTCATCACCATATTTCTCCCACAGTTGTTTCGTTTCGGCAATCAGGCCGTGCTCGAACATTTTCGCGGCTCGCTGATTAATCCGCTCGTAGAGTGCCTCACGTTCAGGATTCAAACCGAGGCGCAAGATGCGGAAACCGCGCAGAGGTTCGCGACCTTCCTGCCAAAGGGCTGTCATCGGCCGGCGCGAGGACAGGCACACTTCGAGGGCGCGAATCACTTTGGGAACATCGTTGGCGTGAATGCGTTTTGCGGCGGAAGGATCGAGACGGCACAAGATACGATGCAATCGTTCCGGGCCACTTTGTTCAGCCCGTCGGCGCAGGTTGTTCCGTAGATCTTCCGAGCGTTGCGGGCCGGCGAATAGTCCCTCGAGCAAGGCGCGCAGATAGAGCCCAGTGCCTCCACTGACGATCGCTAATCGACCCCGCCCCGCGATCTCGTTCAGAGCCTGCCGCGCCCGGCGCGCGTACTCTCCGGCGGTGACGTTCGCGGTGGGGTCGACAAAATCAAGCAGGTGATGAGCAACCTCAGCGCGCTCCGCTGCCGTGGGCTTGGCGGTGCCGATTTCGAAATCGCGATACATAGCGACTGAATCGCAGTTGACGATTTCAGCTTCGAAGCGGCGCGCAATCGCGAGCGCCAGCGCAGTTTTCCCGCTCGCGGTGGGGCCGAGTACTACGACCAGCAGCGGCTCGCGAGGCGGCAACGTCAGCGAATGCTCCAATTGATGTAGGACCAGTACCGTGCCAGCGTCAGGATCAGCAGCAAGATTCCAACGAGGAGCAACCCAGTGGCTTCGGCGGCGTAGGCCCGATGGCGATGCCTATGCTTATCGTCAGGCAGGGGCTTGGGGGCGGGGCTGGCCACGGCAATATTGTATTCCCTTTGCGAGTACGATCCAGACTTAGTCGCCGAGGTTGGCCCGCTCTCGCCGGTGTACACTACGGCGCAGTCATGCCGATACCACCGTCCAGCGGCGAATCCGGGCTTCTGCGGTTTGGCGTCTTCGAAGTGGATCTGGCAGCCGGGGAACTTCGCAAGAACGGCGCACGCTTACGTTTACAAGAACAACCTTTTCAGGTTCTCGCTGTGCTGCTGGGAAATGCCGGGCGGGTGGTGACGCGCGACGACTTGCGGCAAAAGATCTGGCCCGCCGACACTTTCGTCGATTTCGATCACAGCTTGAATACCGCCGTGAACAAGATTCGTGAGGCGCTGGGCGATTCCGCCTCCAGCCCACGCTTCGTCGAAACCCTGGCTCGGCGCGGATACCGCTTCATCGCGCCGGTGAATGGCGAAGAATCGCTCACGACGACATTCCCCAACGTCCCTGTTAGCGATTCGCCCGCCAGAACCGGAATCGCCCTTCTTCCCGATCTGCACGTCCCCGCCCCTCATCGCGGATTGGTGCGTGCTTTGTTCGCGCTCATCCAGGCGATGTATCTCGTTTTTTACCTCAACGCGCTCCACCACCTCAGCGATGTGGATCGGTTGGCGAGTGGCTCTCTGCCGGAGTGGGGCGCTCGCGCGATCGTGATCGTCGTACTGCTGACGGGCGCGACCGGAATCCCGCTGCGGTTGTATCTGCTGTCGGCGGTCGGATTCGATTTTCGCAAGCTGGGCGAAAACTTCCGGCGGCTGTTTCCCTTTGTCCTAGCCGTGGATCAACTGTGGGCCGTAGCTCCGTTCCTGCTTTTGCCACAGATCGGAATGGGACTGGCCCTGGCTGCCACCGCGGCGTTGCTGTATGTGCCTTTCTCGGAGAGAACGCTGGTGCGGATGGCATATCCGCTGGGCAGCTAAGATTCCGGGGGTCCCCCCCTCCCCCTCGGTCTTTTGGAATCATTGGTTTAGCCAGGGACCTCCTCGTAAATCTTAGATTTCAAGTGATTTATACGCAAAATCTAGACAATAGTGGAGTTAGCGGAGATTTGGGAACGCCTGGAGGTTGGGTTGGACTCCAAAGGTCTGCGATGCCGCCAGTTCATGCAAAAACAGATTTCAAAGAATTCTTGCGCGATGTGTATAGCCCGTTGGGCCATCGCTTAGTTTTTATTATAGCTCTGATGTCAACAAGGTTTGCCGGAGCGGTTGAAGGGTGCTCGCGGATCGCGGTTGCAAAGAACGTGAATTTCAAGCCGGCGGTTTTTGCGGGTCCTGGGTGCGGCAGGCGTTTGGATCGTTCGGAAAATCCACAAACAATTTCACGTTCACGAGTTTAGCCAGATCGCGGAAGGCTTCGCGCGCGTGCAGGTTGCATTCGTCCATCATCTGGCCCGGGAGGGGCTGAATGGCAAAACTCATGACGGGAGTTTCCACCGGGAAAGAATTGAAGGCGCGATCATCGTCGGGCCTGCCGGTAAGACGAAATCCGCTGAGCGTGTCCACGCGGTAGCGCAGTGACACCGTGACCACGTAGTCCTTTTCGGTTGAAGCGGCGGGGGGATACGCCGCACCAGCGCGGCTCCGTTCCGTGGAACTTGGCACGTAGGCTTGGGGTTTGGGCAGCCGGATGGCGTAGCGGTCGGAAGCGCTGAGCGCATGCTGAACGCCCTGGGCATCAATTTTCGCCTGTAGGACGTTGGCATCGATGTGGGGATTGCTGCTGCGTGCCGCCGTCGGCAGTACGAGTTCGTAAATCCCCGCGGCAGAGACGCGGCTTGCCGCGTCTGAGACGGGCCAAGCCCCGACTCTACGACCAGATCGTGATGGCTTTTGGTCTTGGGCGCGAACGCGAAAACGTGGTTCGCATCGTTGGGATCCGGAGCGAAAGCCCAGGGGCCTTCAAAGGTCACCAAAACTACTTTCTGCGCGCGCTGGTGGTATGCGGCGAGGGCCAGCAGGAAAAGACCGGCCAGAATCAGAAGAGCGAGCGGACTGCGAAGCCAGCTTCTCATTTTTTGGCCTCTTGAAAAGAGGGCACTAGCCATCGCATTAGCCGTGCCCTCGAATCAGTTGCGAACAGAATCAGTTACTAACAATGATCGGCGCCATGCAGGCGGCGCCGGACGTGTGGGCCTGGGCCTTGTTGGGCGCGACCGTGGTGATCAGGACCAGGAAAATCCCGGCCAGCAGAAGTAGACGTTTCATTGGCTTCCTCCTTCGAGGTGGAAACTCGCCCACTATACATCTGAGTATTCGCGGGCTCAAATTTAAAAACTGGCACAGCTTACGGACATTACCCGGCGTCAGACCGAAAAGCGAAAGGCCTCAGGGAGTGGTTGTGAGGAACAAGATCGGCGCCATGCAACTCCCCCCGGCGGCATGAAAGAAATACGTCGCAGCCATCAGGTCCCCCACAGTAGTTCCAACTCCCGTTTCCGTAAGAAATCTAAGGTGGTTAGCCATAGTGCCACCGACCACACTCGCCGTGTGCACGCCGGTAAGGTCTCCACTCAAAAGCGCGGCCATCCTTTCTACGGGTGACGTTTTGCCTGCCTCCGCCTTGGCAGGAGTGCTCTGCGGATCAGTTTTGTGGCAGGCTGCCGAGTCGTTCGGAAAATCGACATACAAAGTCAAACCCAAGAACTTCACCGTATCGCGGAAGGCCTCCCGGGAGTGTGCGTGGCACATGTCCGTGGGATCGTCGAGTTGAGCTGGCTCAATCGCAAAGCGAATCGTTGGGGTGTCGAGCTGAAGAAGCAGCGGGTTGAAAGTGCCCGCATCCGGAGTCCCCGCCAACGAGAAACCGTTCAGAGTGCCGACAGTGTAGCGGAACGACACAAAGGTTGCGTAGTTCTGCTCAGTCGAAGCATCAGGAGGGTAGGTAGGGCCGACGCGACTGGGGAATCTCTTAGCAGCCAGGTACGCCTCGGGCTTGGGCAGGCGAATCACATAGCGCCCCGACTTCTCATCGAGAGCGTGTTGCAGGCTCTTGGCGTCGATCTTCGCCTGGGCAAAGCTGGGATCGAGTGCCCCAGAAGTAGCAGTACCATGGGCAGGAACCGAGAGATCGTAAGTTCCCGCGGCCAGTGTCGAGTCGTTGGAACCTGCCACGTACAGATCGCGATGTAGTTTCGTCTTCGGCGCGAGAGCCAGGACACTGTTGGCGTCCTTCGGATCCGACACGATGGCCCATGGACCTTCAAAGGTGACGAAGACTTTCTCGGTGGGGGCTGCCGGGGATGCGGCCGCTGCCGAAGCTGGCGCTGCTTGTTTGGACTGCTCGCATGCGACGAGCACGATTGACACCAGAAAAATACTGGCAATTGCAATCGGCTTGCCGAGGAAGTGCTTGCGGCTGTTCATAGTGTCTGCTCTCCTGTTTCTTGGGAGTTATGAAGCCGTATTATCCACAGCGCTCAGATCCACTTTCTTTGTGAAAACAACCCAGGCTAGAAACCTTAGCAGCCAGCGGCTCAAGCCGCTACGTTTCCGGCGCTTCGTGGCATCGCTAAAGCGATGCCCTGATACGAATCGTTGATTTTCAAACTGACCCACTACCATCCGGGGCTGAAGCCCACGATCATAAGAGATGGACTTACCGCAGCGGTAAACCGCTGCGCCACCCAAAATTAGACTTTTTCCGCAAACTCTTAGGGCCGTCCGTAAGCGGCAAATGCCGACCAGTAGTAAGGGTGCGCGGTGCGGGGGTTGGAAAGCATTTTACGTGAGGTTAGGCGGATCGCGTCGGAGACGGACTGGCCGGAAAGCGCGTTGCGGTAAAAGTCCTCCACGAACGCGCGAGCTTCCACTGAGTCCACCGCCCATCGGCTCGCGACGATGTGCGGCACACCGGCGCGAAGAAGGGCTTCCGTAACGCTGTTGAATCCACCTGAACCTCCGCTTCCGGAGGCGGTGCTGCACGCGGAAAGAACCGCCAACTGCATACTCGGTAACTTGAGCCGTCGCAGAGCGTCAGCGTCGAGCACGACTAGAGAATCCGTGTGCGCCGGACCGCTGATCAGCATCAATCCTGCTTTGTCAGGCGTGGAAAGCGAGTGGCCGGCAAAATGAAACACCGCTGCGGCAGGCAACGCGCTTCGGACGGCATTGAGGCTCGCGTCCCCGCCCTTGAGCACGCTCGCGGAATGAAAGCCACTTGCGACGGTGTCCGCCTCGGCGGCCACGTCTGGAAGAGGAATGAGTCCATCCGCCGGCGACGAAGCTGTGCTGCCCACAATCACGGCTGACAAGTCCGCAGAGATGGGGCCAACGTTGCGCAAGCGCGCATCCGAATCCTGCCCGAGGGAGTGAACAATGGGCCAGCGCTCGATCAAGTAGTGCCCGTTCGAATCCAGCAGCGCTTCAAACGGTACTCGCGCCAGCGGTCCTTCCGCTTCGATCACAAGCGTGCGCCCCGGCACCAGTCGGCCCTCCACCGGAGCAATCAGAGCCCCATAGAGAGTGTGAGCGTCCCGGCGCAAGGCGCTGAGCTCAGACTTGGGATCCGAAGACAGATCGCTAAACCTTGCCGCCAACTCTTGCAGGTCCTGAGTTGTTTTCGGAATCCATTGAGCGCTCACACCGCGATCGTCATAGATCCAGATGGCAAGACCGCCCGGCAGCAGCCCGAAGGCGAGCACGGTTTCGCGGGAAAGAAGAGGGAGACGAGGCGCCATCCCCGATGGAATCGGTACCGGCGGATTGGTCAGAGATCTTGGGGTGCGGGGATTCGTGCCCGCCCGCCGCGATGCCCCCAGGTACCACTCGTACGTCTCAAGCGCTTCCTGCGGACGGCTCTGCGCCAACTCAGCTTCGGCCATTGCAAGGTAAACTGGGGCCGCGTCTTTACTCCAGCTGATTCGTTCCGCCTCGGAACCCAGGGATTCCAGGTTCTGCTCCGCCAGAGCCAGCGCCGGTCTGAGGGCCTGCTCGGCTTCCGCTTCACGATGCCCGGAAAGCTGCAGTTCCCCTAGCGTGGAATAAAACATCTGTACGAGATAGTTGTTTGAGAGTGAGCGGAGCTGGTCCTGGATTGAAGTCAGGTGCACGATGGCGGCATCAAAACGTCGCTGGCGCGCCTCCAGTCGAGCAATTCGGATCTCGGTCTCGAGAGCATAGCTACGACTGGCTTCGGTTCGCGGGGCAAGCGCAAACAGGCGGGAAGCTTCGGCGTACTGCCGTTCGGCTGTTTGGGGCTGATGAGCGGCTGTGGCCGCATTGGCCATGTAATTGTGAGCCCAGGCACGTAGCAACAGATTCTCATCGGAATCAATCAGGGCCACGGCCTCGCGCCAGATTGCTGCCTGAAGATTGGGCCGGTCAGCGGCTTCGGCGCCCCTGCCGAGAACGTGGTAGAGGTTGTACCCGCGTATGGGGGGAAGCTGTCCTGGCCAGTAGCGTACCAACCCCGTGCTCGCCAGTGTCGAGGCTCCGCTTTGATCACCAGTAGCGAGTTTGTCGTCTGCGGCGAAAACGAGAGCCCGCAGATATAGGCTCCCGTACCCACTCTCTTTTGCTAGATCCAAAGCCCGGCGCGCAGCCCTCTCATCAGCACCAATGTCTCCCATCAAAAAAGAACAAACGCCCTTCTCCAGACCAAGCTGAATCTGCAACCAGGGAAATTGGTATCGTTCGGAGTCCGCCAGGGCAGCAGTGGCTTCTCGTCTGCAGGTAACGCTGTCACGATTGATTTGCGCTGCGAAAGTCTGCTCGAACTGCGCCCGCAACGAACCAGCCACGTTGCCGGAGGCACGAAATAATAGGTGGGCGCGAACACTCTGCTCACTGGCAGTATCGTACTCACCCACCTGGTTGGCCCGGATCGCGCGGGCAAGAGCCGCAATTGCTGGCGGAAAATTTGCTGAAGAGGAACCGCGGAGAAGATCAGAGAGCCAGCGGTCGTTGTGTTGCTGGGTGGTCAGGTCCGCCAAAAAAAAAAGCGCCTGCCGGGCGACAGGATCGGCCTTGCTGGCCGTCTCCGGATAAGCTTGCGGCAACCAGGTCTCGACGGCGTCGTTCAAATACTCTTCGATGCGCTGATCCACTTCCGCGCGGAGATTCGGGTTGGCAGCGGACATCGCCAATTGCGCTGGCGACAGCAGGGGCGTCGCGTGACTCTGGTCGTGTTTTTTCAGCTTCGACTGTATGTCGTTGACTCGCGTGCTGGCTTCACCCGCCCACTCCGAGTTCGGCTCAATCTTCAGGTAGCGCTCCCCGTCATCGAGCGCCTGCCGGTAGAGATGGAGTTGCTCTCCTACGATTGCGCGATTGAACAGCGCCACCGGATCGTCGGGTCTAAGCGTAAGAACCTGGCTGAGGTATTCGAACGCCTGGGAATAGTCTCCCTTCTGGGAGTACGCGGTCGCGAGATCGATGAGAATCTCGGGTGACTTGGGCGACAGTTGCAGAGCCCGAGTTAGCGACTCGCGGGCAGCCTCATATTTGCCGTCCAAAAGATCGGCACGAGCTTTCGCATGTAACCAGCGGGAATCGGAGGAATGCGATCCCATCTGGACCGAGAGCAGAGCCTCCGCCAAAATCAACGACGGAGGACGATCCATCAACGATTCCTTCGGACCCCGCTCCACCTTGAATTCTGCATGCTTCGCGCCAGCCATCCTCAATTCGAGTGGCCGCTGGTCACTATAGGCGCGCGCCAGCAACTTCTCCGCTATTTGTAACTGGAACCGTTGCGCTGCAATGGCGACCACCGCCAGGCCTGCCGCGATGAGTGCCAGCCTGGGGAGCCTCCACCTCGACCACCATGGGACAGGCGCCGAGTCCGGTGTGAGCGTGCCTGCGATTCGCCGAGCGAGGCGGCGTTGCCATCCTGGCCGCGCGCTCTCCAGTTCTGTAATCTGTTTTCTTTCCGCGGCCGTCGTCTCCTCTGTCAAATCGGAGACCGCTTCCTTAAGAAGTGCACCGCAGAGGCCACAACCAGTGGCATGATGAACGTATCGTACGGTCGACTCGGGAGCGGCCTCACCACTCGCGACCTCGTACCACACGATCGGATCCGGGCAATCGGCCGAACGAACGGCGCGCGTACCCGGCCCTAAGTCTTCAAAATTACGATCCAAGCAACACTCCTTACAGATGATTCAACTTGGCCCGGAAAAATGGAATTCAGTACACTCCGCCCCAGTAAAAAACCCAGTATCACTTAATAGAACGACTCCGAAGGCCAAAACCCTTCACTGATTAGTGCCGATGTGACTCTGGATCATGTGCTTCATCTTCCGCAGGGTCGTTTCCACCCCTTTGGTAGTCAGACCGATCCATGGGATGGAAGCAATCGCCTGAGCGGTCATGCCATCCCGGTGATGGAACCAAAAAATAGCTCGGTTTCTGATCAGCATGTCGCCGGAGTAATGCGTACACAAAATGTCGTCAATCTGCCGCAACGCGACCTTGTCTTCCATCGAGATGCAGCCAACGGAACCAGGGCGCGGCCGGTCTAGAGGATCGTGCTCGGAGAGCGCGTCGGTCTGATTGGCATCGCGTTTCTGGGCTAGATCGGCTTTGAGATGATCGAGAACCACGCTGGCTGCGACAACTTTGAGGAACCCAAAGATGGATTCTTGATGCCGGAACTCAAATCGCCGCAAGAGCCGGTAATCGTCCGCACATAGTCTCAGATAAGTTTCCTGAATGAGATCGTCTGACAAATGCTGCGGCGCTTGCGGCGAGTGCCGACGTGTCATTCGCCCTGCCACATTGGCAATCAAAGGCTGAAATCGACGAATGAATTCCGCCCACGCGGCTTCGTTATCGAGTTCGACGCACGCTTTGACGAGGCCCTCTGAGGAGAGGGCTGAGAGGCTGACCACGGGTCCCACCCTGGGTGGCCGGATTTTACAGCATTTTTGTGAGAATGTTGCAAAATCGGTAAACAATCCTGCCCATCTCAACTATAAGGTTTAACGGGTCAGGCCAGCAGTCTGGCTGCCTCTTGGGCGTAGTAGGTCAGAATGATGCTGGCGCCGGCGCGCCGGATACATAGCAGAGACTCCATCATCACCCGTTCGCGGTCGATCCATTGATTGCGAGCGGCGGCTTCGATCATGGCGTATTCACCGGACACCTGATAGGCGGCCAGGGGCAGATCGAAACGGTCGCGAGCGGCGGCGATGACGTCCAGGTAGGGCATGGCGGGCTTGACCATGATCATGTCGGCGCCTTCTTCGATGTCCAGTTCGATCTCTCGCATCGCCTCGCGGATGTTGGCGGGGTCCATCTGATAGGAGCGGCGGTCGCCGAACTGGGGCGCGGAATCGGCGGCCTCGCGGAAGGGACCATAGAATCCGGAAGCGAACTTGGCGGCGTAGGAAAGAATCGGCATATTGAGGTAGCCGACCTGGTCCAAGGCCTTGCGGATCGCTCCTATCCGGCCGTCCATCATGTCGGAAGGCGCGATGATGTCCACACCCGCACGCGCCAGCGATACGGCCGTGCGCGCGAGCAATTCCAGGGTCGCGTCGTTGACGATTTCGAATTCGGTGGTGGAGGGCAGAGCGGCGGCTGCGGCACCGAGCGATTGTGGGCCGCTCTGGACGATTCCGCAGTGCCCGTGCGAAGTATATTCGCACAGACAAACATCACCAATAATCAGCAAATCCTGCACTTCGCTCTTGATCGCGCGCGCGGCCCGCTGCACTATTCCGTCGTCCGTCCATGCGCCCGTGGCGGTTTCGTCCTTCTTCTCCGGCAGTCCAAAAAGTATGACTGCCGGCACGCCCAGAGCGTGAGTCTGACGGGCTTCCTTAACCGCTTCATCCACCGAAAGATTGCAGACTCCCGGCATCGACCGCACTTCCTTGCGGATACCCGATCCCGGGCAAACAAACATGGGATAAACCAAAGACTCCGGAGTGAGCCTGGTTTCTCGCACCATTGAGCGCAAGGTTTCGGTCGACCGCAAACGCCGCATGCGCGTGGCAGGAAAGGCCATAGGCAGATTCTAGCAGCCATTGTGCGGCGCAGGGCAATCTACCCCCCGCCATGCGCTCGACAGCTTATGGTTACCAGAGTAACCATCGGTATGCAGAAAGTGACCACAACATAACGGATAGAAACTCATATGATGCAGGAGGTGCCTCTTCGTCCAATCTCGTCAATGGTCTGCGGAATTGCATTGGTGTTGGTGTTTGCTCTGGCGCCGTTCGTGTTTCCAAATCCATTCTTCCGGATTGCGATGGGCGACTTGATACCAATATTTATCGGGACGGCGACACTCTTTCTCGCGACCCGAAACGCTCTGGATAGCCACGGCCACACGCGCCTTTTCTGGGTTCTGATGACGACGGGTCTCGTCATGTGGTGGTTCAATCAGGCTGGCTGGGTATGGTTTGAGGTCATTCGCAGGCAGTCTGTGCCCGATCCCTACTATGGGGACATCATCCTGTTCCTGCATCACGTTCCTTTCATGGCGGCGGTGGCCATCCGTCCGCAAAAGGCGCACGAGAGCGAAGGAATACTCCCCAGTGCATTGAACGTCGTGATCCTGCTGGTGTGGGGAATTGTCGCCTACGCGTTCGCCGTTTTCCCGGACGAATACCTGGTACGAAACGTCCCCGTCTACAGCCTGCGCTGGGATCTGCTGTATCTTGCCGAGTCACTGATGGTGATTGCGGTCTCTGGATGGTCCTTTCTGACGAGCGTCGGGCCGTGGCAAAAACTGTATCGCGCCATCCTGCTGGCTAGCATTACGTACGCGATCTCCTCGGAAACGATCAACAGCGCGATTGCCCGTGGAACGTACTCCAGCGGGGGGCTGGCCGACATTCCTTTTGTGATCGCTCTGCTTCTTTTCTTCTGGGTCGCGCTCAGCGGGCGCCGTTGTTTGCAGGAAACACAAGCGACGCCATCGGGGACGCCGGCGACAGGCCTGTTCGCTCCGGCCCTCGCCAAAGTGGCACTGCTTTCGCTCCCCCTAATGGGATATTGGGCGCTGTTCATGGGCTCGGAAGCACCTTACTTGCGACAGGTACGCTTTGCCGTAGCCATGGGCGGAGTCGCCCTGCTTGCCTTTTTTGTTTTCCTGAAACAACACCTGCTCGATCGCAGACTGGTGCAATTGCTCCTTCAGTCCCGCAGTAGATATGACAATCTTCAGCGGCTCCAGGGAAGAGTCGTGCAACAGGCCAAGCTCGCTTCCCTGGGAGAATTAGTGGCGCTGGCAGCCAGCGAGCTGGAGTACCCGCTTTCCACGGTTTTGGAAAGTTCCGAGCGTCTGGCCGCGAGCAGCAACCTGAGCCGCGAGCAACTCTCCATCGCGCAGAAGATCGGCCAGCAGGCGCGACGCACTCGAGACCTGGTCAACGACCTGCTCAGTTTTGCGCAGCAGACTCCTGGAGAAAAATCCCCACTCGAGCTCAAGCCGCTGTTGCAACGCGCCGTCCAGATGGAAGGATTCAAACTCCAGAAACGCGACATCAGTCTTACAGTGCAAAGCGACGGCGCAGTGCCGCGCGTACTCGGAAACTCCAATCAGCTTTTGCAAGCATTTCTCCAGGTGATCGAGAACGCAGTGGACGCTTTGCAGGAAGCGGGTGGAGGACGTCTACTGGTTTCCATCCGGCACGAGGCCAGCGAAGTTGTGATTGAATTCGCCGACACAGGTCCCGGCCTGCGCGATCCAGAACGTGTTTTTGATCCCTTCTACACCACCAAGCCCGTCGGTAAAGGCACGGGTCTGGGCCTGAGTGCGACCTATGGGGTGGTCCAGGACCACAGGGGGCAGATCACTTGTTCTAATCGTCCTGAAGGTGGGGCGGCGTTTGAAATTCGCTTGCCGGTCTTGAAGACTGCAACCCCGGCCGTTGCGGGCGCATAAGGCGCTGACACTCTTCCGATCGATTGGCTCGACCACCGCGGGGTTTCCTCGGCGACGCCCATTTTCACTTCATGAGAACCTACGTGGCCAGCCGCCGCAGCAACTGGTTCAGTTGAGTGCGCTCCCGCGCTTTAAGCGGAGCTAGGAATTGACCTTGCGCCCGCCTCACAATTTCCCCTGCGGCCGCCACGCGTTCGCGGCCCGTCTCCGTGAGGTGTACAGCGTAGGCGCGTCGGTCGCCCGGCGCCGGCCGGCGTTGCGCCAGGCCTTGCTTTTCCAGTTCGTCGATCAGATAAACCATCGAGGACTTGTCAATCTCCAGAATTTCGATCAGTTGTTGCTGGCTCAATCCACCCCGCGCGAACAACAGTCCGAGGACAGCGAAGTGCCCTACTCCCAAATGTAAAGGGAGAAGAGCCTCCGCGATGGCCGCGCGCAAGCGGCGGTGCGTGCGCTGCAAGAGAAACCCAGTTTCCTGTGCAGCCACCGCTAGTACGTCACTGGTAGCCGGGAGCGGGTAAACGCGTTTTTTCACCGGCCCAGTATAGTCGCAGATAGGACTAGTTGACAATCATCTATTAATAGATTATCTCTTATGTGACTAATGGAAATGGGGACTTCGTTATGAATTGCTACGCGCCGGTCTTCACTCTGGCTCTACTCGCGCCCTTCATCGCAGAGTTTTTGTTTGGAGCGACGCCCATCAGCCGTCTAGGGGGTTTTGTGTTTCTTGCGCTGCTGTACGGGGGCGGAGCGGTGCTGATCCGCGAATTGGTGCGCCGCCGCCGCGGCTCGGGATGGGGTCGAATTGCCGTGCTGGGCGCCGCTTATGCGCTCATCGAAGAAGGCTTGGTAGTACAGTCGTTCTTCAACCCCGACCTGTTTCAAGCAGGTGCGATCGGCGGCCGCGCCCAGGGTGTGAATTGGATATGGAGTGAATGGACGGTGGGCTACCACATCCTGTGGAGTCTACTGATACCGATCCTGCTGACGGAACTGCTCTTTCCGACTCGCCGGACTGAACTCTGGCTGAAAAATCCAGGCGTGGCTGTCGCCGGAGTTTGCTTCGCGTTCGGCGCAATAGTGATTGGAATCGCCTTCAGGCGCACCATCGCTCCTACGTTTCGCGCGCCCATTGCACAGCTTGCGACGACCGCGTTTGTGGCAGCAGTTCTGGCCGTCTTAGCGCTGACTTGGCCCGTCAGACCTTCGGCACAGCAATTGCCGGAAACCCGTCGGAGTGCTCCCTCTCCGTGGTTATTGGGGCCACTAGTACTCGCAGTCACGACGGGATGGTTTGGATTGTTCTTCCTGCCGCAACCACTCAAGAGCGGAGCCCGTGCGCTCATTCCTATGGTTGCGGCCGCCGCCTTGACCGGAGGGACAGGTTTTCTCATTCGGAAATGGTCCGGGCCTGACCGGAAGTGGACTGACCTGCACAGTCTCTCGCTCATTTTCGGTGCGCTACCAGTCACCATGTTTTTCGGCGCCCTCGTTGTTACCGCAGGAAACCGGACCGACCAGATCGGACAAGTGATCGGATGTTCGGTGACTCTGGCGTTGCTCGCGTTTTTTGCGGACCGCGTGCGACGAAGGGACTCGCTTGTTGCCATGGCTTGAAATCCGCCCTACGAGGCGACCGGCTATCCTCCTGCGGCCACCATCGCGTCGGCCACTTTCGCGGCCTCCACCGCACAGCGCGCATCGTGGGTACGAATGATGTGCGCTCCTTTGAGAATGAGCGCCGTTTCTGTGGCCAGAGTTCCATGCAGCCGCTGTTCGACGGGAGCGTCCTGGCCTTCGCGAGCCAGCATCCGTCCGATAAACGATTTCCTCGACGTGCCCGCCACCAGCGGATAGCCAACCTGCTGTAGTTCGGCAAAATGCGCGAGCAGCGGATAGTTTTCCTCGAACCTCTTACCAAATCCAAATCCCGGATCGACCGCCAAATGATCACGTTTGATCCCCGCGAGAATCGCCGCCTCCGCCCACTGCCGCAAGTCGCGCTTGACGACCAGCACGGGGTCTCCGATGGGCGGTAGCGAGCGCCATTCATCAGGACGGCCGCGGGTGTGCATGAGCACCGCTCCAACTTTGAGTTCCGCCAACGTCTTCGCCATCTTCGGATCCCAGCGAAAGCCGCTGATGTCGTTAACGATTTCAGCGCCCGCCTCGACCGCTGCGCGCGCGACGCTCGCTTTATAGGTGTCCACACTGATGATCGCGTCGGGCCGGCGGCGCTTCAGGTCCCGGATTACCGGCAGCACGCGCTTCCGTTCTTCCTCGTCAGACACGGAAGTCTTGGAGGCCGTTTCCAGAGGGGCGGAGCCACCAGCCGCTTTACCCGGCGCCACACTCGCTCCCGGACGCGTCGATTCCCCGCCCACGTCAATCAGTGTCGCGCCTTCGTCGAGCAATTTTTCCGCTTGCGCGACAGCCTTTTCCGCATCGAAGTAGAGGCCGCCATCGGAAAACGAATCGGGCGTCACATTGACGATGCCCATGATTAATGTGCGCCGCCCCAGTTCAATCGTCCGGGAACCAAGGTTCCAGTGAAAGATGGCTCGCATGCCGCCGCTATTCTAGAACGTTCCCGAATTTGCCGGATGTTAGAATCTTGACAATGGCGTGCCCGCGGTCGATATCGCATTGCTTCGTAGTTTTGTTGCTGCTTACCGGGGCAGCGCTGGCGGCTCCGCCCAAGCCTTTGTCGTTGCAGGATCGTCTCGCAAGCGTGCTGAACTCGCCTGACTTGGCGCGCGGATTCTGGGGCGTTGAGGTGACTGCGCTTTCGTCGGGGAAAACGTTGTACTCTCTTAACCCCGACAAGCTATTCACCCCGGCTTCGAACACCAAACTTTTTACGACTGCGGCCGCGCTCGCGCTGATTGGTCCGGATTACAAATTTCGCACCACCGTCGAAACCGCCGCTACCCTCGACCGCTACGGACGACTGAACGGCGACCTGCTGCTGGTCGGACACGGCGATCCCAATCTTTCCGGACGCGAGCTGCCCTACGATCTGCGCACACAGCGCAACGATCATCCCATTCAAGCTCTGGAAACGCTCGCCGATGCGCTCGTGCAAAAAGGCGTGAAGTATGTGGACGGGGACATCGTTGCCGACGATTCGTACTTCGCTTTCGAACGCTACGGCGAAGGCTGGAGTCAGGATGACCTGGTGTGGGCCGACGGCGCGCCTGTTTCCGCGCTTACAATCAACGACAATGTTGTCTTTGTGAACATCCTGCCCGCCGACCGTCCGGGGGAAAAAGCGTTTGTCAGCGTCACTCCGTTTGCCGACTACTACCGTCTCGACAACCGGATCACCACGACTCCGGCCGGTACCCCCCGCAAATTCTTTGTGAACCGAGAGCCCGGATCGACCGTCCTCACACTCTGGGGCAACATGCCGCTCGACGATCCAGGAGCCAACGAAGCACTGGCGATTGAGGATCCCGCGGAATTTGCGGCGGCGCTGTTTCGTCAACTGCTGGCGAAGCGCGGCATCGTCGTCTACGGACGCCAGCGCACCCACCACACCGAACTGGCCACGCTCTCGACCTTCAGCGTGACCGCTATCGTCCCCTCGCGCGGTGGCAGCGACGGCCAGGCGCGTCCGCTTAAGATCGACCAGCCCATCGTGCTCGCGAGCTATGAATCAAAACCGATGCTGGACGACATCCGCGTAGTGAATAAAGTCAGTCAGAACCTGCACGCCGAAATTCTGCTGCGCCTGCTGGGACGCGAACGCGGTACTGCCGGAACCATCGAAGGCGGCCTCGAAGTGCTTCGCGGATTTCTTACTGGGGCGGGAATCTCGAACGACCAATACGTCTTCTACGACGGCTCCGGACTCTCGCGCCAGAACCTGGTGACGCCGCATGCCATCGTGCAGTTGCTGCGTTACGCGGCCCTCCAGCCCTGGGGCGCAGCATACAAATCGACCTTCCCCGTCTCCGGCGTGGACGGCTCCCTTTCCGATCGATTGAACACCCCCCGCTTGCAAAGCCGCATCTTTGGAAAAACCGGATCGCTCGGCGGAGTGAAAACTCTATCCGGCTACGCCGTTACCGACAGCGGCGAGACTGTCGCATTTTCGATCCTCTCCAATAACTCCAATCTGCCTCCCAAACGCATCACCGAAACGGTCGACGGGCTGGTGCAGGCGATTGTGGAAGGCGCGGGCGTGGCAAAGTAGCGCGTGTCGACCTAATGTGTGATGAACACGCCAAATCCGCCGCCTTCCGTTCGAACGGGAGGTAGGCGATAGTCGGCGAGGCGGAGATTGTTGAATTCCAATTCCGTTCTGGACTGTTGAACAAGCACAGGATTACTGATGGTCAGAGGCGTTCCCGGGCATATACCGCTAATCACGCGACTCGAAGCATAATCCTCGGCCCAAGGAAAGAGGTCGAGACTCTTAACTGGGCTGATGCCGAATTCTGCCGGGCCAGAATCGGAATGATGATTCCAGTTGCGGGCAATCTTGTGGTTTGCGGCCCGCGATTCTCCCTCTCGCGCTGCACAGGTCGTCTCCGACAAATCGGAAGTGATCAGGAGGGAAGAGGGCGTTCGTAAAGGCGCTCGACAATGTATTTCCCTCAGGTACGACGCCTCAGTGGTGCAGAACCCCACATCCGGTATCGGAAACTCACCTGGCGGCGTCACAAATTCTCTTCGATTCTGATCGCGGTAAACGGTGAGCGCGATTGAAATCCGAGCCCTCACGGAATCCGACTGTATGCGCTCGAAGATTTTCTTCTTGAGAGTGAACTCCACCTGCGTCTTTCTTTGATCCGGAAACAAGGAGGTGCCATGAGATTCCCATCCCGAATTCCACCGCCAACCGTTGGGCCCTTCGAGTGAGACCAGCACACCGCTCAAAACCACAATCGAATCGTCGGCGATGCCTGAAGTGCTGAGAGGAATCTGGATCACTATCTCTTTTTCGTTATTGGAAATCTGCGCGTTCTGCGAGGTATCGGCAGGCAGTAAAGCCAATTGCACAGGTATAGGCTCACCCGCCCCGAGCCGGGGGAATTCGCGATTCATAATTGAGTTGTATGGCGTCGTCACCAAAATGAGAATGATGGCAACGGCAAGACCCGCGATCAGCCATCGTGACCCCGAGGTGTTTCGTCGTGCGTATTGCCACAATATGACGGCCACACAAGTGGCGATGAGTAGAGCGAATTGCAAGGAATCCGCGGGGTCCGAAAAGCCGGAGCTCGGTATCACCGACACGAGGGCCGCAACACCAATCATGTACAACACAATTCCCAAGACCGCCAAGATCATCTGCACTACGCTGGCTGTAACCGTCGCCAGCGTCGCAATCGGCAGGATGAGAATGAGTAAAAACAGAAGTTGCATCCAGAGGAGCCCGACAACGTAGTGCGCGGGCGGAAAGCCGGCTTTCGCCAGCAGGACACTGTCTACAATCAGCATCGGAAGGTTGATCGTGAGAACGACGAAAAAAACCTTTGCAGCCAGCAGTTTTTTCCATTCGTAAGGCCTTGTGATCCAGAACTGCCGGTCTCCGACCAGCGCCTCGCCCTGAACCACCCGTACGATTAGAAAGGCCCAGGCAACCGGCAGCAGTACCGTCTCCAGCCCGGATAAGAGCTGGTAACTGAAAAGGCCGCCAATACCACCATATGCTGCCACGTTGCGCTCGCCCGCCCACCCCTTCACGTCATTCCACGCATACGCCACCAGCAGCGCCACCGAGACCGCTATCTCGCGCCAGTAGCGGCGAAGGTCTTTTCGGAAAATGTTCAAGATCTGGTACATTCCACGCCCTCTCTATGCAGCGTTGCGCCCGCCCTTGGCCATTGCGAGAAATATTTCGCGCAGCGTCATTGGACTCAACGTCACATCTCGCACTTCTCCGAACACGCGCTGAATCTCGGCTCTGGTTCGCTCGGGATCGAACTGGCTCTCGATAAACCGCACCACGGCCGCCGAAGTGTTCAGCTGCATCCAGTTCTCTGGGGCTTTCTCAGGCAAGCGCGCGGCGCGGTCGAAGGTCACCTGCACTTCCCGGAAATGCTCCACCAGGTGGGCCAGTTCCTCCGAAAAACGAAGCCGCCCCTGTTCCAGATAACCCACATGGCTCGCGAAGCTTTCGATCTCGGCCAGGTCATGCGACGAAACGAAAATCGTCGATTCCTCGGCTCGCTCCAGCAACCCCTGAATCAATTCATCGCGCACTAGAGGGTCCAGCCCTGTGAATGGTTCATCGAGCACGATCAGCTTTGGGTGATAGGCCAGCGAACTCGCCAGCGCCGCTTTCATCCTCATCCCGCGCGACAGATTACCCAGCTTGCGTTCCAGCGGGAGATCAAATTGTTCGACCAACTCCTTTTCCAGCGCTCGATCCCACGAGGGATAGAACGGTCGCAGGTAATCCATCAAGGCACCGACTCGCATCCATTCCGGCAATTCCTGGTTTTCCGACACGTACCCGATCGACGTGAAGTCATGCCCCGCAATCCGCGCTGACTCGATTCCCAGCACCTCGGCCCACCCGCGCGTGGGTCCAAATATATTCATCAGGATCTTGATCGCTGTCGTCTTTCCCGCGCCGTTCGGACCGACCAGCGCATACACTGCGCCATCGGGCACGTCGAGAGTCAATCCGTTCAGGGCTTCCACGCCTCGAAATTTCTTCACGAGATTTTCCGTACGAATTGCGCTCATCGCTTCTCCCGACCTCCGCCTTCGGCGCCTATGCCAGGTTGCTGGCCTCCCAGTTTTCTCCAATGTTCGGAAATGGACGCCACGACTTCCTGCAACGGGATGCCGAGTTTTTTCGCCTCCACTGCTAGTTGTTCAATTTCGCGTCCGAGCAATTGCGTTCGCTCGATCTTTCGCGCCTCCGGCAGTTCCGCAACCACGGTTCCGATCCCGGGCCGAGATTCCAGCAGCCCCGCCGTCATCAGTTGCGTAACGACCTTGTGAGCTGTGTTGGGATTGATCTTCAGCTCCCTACTGAGAACGCGCACAGACGGAAACGGGTCTCCGGGCCGAATCTGACCCGAAACTATGGCCTTCTTCGCTGCATAGACAATCTGTTCATAGAGAGAAACTCCTGGCCGGAAATCGACGCGGAAGGGAATCACGATGCGTACTATAACGCATAGTACAGCAATGTCAAGAAGGCAGATGGCGGCTCTCTGCCGCGTCCAGGCATCTGCTCTGTACTGCAAAGTACTTGACAATGGATGTTCCGATTCGCTACCTTGCTTCCATGGCAGAGCACCGGCCGCGTAGATTCCGCACGACCATTCCTGAGGGGCACTCCGTGCGTTCTCTTGACACCCGTGCGGTCGACGATCTCCGCTTTATCCGCCAGACCATGGAACGGTCGGCGGCCTTTACGGCTGTGCCCGGATGGGGGATGGTCGCGGTTGGCGCGACCGCGTTGCCTGCGGCGTGGCTGGCCTCTCATTACACTTTTGAACTACGCTGGCTGGAGATATGGCTGTGCGAAGCTGTCCTCGCCGTTAGCCTCTCGATTGTGGCCATCCAAAGCAAGGCCGCGCGACGAGGGCTGCCCTGGACCAGCGGCCCGGGACGAAAAGTAGCTCTGAGTTTCTTGCCTCCCGTTGTGGCGGCGGCGCTGCTCACCATCCTATTGTTTCGGGCAAATCTTGGATCGGCGCTGCCCGGCGCCTGGATGCTGCTGTATGGCGTCGGCGTGATTACGGGCGGCGCATTCTCGGTTTCGGTCGTTCCCGTGATGGGGGTCTGCTTCATGGTGACAGGCGCTGCTGCCTTGTTGCTGCCCACGTTGGGAAACTGGGCGATGGCGGCGAGCTTCGGCGGGTTACACATCCTGTTCGGAATCTGGATCGCAAGGAGGTACGGTGGCTAGAAGTCCTGTCATACGGGCGGATCAGCGCGAGCAATCTACAAAGCCAGCCGGCAAGGGCCGTGAGCGGCGTGTGCCCGGCGAGATTCCAGAACTCGACCGGCTGATTCACGAACGCATTCGTCTCGGCATCATCAGCGCGCTGGCGGTGAACGACTCGCTCAGCTTCAATGACCTTAAGCGCCTGCTCCGCACCACCGACGGCAACCTCAGCGTGCACGCGCGCAAGCTGGAAGAAGGCGGATATCTCATCTGCCGTAAGTTTTTTGAAGGACGCGTCCCGCGCACCGAGTATCGCCTGACCGCCGCCGGACGCCGCGCGCTCGACCAATATCTCTCTGATATGGAACAAGTGATTCGCCAGGCGCGGGCATAGAATTTTTTTGGCACTTGATCTTTACCGTACAAAGTACATTACGCCAGGAGCCAGACCATGAGCATAGTTTCTTTGCTCAAGCCTAACGTTTCTGCTCCAGTTGGAGCGGTTCTTCTAGCAGTGCCGAGCTACTTCATCGTAGCGTCAGTTCTTCGGCAGAATGCGCCGGGGTTGTCATTGCTGGGCAATCCGATAGTTTTGCTCGTCGCCCTGTTGTTGGCATTCGCTCTAAACGCCTTATCAATCCTGTCAGTAACCCTGCGCAGCGAAACTACACCGCCGGTCTTCAGCGTTTCGCTCTCTTTACGTTTGTCGAATCTGGCCGTCGTTGGCATCGCGTTGCTCTTGTTGAGCACGCTGCTGGGCTATGCATTTCTTGAGAATTTCCAGCCGCGTCCAGTGGGCTAATTCAAGTCTCCGTGCCAAGGTCACGGTCGCCTTCAGGAGTAGTCCATGTGGCATCCCGGTATCGCCAGCAACATGAATTTTCCCGCGACCATCGCAGTCCTCGGATTTCTGATGGCGATCGCGGGGCTGGTGTTGAGCGCTCTCGCCGTTATTACGTTCCTCCTTGTCGGGAAGGCCAAATGGGCGCGGAGAGTGGGTGCTTTGGTGGGAGTCGGAGCGGTCGTCTATTTTGGACTGCTCTTTGGAATGTCGCTCGCCAGCAAAGAGGACACGCTCGCCCGCGGCCAGGAAAAATACTTTTGCGAGATGGACTGTCACCTCGCCTATTCCGTGGTCGCCAGCCGGGAGGAACTCGTGGGTGGCCAACGGGCAACTGCATGTAACCGTGCGTACCCGCTTTCACGAGAACACCATCTCACCGCGGCGGCCCAGGGATGCACCGCTGACGCCCAATCCGCGGCAAGGGGTACTGATCGACAGCCGGGGACGCGACTTCGCTCCGACTGCAACGGCAGGAACTCCACTCACGCGCAGCCTGATCCCAGGAGAAGCTTATGAAACTGAGATTGTGTTTGGCCCGCCCGTTGATAGCAAAGGACTGCGGCTACTCATCACGAGCCCAGGATGGGAAGAACATCTCTTGATCGGAGACGAAAACAGCCCGGGACATAAGAAAACGTATCTGGCAGTTCCGGCAGCCGAGGTCCTCAGCCGCAAGGACTAAAGACTGAAGACTCAACAAGCCGCTTGTCGACCCACGGTCGACTTCTAATACCTTTCACATGCCTGTCCATAGGCAATACGTTTCATCTTGACAGACCGGTCTAACGGGTAGAAGCTTACGTCCTCCCCCCGGGATGCGCCTTCCGGAGTTATAGCTGCGCCCCAAGCCGAGCAGGCCTCCATCTCGCTTTGACCGACCGTCTCAGGCCCAAGGACTTTAGCGTCGAGGAGGGTTCCCAATGAGGAACATGCGAATTCATGGACTCTGCGCGCTCGTCGCGCTTGTGCTGGCTGTCACTGCTGCTCATGCTCAGATCTCCGTGCTCTACAACTTCGGGTCCAAGAGTGGAGATCCGCTCCAACCTTCTTATTCCGGCATCGTGGCCCAAGGTCGCGACGGCAACTTGTACACGACGTCGGTTAGCGGCGGAACCGGACCTGGCAGCGGAACTGTATTCAAGATAACTCCGGGTGGGACGCTGAAAGTTCTATTCAACTTCGATAACCTCCACGGATCCACGCCATATGGCGGGCTGACGCTGGGCAGTGACGGAAAACTCTATGGCACGACTGACACCGGGAATGGTTGTTGCGGAGTGATATTCAAGATAACAACGACTGGCAACCTGACGGTGATATACACCTTTCAGGGTGGCCTTGACGGCGGAGCTTCGACTACCCCGCCGATCCAAGGCAGGGACGGAAAGTTCTACGGAACCTCAAACGGCAGCCTGGCGGCGCCGTACGGCACTATCTACCAGGTGACGGCCGCCGGTACATTCAAGACTCTTTATGATTTCGATGTCACTCACGGCGCCTATCCGCAGGCCCCACTGGTTCAGGGAACAGACGGCGACTTTTACGGCACAACGACTAATGGAGGTTCTGGCAGCAGCGACGGCGAAGTCTTCAAGATCACGTCCAAGGGCGTTCTCACCGTACTCTTCCCTTTTGACGGCGTCCATGGAGTAAGCCCGTTTGGTCCTCTGATTCAGGCCCACGATGGCAACTTCTATGGCACCACGTTCGGTGGTGGCGCCAACAACTTTGGGACCGTATTCAGAATGACTCCTGCTGGCGTGGTCACCGTTATCCACAGCTTCAACTTCAATCCCGATGGCGGGCGTCCTACTGCCGGTCTCATGCAGGGCACTGACGGCAACTTTTACGGAACCACCAGCGACGGCGGAACCTTGGGCTTCGGGACGGCCTTCCGACTCACCCCGGGAGGCACGTACACCGTCCTCTATACCTTCGATGGGACGACCGGTGCGTATCCCCTCGTCACGTTGATGCAGCACACCAGCGGCCTCATGTACGCAGACACTCAGCGAGGAGGCACCGGGCCGAACTTCTGTTCTGGCGGCAACTGTTCGGGCGTGTTTTACAGCTTGAGCGAAGGCTTGGGACCGTACGTCAATCTGGTTACACGAGCCGCCAAGGTCGGGAAAAAGATTGGCATTCTGGGGCAAGGACTCAAAGGAACAACCGCTGTTTCATTCAATGGGACTCCAGCCGTTTTCAAAGTTGTTTCGGCTACGTATATGACAGCCACAGTTCCTGTCGGTGCCAGCAACGGTCCTGTGACGGTGACCACTCCGGGAGGCACGCTGGCCAGCAACAAGGATTTCCTCGTGCTTCCGTAGATCGCGGGTTGAGTGCCCTTCGGGCGGGATTTTGCTAGCGTGCTTTAGGACAGAATCGCCATCCTCTTCCCCACGCGTCCAAGTACTTCGAGGGCCCGCGTGAGTTCGTCCTGAGTATGGGTGGCGGTCATGATCGTGCGTATTCGCGCCTTGCCTTCCGCCACGGTCGGAAATGCGATCCCAGTTCCGAGAACACCTTCTTTGAACAACTCGCGGGAGAATTCCATCGTCAACCGACCGTCGCCAATGATGATCGGCGTGATCGGAGTCTCGCTCGCGGGAGTGGTTTGGCCGCCGATATTGAAGCCGAGTAGTCCGAGTTCCTTTTTCCAGAAGCGGGTGTTCGCCCAGAGTTGTTCCATGAGTTGCGGCTCTTGCTCGAGAACGTCGAAAGCAGCAATACAAGTTGCGGCGACCGAGGGCGGATGCGAGGTTGAAAAAAGAAGAGGCCGCGCCCGGTGATACAGAAAGTCGATGAAGTCGCGTGTACCGCAGACGTAGCCACCGAGCGCTCCGATTGCTTTCGACAGAGTTCCGACCTGAATATCCACGCGTCCGTGCACTCCGAAGTGGTCGATGGTACCGCGTCCGCTGCGGCCTAGCACGCCGGAGGAGTGCGCGTCGTCGACCATCATGATGGCGCCATATTTTTCCGCCGCATCGCACAAACCGGGCAGCGGGCCGATATCTCCGTCCATGGAGAAGACGCCGTCGGTGATCAGCAGTTTCTTGCCGAGCTGGTCTTTCACGCTGGCGAGTTGCTCCTCGGCGTGCGCGACATCTTTGTGGCGGAAGACCAGAATCTTCGCCCGCGACAGGCGGCATCCGTCAATAATGGACGCGTGATTAAGTTCGTCGGAGATGACGAAGTCGTCTTTTCCGAGGATCGCCGACACCGCGCCCGCATTCGCCGTGAATCCGGACTGAAATACCACGCACGCCTCAACATTCTTGAAGCGGGCAATCTTCTCCTCCAGTTCCATGTGGATCTTCATCGTGCCGGCAATCGTCCGCACCGCGCCCGATCCAACGCCATACTTTCGCGTAGCCTCGAGCGCCGCTTCACGCAGCTTCGGATGCGTCGTCAGCCCAAGATAATTATTCGACGCCAGGTTGATGACTCGCTTGCCGTCGAACGTACATTCCGGCGCCTGTTCGTCTTCCAACACTCGCAGCTTAAAGTGCGTGCCTTTGGCTTTAAGTTCATTGAGCTGGTCGGTAAGAAATGAGAGCGGGTTGATGCGGGTGGCAGTAGGCATGGTCTTCCCTCGGATTCGAACTCAACAGTCTAATACTGCCGTTGACACGATGGGAATTCGCCCTACGAGGAGGCGTTCAGAGCGTGAGGTCAGTGGGCCCGACGATCTGATGACCGGCCGCGCCGAGCGCTTTGATCGCCGAGTCCAGTTTCTCGCGCTTGATCAACACATAGTCCGTGTCAAACGTCGACACAGCAAAAATCGGGATAGCCGCGTCCGCCAGAGGGCGAAGAAAGGATGAGAGCACGCCCGTCATTGAGAACGGAAATGGGCCTTCCAGCTTCAATGCGATCCAGTCTCTCTCGACGCGAACCTCGGACGGAACTCTGCTCTCTTCGCACACGATGGAAAGTTCTTGCGCAGTCTGGGTGATGCAGAAGAAACCAGCGGCGACCGCCCATTCGGGAACGTGAGTCCCCGCGGCCAGCTGACAGACAGCAAGCTTTTCGGGAAGCACACGATATTTCAGCGTGTGGGGCAATCCAGAAGGAGAGTACTACAACGACGAGCGACCAAAGACGGTCTTCTCGAACGCCTACTCCATGCTCGATCCCATCGGCACGTACTTGTAGTTCTTGCCGTCGAAGAACACAGCCGAGGTTTCATTCAGTTCGTTGCTTTCCTCGGCGTAGATGGCCTGAACAGTCTTCTTCTTCAGTTTCATTTTGCGCACGGAAAGAGTGCGATAGGGCAGATTGATGACGACGTATTTCGCTTTGGGAGTCTCCGAGCGCCAGGCGTCAGGGCCCGCGCCATGAATGATCAGGACGACCAATCCGCGCTTGGCGGGAGTTTCCTCCACGAACGTCATGGTCACCTTGGGATCGCCGTAGCCGAAAAAAGTGTAGTAGGGATCGATCACCGTGTAATTGTGCTCCGCTTCATCGAGCAGCGGATTCTTGCAGCGCGCGGCAACCACCAGATCTTCGACACCGTCGCCGTCCATGTCTCCGACCATGCCGCCGACTTCCTGCACCAAGGTGAAGTCTTTCCCAAACGTCCGCTGCACAAAGTCGTTGTCGATCTTCGGTGTTGTCTGTCCCTGAGAGAGGGTAGGGAGAGCCACCGCGACAACGAAAGCCAAAAGCAAAATTCTTGTCCGCATGTATTTACTCTAGCCCCTTACCTCGGTGGGAACTAGAGGCATGGCAGGTAACGAAAGTCACCGGCCCGTACAGCTCATTCCGACGCTGGAACTCTGCTCCCCGACGGCGTAAATTGGTCGTGTGAAGTCTGCGGCCGTAAACACGGTTCTGCTGCTGATCGTCGTCGCGAACGCGGCCGCGCAGAAGAGGCCTGCCATTGCCACAGCGGACGGTATCCGCGCCTATTGCCGGGATGTGGGTGCATTCACCACTCGCCAGGAGACGGCAAAACTGATCTTCGCTGAGATTTGCCCTCGCTATTCTTGCGGAGGAGCGGCACAAACGACATGGAGGCAACTGCCAAATGCAGGTGCGTTGGAGGAAGTTCGTACTTCCGGAAGCGGCGATTCCGCCGCCTTCGTCTGGCTCGAACACGAAGATCTCGTCGAGGCGAACTTCACATTCCAGAGCGAATCCGGCGATTGGGTTCACTATGCGAACTACTGTTTCCGACCCGATGGCTCATTAGCACTCTTGAAATCTACGCTCAACACGTTCTACGGAGAAATGTCTGTCCAGCGTGAAACTCTGTTCTCTGCCAATGGGACGGTGCTCGATAGCTCGACCCGCTACTCAGATTTGAGGACCAGAGAGCCGAAGAAGCCCCCAGCGGGGTTTCGTGACGAGATAGCGCCCATTTATAGGAGTGTCTTGGAACTTCCATTCCTTGTCATTGTCTCCACCGGTCCTGCCATTGATGGGCCCGAAATGGGCCAGGTCGTTTCGACGACCGTGTTTTACGTCCCGGCCATTTCACCGGAAAGGCTGAGGACCTATCCGCCTTTACCGGAGCCTCTGCCTCCTAATACTGGGGAAGAAATGAAGCATAGGTGGCTCGTGCGCAGGAAACACTAAGCGCTGTCTTTGAAATGTTCCCAACCTTGCGCCACTAATTTTGCTCGTCGTCCATTTTCCTCAACCAGTAGCATGCCACGCGTGCGGGTGATTTGCCCGATCTGCGTCACTGGAACGCCTGCGATTTTCAACGGAACCCTCTTCGCGGATGTAAACAGCAATTCGTAGTCCTCCCCACCATGCAATGCCAGGTCCAGTCCAACCTGCTCTGTTGGACGTCCGACTCTCGCTTGTGGAATTGCAAGGGCATCAATGACAGCTCCAACACCGCTTTCCTCGCAAATGTGGTGGAGGTCGGTGGAGAGACCGTCGCTGATATCGATCATGGCGGAGGCAAGTCCCCTCCGCCCTAGCCACTGTCCAATCTGGACGCGAGCCGTGGGATGAAAATGCCGAGGGTAGTCCGCTGCACGTATGTCGGATTTGCTGGCGAACTCGCGGACCTCGGCGGCTGAAGCCGGCGTCAATTTTGCGGGGTTGGTGGCACGACTGAAGTCGTGCCCTCCCGTGAAGCTGCGAGAGCCTGACTCGGGAGGGCACGACTTCAGTCGTGCCACCAACTCGCTCAAATTGGCTGGCGCTTTAGCGCCCGCGGCCAACCGCTCCAGCGCCGCTGCCGAGCCGCCCAGGCTTCCGGTGACATAAATAAGGTCGCCGGGCCGTGCCCCAGAACGCAGAATCGCCTTCCCCTTAGGAACCGATCCGACCAGCACGATGTCCGCCGCGATTCCGCTGGTCGATTGCGCAGTATCCCCTCCAGCCAACGGGACTCGGAACTCATCGGCCGCTTCCAGCAACCCCGCGAGAAACTGGTCGACCCACTTTTGCGGAGTGTTTCGTTCAAGCGCGAGTGAGAGGAACGCGGCTCGCGGTTGGCCTCCCATGGCAGCGATGTCGCTCAATCCGCGCGTCAGGCATCGCCATCCCACGACCTTCGGCGGATGCCACTCGCGGCGGAAATGAACATTTTCCAGTGTGAAATCGGTGGTAACCAGCAACTCGTGACCAGCGGGAACGCGCAGGACTGCGCAGTCGTCTCCGATACCGGTCACTATGGCATCCCCGTGGCGTGCAGTTCGCCGGATCCGATCAATCAACGATTTTTCTGGCGCTGGCAAACTTTTAACTATACGCCGCGTCATATGTCTCGACGGCCCTTGACCATCCTCCTGCCAGGGATTTGTCCGATTGGGCAGCCAAATTACCCCGTCTTGGGTAACCACACATTTGTGCCAGTGTGCGTTGACAGGGGGAATCAGGTTTGGTACGGTTTACCAGTCATTCACGAATACCTTTGGCCGAACCAAGTGCCGCAGCCTGAATCGGTTGCAGGCGAATTGAATTTCGGCTTGCCTGGTTCCGTAGGATAGTGGGAAGCCAGCTCGATCCCGACGAGGCTGGTGGAATCAGGATTCTGAGCCCGAGCAGACTGTTCCGCTCCGGCAGGATCCGAATTAAATTTCGATACCGGATACCATATTGCGCAAACGCTTTTACATATTTTTCGTGGCGCGCGACGAACACGGCCAACTGCGCAAGATTTCCATCCCCGTTCATTACCTGTATGTCGTTGTCGCCGGGGCGGCGATCGGTATCGCCGGGCTTACTGGCATCGCCAGTTCCTATACCCGGATGCTGCACAAGGTTTCCAGCTTTAATCAGCTCCGCACGGAGAGAGAAGAACTGAAGGACCGCTATACGCGGCTCGAGCAGGTTGCGAAGGAACGGGACATCCAGGTCGCTTCCCTGGGATCGTTGGCGAGCGAAGTATCGACGCTCTATGGCCTGAAGTCCGATCCGGTCCTGATGAACGCCTCGACGGTGCAGATCGAAGATGCGCAAGTTCATTCATCGATGGATCAGCTCTACGCCCTGAAGCACACGGCGATGTCTGGGGCAGCCACGGTCGGCATCTCGCTCGGCTTGACCCGCGATTCCACCACCGCCGACTGGGTACGCGCGAATTCCGCGCCCAACCTATGGCCGGTCGAAGGACAGATTACCGGTTCGTTTGGTGAGCGCATCGATCCATTCAACGGTGAAGGCGCATTCCACTCCGGCGTCGACATTTCCGCAGTCGTGGGCCAGCCTGTACTTGCCCCTGCGGACGGCACTGTGACCTTTGCCGACTTCCTGGGCGGCTATGGACGCGCCGTCGTCATCGATCATGGCCACGGGATCACGACCCGCTACGGTCACCTGGCGAGCTTCAGTATCGCCGCCGGGCAATACATTCACCGTGGCGACGTGCTCGGCTATGTCGGCCTGAGCGGACGCTCCACCGGTCCCCACCTCCACTACGAAGTCCGCATCAATGAGACGCCGGTCAATCCGTACAAGTATCTGCGTATGACCGTGGCGCACTTGGGCGGCTTCGCTGCAGGATCGTAAGCTCGTGTGGCGCGGACACTCCTGTCCGCATGACTATATCCAACAAAGAGGCTGTTTTCAGGGTTGCCGAGATCGCAAAGCTGGGAACCCTATCCTTTCGCCTTCTTCACTTCCTCAATCAACGCCGGCACGATATCAAACAGATTCCCGACCACCGCATAATCCGCAATCTCAAAAATCGGGGCCTCGGAGTCTTTATTGATCGCAACAATACTCTTTGCGCCCTTCATTCCGACAATATGCTGGATCGCTCCTGAAATTCCCAGCGCCAGATAGAGTTTCGGCGCCACGGTCTGTCCAGACGATCCAATCTGTCGGTCCATCGGTAGCCACCCGTTGTCGCAGATTGGACGCGACGCGGCCAGCTCTCCGCCGAGCGCATCGGCCAGTTGTTTCGCGATCTCAATGTTCTTCTGCTCCTTGATCCCGCGTCCCACTGACACGATGATCTCGGCTTGCGTCAAGTCCACTGCCTGCTTGGCTTCCTTGAAAACTTCCTGCGGATGGTTGCGAATCAGGCCGTCCGGCACGTCGACATTCACCGTCTCGACCGGCGCTGCCGACGCACCCGCCTCCACTTTGTCCGCCCGGAACGAGCCGTTCTGGAATGTCACGAAGCATGAACCGTTTCCCGTAAAGCTGACGTCAGCCACAAACTTTCCCTGAAACATCTGGCGCGTAAAGAGCAGTTTGCCGCCTTCATATTTGTATCCGATCACGTCGCTGATGGCGGTACTCCCCAACGCGGTCGCGAGCTTCGGCACAAAGTCGCGTACCTGATACGTGTGCGGCATGAGCACGAGCCTGGCAGGATGCGTCTCCAGAAATTGTTTTAGTCCGTGCGCAAAAGCATCCGGAGTGTATGGCTCCAGCTTGGCCGACTCGACGGCATACACCTTCGCCAGCTTCTTTCCTGCGACGTCGCTCGCGATCGCGCCCACGCCCGATCCTGCGACTGCCGCTTCTAAGGTCCAGCCTGTTTGAGCGGCGATCACTTGTCCGGCCGCGATCGTCTCCCAGGAGACGCGGTTTAACTTTCCTTCGCGCTGTTCGACCATTACCAGAATCGTGTCAGCCATAAAAGAGTTCTCAGTTTCCAGTTCGCAGTTCTCAGAAACAGCCCAAGTTCCTTAACTGAGAACCGGGAACTGGGAACCGAGAACTGCTTTCAAATCACTCGCACTTCATTCTTAAGCCTGTCCACCAGCTTTTTCGCTACTTCCGCCGGCGACCCTTCCAGAAATTCCGTGTTCTTCGACTTCTGCGGAACATACAGCTTCTCGATTTTCTGCAAATTCTCTCCCACGGCCGATTGCACTTCCGCCATCGCCACCTTGCGCATTGGCTTGGTCTTTGCCTGCTTGATTCCGATCAGGGTCGCGTAGCGCAGCTTGTTGATACCGGACTGGATTGTCAGCACCGCGGGCAGCGGGACGTCTACGAATTGGAAGAATCCCGCTTCGAGCTCTCGCTTCACGCGAATGCCGCCCTCATTCTTTTCGATTTGCATGATGATAGTCGCGTGCGGCCAGCCCAGAATCTCCGCCATGATCACGCCTGTCTGCGCGTACCCGTAGTCGTCCGACTGCAATCCGGTAAAGATCAGGTCAAACGTTTCTTCCTTGATGGCGGCCGCGATCGCCCGCGCTGTGTTGTAGGCGTCGAGTCCGACAAAGCCGTCGCCTTCCAGATGAATAGCCCGGTCAGCGCCTTTGGCAAGAGCTTCCCGCAATACTTGTTGCGCCCGCGCCGGTCCGGCAGTCACCACTACCACTTCGCCGGTGTGCTTTTCTTTTTGACGCAATGCCTCTTCCAGCGCAAATGCATCCGGCTCATTCACCTCGTAAGAAACATCTTCGCGGATCCACGTCCCCGCTTCATTCAGTTTGAGCGGGGCGTCTTTCTGCGGTACCTGCTTCATGCAGACCAGAATCTTCACGAAAGGACTCCAACCCTGCGCTATCCGAGAGCACAAGGGAAAACTAGTTAGTATAAATGAGCGTTCGAGCGGGGACGAATTGCAGGATTCGGATTTAACCACTCAGGTCGCAAGACGACACTCAAAGATTCGCGAAGACAGATTTGCTCCGTTCGCGCTTTCTCGGTCCAGCGGCAAAGATGATGCGGCCCGAAAGTAACCTTGACGATAGCGTTTTTGAGCTGTAATTCTTGTTGTTGTAGTGCCTTCCAAGCCCTCCAAATCGCCCAACCGGAGCCGCGCACCGCGCATCCGCGTTCCCAACAACGAACGCGCGATCTTCAGCGTGGATGAGTCCAAGTTTGTGGGCGTGATTCAGCGGCTATCGCTAACGGGAGGTTCCGCCGTCCTCGCGAAGGGTCCCATCCCGCACGGCGCGATGGGGGGATTAGTTTTAAGCACCGTCTTTGGAAAGGTCACCGCCCAAATCGAATTTTTGCAAACCGGAGCCGATGGCGTGCCGCTCGCACAGGCTTTCCGTTTCTTGGCGATGGACGACGGCAGTTCTCGAAGATTCGCCGCCGCCGCTCAGCAAATGGAAAAAGAGGGTTTCAGCGACGCCCCTTCAAAAGCCAGCCCTCGTCCGGGATCTCAACTGAGCCAACTGTTGCACAGTGTCCGTTGCCTCGCCGCAAGCCTCACTACTACTCGCTCTTCCTAAGCCGTCCGTCAACGACCCTCACTCACGCAGCCTTGGCTCCAGCCTCAGTTCCACACGGTTGTGGTATCGACCCCCACGGGGATAATCATCGAGGTGGACGATTTTCCACCTGCCTCTCTGTTTTATCTTTATCTTTATCTTTATCGTCCGAATTCTCTGTATGCTTCGATTCCGCTGGTCTTTGCGTGTGCGTGGGCCGGTACGCGGAAGTCTCATCCGCCTTTCCGGAATTCACCGGCTCCATCGAAACGACCTGATAGTCTCGTGTCTTTTTTTTGTCTTCGTCCGGCACCTTGAGAATCATCTTATCCTTCTTGATCTTGAATTCGCCTTCATGCCCGATAGGCAAGAGCACTGCGTGCTTCATGTCCAGTGGACGAATGTGATATTCCATCTCGTCCGTTCGAAGCAGATACTGCGGGCATAATTTTTCATGCGAATTCACATGCTGGACGCCCACAGATCCGAAGATGCTGCCCAAGCCGCTGACGCCCCGTTCGTTTACGCCGCAAGGTACCGATTGCATACTCTCCAGCATGCCCCTCTGCGCCTGTTTCTTTTTATCCTTGGCTGCGGCGCTCGAAGGAACCACCAGGACCAACGCCAGTGCAGCAATGAGTGATACCCCGATCTTCATAGCACCTCCATTTGGGTTGGTTCAAATTGATCGCCAGCTTTGCGCAAAGCGCGAAAGCAAAATTGGAGGGCGGCAAATATGCGCCCTCCCATTTCTGCACATCTCCTCTCCGCCCTACTGTTTGGGCTTGGGATCCAGCTTCGGACTTGGAGCGATGCTAGTCGCTGGCTGTGGCGTCGTCGACGTCATGACAGCCTGCGGATTCTTTGCCAGTTCCTGGGTTACTTCAGGATGAGCCTTCAGATAAGCCTGAAGTTCGGCATGGTTCGCGAGGAACTCTTTGTTGTTGGCCAATGACGGATCTTTGGAGAGTTGTTGCGCCAGCGTTGCGTGTCCGCCAAGGAACTGGCCGAAGCTGGTCAGATTTCCGCGGTCATGATCGCGATCGTGAAAGCTCGTCGCCGTCCGACTCCGAGAATCTTCGCGCTCATCGAAACGTCGTTCCTGACGCATGAAAGTGTTCGGATTTTCGCGAGCTTCCTCGCGAACTTCCGGGTGAGTTTGCAGAAACTCCTGAAGCGCCGGGTGCTTCTCGACAAACTCTTTATTTTTGATCAGCGAAGGATCTTTCTGGAGCTGTTCCGAGATTTCCGGATGGCTGTCCATGAACCGATCCATGTTCGCGAGTTCGCCGCGGGTCACGTCACGATCGCCCACAGTGTTCCGGTTATCGCGATCGCCGACGGTATTCCGATTGTCGCGATCACCCACGGTGTTCCGGTCGTCGCGATCGCCCACGGTGTTTCGATCATCGCGATCGCCGATCCGCCGATCACCCTGGTCCTCATGCTGGTCGAACCGGTTTTCCCGGCGCATGAAAGCGTTCGGATTTTCGGCGAACTCTTCGCGAACTCCCGGATGAGTTTGCAAGAACTCCTGGAGCGCCGGATGTTTCTCGACAAAATCCTTATTCTTGATCAGCGTAGGATTTTTCTGGAGCTGCTCCGCGATTTCAGGATGGCTATCCATGAACCGATCCGTATTCGCGAGTTCCTCACGGGTTATGTCGCGATCCCATTTATGGCCGTCGGCATCCTCGTGCCGATCGAACCGCTCCTCTTGCCGCATAAAGGCCCGCGGATTTTCGGTGAACTCTTCTCGGATTCCGCGGTGCTCCTGCAAGTAATCCTGGAGCGCCGGATGCTTCGCGACAAACTCATCGTTTTTGATCAGCGAAGGATCCTTTTGCAATTGCTCCGCGATTTCCGGATGGCTGTCCAGGAATTTATCCATGTCGGCGATTTGCCAACCCTTGGTGTCATTGTCGCCCTGGGGTGGAATTGTCTGTCCGCTTGCCCGCGTGCCCGTCCAGAGCAGCAGGGACAGCATGATCAACGCCATTGCCATTGAGTGGAAAGCGTACCAGCGTGTTTCACGATTGCCTGTGTGCATATCTACTCCTGTGGATAATGTCCCTGACCTGAAGGTGCACACACCGTGCCAAACCTCGGCCTGCAGGCGGCATCTCTGCGAGTTTCAGAGACTTACGCAATTGCGGATATGAATTCAGGCATTCGTTGCGCGCAAATTCGACACTGGGGCAAGCATAATTGCGGTACGAGATGACACCTAAGTAGGAGTCTGTATCCACCTCCACGAGTTCGCGAACGGCACTCAGGCGGTGATTCTGATCGAAGGAAGGAATGAAAGAAATGCGAAAGCTAGCGTAGAGAAAGTTCTTCCCTGTAGCACCGCAGAAACCGACTCCTAGCCCAGGAACGCCACGCTCTGCACGCCCGTAATCTCGAAACGCTTCCGGCAGCGGATATTCTTGCAGACCATCATATCGTCGCGACGCAGCATGTAGGACTGCGCCTTGGCGAACTTCGCGCGGTCGCGGTCATCGGCTCGCGGGGGCAGGTTCTTTTTCTTGGTGCGCACCAGCCATTGGATCTCGTACTCCCCGGGCTGATGGCAATGGGGACAATTTAAGGTCGCGGCCTTCTTGTCCGGCCGTTCGTCAAAAAATTCGCGCTCATCCATGAAGGTCAGGTCTCGGGTGTCAGGTCGCAGGTGTCAGGTTTAACACGGACGATGCGCGTCCACCCTACACACTTTCTGACACTCCATGATTATTGCACTTTTGCGACTTCCAATGCGAAGATGCCCTCATGGCGGTAGTGGGTCAGTTTGAATATCCACAGTCTCGCTTTAGCACTCCAACTGTGACATGCTTTCGCCAGTGGTCAAAATCACAGGGGAGCTGCCAACCAGCCCGATGTCCGCCATGTGTCCGCGCTGTAGCGCCAAACCCGGTCGCGATTGTGCCCAAGAGATGGGCGGAACTACAATCATACACATCGAACGGATTGAGGCCGCTGTATTGCAGGATGCGGCAGATCGACAGAAATGACGGTAGGAAAAGGAAAACGTCCCCGCGATCCAAACCAACTTGCCAAGTGGATTGTAGACCGCTCGACTGGCGAGGTGGAAGGGCCGGAAGCGGTCACTGCTCCGACGCCTACAGCTCCCCCCGCGAACCTCTCCGCCTACATGTCTGCGATAGGGCGCAAGGGCGGTCAGATCGGCGGTAAGCGCCGTCTCAAGACCATGACGAAGGCTGAACGCTCGAAGGTTGCAGCGAAGGCTGCTAGAGCGCGGTGGAAGAAACGCAGCCGTTAAGTATTCGGCTTTGTTGATGGGCATACTTCATGGGCCGGGTCCCACCATAAAACCTTAAAAACGTTGTGTTCCAGTATTCCGACTACCCTCGATACTTGATCTATTCCGAGAGAAACGACGCTATCCGTATCATCCTGCTCTATGGCAACCAAGTGATCCCGCGCTTCCTTGCACAGGTCACTAGTTTTTATGAAGTGAGACCGATAACTAGGTATGATTTCTTTCCATTTCATAGACTCATAACTTGCAAGCCTGTCACGAACTTGGCCAGCTTCTTCGACCCCAATTGCTCTCCATCCGAACGGCGTGTGCATCTCCAATAATGAGACACGCCATGCTGGTCTCATCTCACGCCAGTCTTCATACAACTCAAATTGCGGTTTATTCTCAGAGCGAGGATCGACGAGAGTCTTGGGACCTTTTTGTTTTTTTGACTTGAACACGCGATCAGATTTCTACAAGCTTGAGTAGTATTCGGCCATCGAACTGAGGGTAATTTCACTATTGCCACGTTCGCCAGATCCCATTCCCTTACGAGCGTTTTTCCATGGAGCTTCCCGATGAGTCAGGTTGCTCAATTCCTGCGAGGACATCTTGCCGTAAAACTTCAGTATGCTATCAACGGTTTTGCGCTGTTCTCTATTCAAAGCGCTAGGGTTTCCGTCCCATTCGGAGACCTTGAATTGTCCGCGATGCCTGTCGTACAACTCGTAAACGACAGGGCCATTCGCCCACGCTTCTATTCGTTCAGGGAACAGCGGTTCGTCATCCCACACCAGTGACCACGCCTGCGCGTAGTACACAAGCTTTTCAAGCTTCATTGCTGTCATTGTTCCCCGTTGCTTGAGGATATACGCGGCAACGTCATGTACGCTTGGCATCACGCTCTCCAAAGGGGCCCGTGGTGCAGCGGAGAAGGAAGATTCAATCGGGCAAATTCTATCACTATCCGTCAAGCACCATATGTGACAATCGTCACCTCTACCGTAATAGACGAGGTTACCGAAGGGAAGGTTGCAACATCGAATGGTATCAATCTCCTCCCGAAACGGACATTTTAAGATTGACATGCTAAAGCGGCAATGGTAAAAGAGTCAGTATGAATTGTTTGGACTCTGAAACCCGCGCCAGAGTGCTTAATTGCCTGATCGAAGGCTGCTCGATTCGCGCAACTGTCCGCATGACCGGAGTCGCGAAAAACACAGTCGTGAAGCTCTTGGCTGACATTGGCTGCGCGTGCGCTGACTACCACAATCGCGCTGTGCGAAACCTCAAGGTGCGCCGTTTGCAGGCTGATGAAATTTGGTGCTTCGTGGGAGCCAAGGCGAAGAACGTCAGAGCAGACAAGAAACTCGAAGGCTGGGGCGATATTTGGACGTGGGTTGGAATCGACGCAGATACCAAACTGGTAGTTTCATACCTCGTGGGCGGGCGTGACGGAGGCTGGGCGAAAGAGTTCATGGAAGATTGCGCCATGAGGATCAAGAATCGCGTACAGATCACCACAGACGGAAACAGAGTCTATCTAGACGCGGTTGAGAACGCCTTCGGAGCGGATATTGATTACGCGATGCTACAGAAAATCTACGGCGCAGTCGCAGAGAATGAGACGCGCTACTCCCCGGCGAAGTGCATCGGCTGCGACCTGAAAGTAGTCAGCGGTGATCCCGATCCGAACCATGTCAGCACCAGCTATGTAGAGCGTCAGAACCTCACAATGCGGATGCACATGCGCCGCTTTACTCGCCTGACGAATGGGTTCTCAAAGAAGGCCGATAATCATCGGCACTCGGTTGCGCTGCACTACATGTTCTATAACTTCTGCCGCGTGCATCAGACGCTACGCTGCACGCCAGCGATGGAGGCGGGGATTACGAATCACGTTTGGAGTCTTGAGGAACTTTGCGCGTTGCTCCCGAAACCAGTTGTTTCGGCTTCTCGCATCGAACGAGAAGTACTCTTGAAAGCCCTTGGCGAGAATGCGGAACGGAAAATCAAATAGACTTCTCGCGCAACAGTCGGGCGCGTTCAGACGGAGATAGGCCACGAAGCCGTGAGAGCAATCGTCTTAGCGAACGCTCACGCTCCCGCTCGTTTTGTCCCGACGTTGCCTGTCCCCGCTGACGCGATGGAAACGGGCAATTTCTTCCGCGTGTTTTTCGCAGGAGCTGGTTTTCTTCGAGGTGCTGCTGGTTGCGCAAATCCGATATACGGTATTCCATGTTTCATTATCCCTATCAAAGAGTTTATCAGTGCCTTCTCTTGTGTAATCGGCAGTTTCTGAACTGGAATCCCAATAGCCTTCGCTTCTTCGTAGTCAATCACGAAATCATGGGCTGGGTAATCCCAAACCAGATGCTCCGCCAATTCCTCTGCACCTGGATGGCCAACTGATCCCAAAAGTCGCTTCGCGTATTCCTCCCCCTCAGACAAGGCACGGCGATACGAACCTACCTTACTTGGATCAATGTGGGAATATAGCGGATTCATTATGCCGACCGTACCTGCAATTGCTTCATGAAGAGCTTGCTTCACACTCATGCCTCGCTCAGCAAGCGTCGCACTGAAATAATCCAATATGCCGGTCGCGTATTCCTTCATGAACTCCATCGACTTAAATTCGTCCAAAGGCGAGAAGAAATTGAACCCCTTTTCGAGTTCATCCTTGAGTTGGGCGTCGAGCGGACCCAACTCCGCGAACTCTCCCATATAGACAGTATCTGCATTAAGACACAATAATGTTGCCGCGCTCTTCGCCATCATCGGCACGAGGATGTTCAGCCGTTTGCAGTGGCCTCGAAAATACTTTGCGAGACGGTAGGCAACATTTGCATGTCCACCGGGAGAATGGACAAGGATTTCCAGCGTCTGAACGCCAGCAAATTTCTCGCGTCGCCGCAACGCACCCCAAAAATCAGGCGTACAAAGATGATGCGGATCGGCAGGATGTACAATCGCGTAGATTCGCGATTTGCGCTGCTTCTCCAAAGACAGCAGAGTTTTTTCAAATTGGGCAACGGGATTAGACAATGGTCCTCCCAGCGACGGCCATTGTACCCCACGCCAGAACAGTTGCGAAAGGTTAGCCATCACACCCCTGCTTGGCCTGTTTCCCCCTGTGGAAAAGGAAACTGACCCACTACCCTCATGGCGGGCAAGAAGAAAAAAAAGAAGAAGACCTTCACGGCCAGCAAGGCCGTCCGCGAATTGGCCCGCGAGCGAGTGGGAAGCCCAAAACCGTCTCGCTTGGTAGTGGCGAAAAAATCCAAGCCAGAGAAATACAAACCTACGCTGGGTAAACTGCTGACGGACGAATAAGCTTTCACTGGAACGTTGCGGCGACACTCGCTCCACCGACGGGTATAGTCACCGTACAGGTATTCCCCGATTTCTGAGTACAGCCTGTCCAATCGACAAAACTGTGATTGCCGACGGGCGTGGCGGTGAGTCCCACGGAAGTTCCCACCGGAAACACGGCGATACATTGCGTCGGACAACTGATTCCGCCGATCAAACTGGTCACGGTGCCGAAGTCGGAAGGGTTGACACTCACACCCAAAGTCGCTTCTGTACCACCACCCGGGCAGATCGGATTGGTGGGATCATTCACTGTTACGGTTGCATAAGCGATAACGAGATTCCCGTTATCCTGAAGGCTGGCGGATAGGTTCGCACCGCCGCAGCCGCCGAGCGGTGACACCTTGCCACCATTGACGCTGACCAGTCCCGGAACATCGGTCTTCCACGTGACCTTGTCGGTTATGTCTCTGGTGTCCGGGGGATGGATGTAACTCCCGAGGGCGGTGAAGTCAATCTCTCCGCCGGTGTCTGGGGTCAGAAACGTGCCCGCCGGAGGTTGAATGGTAATACTCACAAGCTTGAGATCGTGCATGCAGCTCAAGAAATTCGTAGCCGTCAGAATCAGCGTTGCACCCAAAGCACCTCGCCGCCACACTGCTTTCATACGCGTATCAACCCCTTCTGTCTCCAGATTGACTCGGACGCAACGACACCACGGGAAATGCAATCCAGTTTATCGGGAACTCAACAAGCTACCAACAAAAACTATTTCTTCGGTCTGGACTCCGGCGGCACCAGTCCCGCCAGGCGGTAATAGCCGACCAACTGGCCGTAGTGTTCCCCGGAATGTTCGAGCAGCCCCCAGGCCATGTCCGACACCCGCACCTGTTGATTGGCGAAAGGATCAACCAGCAGATCGCTCAGCCCCTTGTCGCCTTTCATCTTGATGGCCGCAGCGCCGTCCGCGAACGACTGCTTCACGAAGGCCACGACCGCAGCCTTGGTCTTGTAGTCTGCACGTTTCGGATCTTCACCCGCAGGCATTTTCTTTCCGGTGGCGGGGTTCGTGAAAAAGTAATTGGCGCCCGCAGCATGCAGCAATTGTTCGGCGAAGCTGCGTTGCGCCGGCGTCGGCTTAAAGTCGTATTTATCTTCTGGAAAGTCTTCCGCCATCGCAGTCAGCTTGCGGCCCACGTCGTTCCAGGCATCGATCAGAGCCTGGGAAGGACTGACCGCCGGCTTCGGGGGCGTGTCTTTCTTGGGAGCGTCCTGAGCGTAGGCAGGCAGAGCCAAAACGGCGGCGGCAATTGTGAGGACCATCATCCTGCAAAAGTTTTTCATAGGTCGCATTTCTCCAGAGGAGTGATTGAATAACTGCGCGGCTGAAGCCGCTGTCGATTGTACGGCATTTGCGGCACGACTGAAGCCGTGCCCTCCCGAAAAACCAAGGCCGTTCACTGTCCAGCTTGCGGCTGTACGATGCTGTCGAGCGAACCAAACCCAATCCCAAGTTCCGAGCAAAGGGCGTGGTGCCGGTCAAACCGATTCTTGGTCGCAAGTACTTTACTCCCTCGGAGTCCTCCGCGGCCATAGCAGGCCAGGCGAAATACTGGAAGGGGATAGTCCGTTCCGAACAAGAGCCGATGGTGCAGATCGGGATGACGCCGCAGCCGGAACAACATCCCCAGACGGTTGGGCAGACTAAGAGCTGAAATGTCCGAGAAAAAATTGGGATACTTCTCGGCCAGATCGAGAAACGTTCGATAGAATTTTTCAGAGAAGATCAGGCCGTGGCTGCATCCATGAGCGGCAATCACGGTGACGCCTTCGTCGAGCGCGAGACGTAGCTTGTTGGGATCGCCGGCAGACTGGTCGGTGCCGATCAGGCTGAACTCAAAGCCCACGTGGCTCAACAGCGGAATCCGAAGGCGCGCCAGTTCCCGATAGAAAGGAATGTGCTGCCGGTCGCCGGGATCGAACTGCTGCGCGTTGGGCAGCCACTTTACAAGCTTTGCCCCCGATTCCGTACAGCGCTGAAGTTCGTCGATCGCATCGCGACGCTGCGGATTCACCGAAGCGCCCGCCCAGAAATCACCGGGGTAGTCCCTGGCTAGCTTCAGAACATAATCATTGCCGATCAGAAACTCTGTTGCTTGCTCGTCAAGCTTGCCCGCAGAGTCGTACACTCCATCCATCCCGAGAAGGACGGCACGGCCGACTTTTTGTGAACTGCGCAGCTCAGCGAGAAGATTTGCGACATACTTTGCATTCGATTTTTCCGCTTGCTTCAGGTCGAGTCCCTGCTGCCAGATCAGAAATCTAAACAGCGGACTCTTAAGCATCTTGGGAGAGACGAAGCAGCCATTGCCGCCGCAAGGCAGCGCTGCCAGATGGACGTGGCAATCTGTGACCTTTGGTTGAGTTGCCGGTAGGGAACTCGGCGCAGTCATTCGGAGGAGTTTACACCGAGTAGGAAACGTCCTCGCCGCTAGCGTCGTGGAAGAGCACGCTGGCCGAAGCGACCGCCCCCGAAGACTTGTTTCCCCGCCGCATGGCGACGATTCCGGTGCGCACCATTTCCATCACGCCGTATGGACGCAGGACCTCAAGCAACCCATCGATCTTATCTTCCGCTCCGGTGATTTCAATTGTGAGTGACTCGGGTGCGACGTCCACTACACGCGCACGAAACACGCCGGCCAATTCCAGCACGTGGGAGCGCGCTTCATGAGTGGCTGCCACCTTGATCATCGCGAGATCGCGGACGATGGAGGGCTCGGCGGTGATGTTGTCCACCAAAATTACGTTCACCAGCTTGTACAGATTTGCCTCAATGCGGCGCGCCTGGTCGTAGTCGGCGTCCACGGTGATGGTCATGCGCGATACCTCTGGCTTTTCAGTGCGGCCTACTGTAAGCGAGTCGATGTTGAAGGCGCGGCGGCGAAAGAGGGAAGCGACGCGGGTCAGCACTCCCGGTTTGTTTTCTACGTACACGACAAATGTGTTCATCATAAAGTTGTTCCCGGCGAAGGAAGATATTCGGGAGGGCACGACTTCAGTCGTGCCGTAAATCCCGCCATTAACGCCGGCTTTAGCTGCAGAGGGCATCCGTTCCTAAAGGGGCGTCGAAGACTTCCTACTTCGGCATCGCTGAAGCGATGCCCTGATACGAAGCCCAATCCCCTATTCATCCTCCGCCGTCTCCACGATCGGACTCGGCCGGCGGATCATCTCATGCAGCGCCGATCCGGCCGCGACCATCGGGTACACCGTGTCTTCCTGTTCCACGTGAAAATTAATCAGCATCGGTCCGTCGTGGCGGCGCGCCGCTTCCACTGTGGGAACGACTTCAGAGCGCTTGCGCACGGTCGCGGCCTTGATTCCGTAAGCTTCGGCGAGCTTCGCAAAATCCGGATTCAGCAGCGGCGTCGCCGAATAATTACGCTCGTAGAAAAACTCCTGCCACTGCCGGACCATCCCCAGGAATCCGTTGTTGATGATCGCAATGTTGATCTTCAGATTTTCCTGGACGATCGTTGCCAGCTCCGACATCGTCATCTGAAAACCGCCGTCGCCGACGATCACCCAGACTTCCGACTCCGGGCGCGCTACTTTCACCCCGATGGCGGCCGGCAGAGCGAATCCCATTGTGCCCAGGCCGCCGGACGTGATCAGGCTGCGAGGCTTCTCGTGTTTGTAGTACTGTGCCTCCCACATCTGGTGCTGGCCGACGTCGGTGACGACTACGGTGTCGGCGTCGCGAGTCTCGCGCCAGATGTCGTTGATAACATGCGCGGCGTAGAGATGTCCGTTATCCGGCAGGTTCTGAATATCGCGGACGGCGGCGTCGCC